>Ga0302320_10006032_pt1 | contig 27021 bp, 21 predicted proteins | sample Bog_T0_3_FD_202130 | JGI IMG/M metagenome (GOLD analysis project Ga0302320, IMG submission 202130) | Peat permafrost microbial communities from Stordalen Mire near Abisko, Sweden - Bog_T0_3 | ecosystem: Environmental > Terrestrial > Soil > Wetlands > Peat | place: Sweden: Abisko, Stordalen Mire...
AGCCCCTGCAACCAAACATAACCGTTCTCCCCACATGAATCAAAGCGAAATGCCCGAGAAAGTTGTTGAAGACCGTCGGTAGCGAGCAAAGTACGCTCATCTTGAATACCCGACGGGGGCCGCACAGCGAGGTCCGCAGCTAATCCGTGGAGGTAGACGGCAGCCTCGACGGCGCTGCCCGCATTTGCCGGAAACTGCGCCAATAGACCTGCCACCAGCCCAGTCAGCAGGTCGCCGCTACCACCTTTGGCCATACCGGGGTTCCCCGTTGTATTCACCGCGACACGGCCGTCTGGATACGCAATCAGTGTGCGCGCGCCCTTTAGCACCAACGTAACGCCGAACTGCTCTGCGAACCCGCGCGCGACCTTGAGCCGGTTGGCCTGCACCTCCGGGATGGTGATTCCGGCAAGGCGTGCCATCTCTCCGGGATGCGGCGTGAGCACCACCTTCCGGCCTTTGGCCAGCTTTGCCAGCAAGACTGGTTTGGCAGCGAGAATATTCAATGCATCGGCATCAATGACCGCTGGAATTTTTGTCGCCGCCAGGAGACCCGTTACAAACTTTACCGTTTCCGCGTTCTGGCCAATCCCTGGGCCAATTGCCAGCACGGTGATGCCTTTCATGAGAGCCGCCACCGCTTCCGGCGTAAGATTTTCAGCGGAGATGCCGCCAGCAGGGCCGGTAGTCAGCGGCCATGTCATCAGTTCCGGAGCAACCGCGCTCACCTGGGCCATCACCGAGGCTGGAACCGCAGCCGTTACCAGTCCCGCTCCGCTCCGGAGCGCTGCCAGCGATGTCATCGACGGCGCACCCGACCTGCCCAATGACCCGCCCACCACCAGCACATGTCCAAAGTTGCCCTTGTTCGCATTGGCTGAGCGCGGTGCCCGGATCATTTCCATCGCCGACCCAGCCCAGTCCACGCCGAGCTTGGTGACAACAGCTGCGTCCGGTGATCCGATCGGCGCCACTAGCACTGGCTGGTTCCATGCTCGGGTTAGCTGTGCAAATACATGTGCCGGCTTGGGTGCGGTGAAGGTGATGACCGCATCCGCCGGAAACACCGGGCCTGTCGCGGTTGCCGTCGTTGTATCTGCTGCCCAGCCCGAAGGCAAGTCCACTGCAAGGAATTGTGCGTGGCTCGATTTGACCCACTCCAGTGCCGCAGCTGCCAACCCTTTTAGCGGAGGCTTGAATCCCGTACCCACCAGGGCATCCACTAGCAGGTCGGCCGTCAGAGCTTCGTTGTGAACTGAGAGTTGGTCCGTCGTCTCCACTACATGGACTGTTCCGGGAGCCGCACTGGCCAGTAGTTCTCCCCAGGCCGTCACAACATCCGGCCCAAGGTTTTCCGGCGCACCCAGCAGGAGTGTCGTCACTTCCAGACCGGCCGCAGCGAGCAGGCGTGCCGTCATCATCCCGTCGCCGCCGTTGTTCCCCCTGCCGCATAGAACCGTCACCTTGCGCGCACGCGGAAACTGTTCCCGCGCAAACGTTGCTACTGATGAAGCTGCGGCTCGCATCAGGTCGATCGACGCAACTCCGAACCGAGCCGTTGTCGCCCGGTCGCAAGCCTGCATTTCGGCGGCAGAAAGTACATGCATGGCATCCATGGTAGCTGATCAGTTGTGAGTCGTCAGTTTTCAGTTGTCAGTGAGCTCTTGGGTTACTGAGGACTGATCACTGACGACTGAAAACTTGCCTCATTTCAGCATCAGCACCAGGAACCACGCGTTCAGTCCGGCGATCAGCGCAGCAACGAGCCATGCGATGCCTTGCAGAAGTGGACCGTTCACGAATTCGCCCATCTTCTTGCGGCTGCCGGTGAAGATCACCAGTGGGATTACCGCAAAGCTTAGCTGCAGGGACAAAATTACCTGGCTCAGGAGCAGCAGCTTCTCTGTGCCGCGCTCGCCGGTGAACCACACGACAATGATGGTGGGGATGATCGCAATCGAACGCGTAATCATTCGCCGCAGCCACGGTTGCAGTTTTATGTGGACGAAGCCTTCCATCACCACCTGCCCGGCGAGAGTGCCGGTGATGGAGGAATTTTGACCGCTTGCCAGCAGAGCAATTGCGAAGAGAGTGCTGGCGCCCGCCGCGCCTACCAGTGGGCTCAGCAGCTTGTAGGCGTCCTCGATGGCTGCAACCTCATAGTGTCCACTGCGATAAAAAACGGCCGCCGCAACGACTACGATGGCCGCATTCACAAACAGAGCCACGGTCAGAGCCAGTGCCGAATCGATGTTGGACATGAAGATGGCTTCGCGCTTGCCTGCCGGCGTGCGGTTGTACTTGCGGCTCTGGACGATCGAGGAGTGCAGGTAAAGATTGTGAGGCATGACCGTCGCGCCGAGCATGCCGATGGCGATGTAAAGCATCGTGGGATTCGTAATGATTTGGGTCGAAGGTATGAACAGGTTGCGCAGCGCCGGACCATATTCAGGCCGCGATAGAAACAGCTGCACGCCGAACATCGCGATGATGGTGCCGATGAGCGTGATGACCAGCGCCTCGACTACGCGGAAGCCCCAGCGTTGTAGCAGCAGAATCAGCAGGACATCCAGGCCGGTAATCAGCACGCCGTAGAACAGCGGGATATGAAACAGCAGGTTCAGGGCAATGGCTGAGCCGATCACCTCTGCCAGGTCGCAGGCCGCGATTGCGATCTCCGCGCCGATCCACAGGCCGAAGCTCACCCACTTGCCGTAGCTTTCGCGGCAAAGCTGGGCGAGATCGCGCTCCGTGGCAATACCCAGTTTGAGACTGAGGCTTTGCAGCAGGATCGCCATCAGGTTCGAGATCATGATGACTGACAGCAGCGTGTAGCCGAATTGCGATCCGCCGGCAATGTCTGTAGCCCAGTTGCCGGGGTCCATGTAGCCCACGGAGATGAGAAATCCCGGCCCTAGGAATCCCAGAAGCCGCCGCCAATAGATCGGCGAGCGAGAGATGCGGACGGTCGAGTGCACCTCTGGCAGCGAGGGCTCGGTGATCTCGACAAGGCTGCTGAATTCTGTGGCCATAGAAACGGGAGGAAGAGCCCAAAAGCTCTCAACTAAAGTATGCCACAGTTAGTTAATCATAGTTAATTTATTTTATTACATTTAATTATTATGAAATTTCCTGCCTGAGCCAAACTGCCTCCGCAGCCGGCCTTCCGAGGATTGAAGTGCCGGTATTCAGCTCGATTGAGACGGTCTGGTCGTAATTCTGGCTGTTCACGCGCAGGGTGGTGCCCGGGCCGATTCCCGTCTTGTGAAGGAAAAGTAGCAGCTTGGGGTCGCGCTCCTGGAGGCTGGTTACGGCGTAGCGCAGTCCTTCCAATGCTTCTGATAGGGGCGTTTCGCCCCGCTTCTTCCGCTCAAATGGATTGACCGGCAGCACCGCATTGCCGTGGGGGCAGGCGCCGCTCTCGCCCAGTTTCTCCTTGAGTTTCAGCTCGAACGCGGGGGATACCGCGTGCTCAAGCCGCTCAGCTTCTTCATGAATCTCGTACCACTCCATGCCGAAGACTTCGCTCAGCATGCGCTCGATGAGGTGGTGCCGGAGCGCGGTTCTATAGGCTGTTTCGCGGCCCGCGGCGGTCAGACGGACGATGCCGTCTTCGCCTACTTCAACGTAGCCGTCGCGCTTAAACCGCTTGAGCGCCATGGTGACGGCAGGAGCTGAAACCTCCAGCCAATGTGCGAGCATTGCCGGAATCACCTGATGGCCTTCGGCCTCCGCTTCAAGGATCGCCTTAAGGTAGTTCTCTTTCGAGACGTGTATGGAATCTTTCATGGGTGCACTGCAATCAAGTCTAGAGCATTTCCGATTCACATGTTGACGTTTGCAGATCGAGCCGGGTGGCCTTCTCTTGAAAAAAAGTCCACTTGGCATCCAGGTTTCCGTAGAGAGCAGAATCGAAAACGCTGTAATCGCTACAATAGGCTTGTCACCCAGTGTAAACTTCAACGATTCTGTCAGGTTCGATGATCGAGAGCTACTCATCCATGGCTACGGAAATTCCCATGCAAGGCCGAGGCTTTTTACCGGCTTGTTTTGTAACGGCGATTGCGCTCGCATTGACGTTGATTTTTTCTGCACCTTCTGAGTCGCAACAATCGGCCGCAGCGGCGGCAACTCCCTGGCAACCAAGGCTCCACTTCAATGCTCCGCCGAACTGGATCAACGATCCAAACGGACCCATCCTGCTCAATGGCCAATACCACCTGTTCTTCCAATACAATCCGTTCGGCGATCTTTGGGGGCACATGAGCTGGGGCCATGCTGTCTCGCCTGACCTGGTTCACTGGAAGCAGTTGCCTGTTGCAATTCCAGAAGAAAATGGGGTGATGATTTTCAGCGGGTCAACGGTTGAGGACCGCGACAACACGAGCGGCCTTTGCGGCGACGCAGGCCAGAAGACGCCTGGGTGCGTGGTCGCGATCTACACCGGGGCCACGCAGGAGAAGCAGAACCAGAACCTGGCCGTCAGTCGCGATGGTGGGACTACCTGGACCAAGTTCCAGGGTAATCCTATCCTCGATCTTGGGTTGAAGGATTTCCGCGATCCTAAAGTCTTCTGGCACGCGGCAAGCCAAAACTGGATCATGGTTGTTTCGCTGGCTGACCAGCACAAGGTGCGCTTCTACCGGTCGAAGAACTTACGGCAGTGGGAGCAGGCGGGCGAGTTTGGGCCGGCGGGTGCGACGTCAGGCGTTTGGGAGTGCCCTGATCTTTTTGAGCTTCCGGTGCGCGAACCTGCGGGGAAACATGAAGCGCAGGGGAAGATCGTGGATCACCGCTGGGTTTTGAGCGTGAATATCAATCCCGGTGGACCTCAGGCCGGATCAGCGGATCAATATTTCGTGGGTCAGTTTGACGGGGCTCATTTCACGGAAGATCATCCAGGTTCGGGGCCGCACTGGGCTGACTGGGGCAAAGATTTTTATGCCTCTACATCCTTTTCGAACGTTACAACGGGCCAGGATCACCTCTGGATCGCGTGGATGAATAACTGGCAATATGCGGCCAAATCGCCGGCGCTGCCGGGACGCGGCGAAATGACTACTGCGCGCACTCTTTACCTGCGCCAGCCTTCGGCAAACACAAGGCTGACGCCCTCGCAGGAGCCGCTGGCGCTGGTGCAGCAGCCGATTTTGCCGACACCTTCCTATAAGCCTTCGAAAGCGCTGTTTGGGGCGGCGCCATACCTGACACTGGTTCAGATCAACGAGCACATCGCGGAACAAAAGCTTACCGGCAGCGTTTACCTGCTGCGGGTGACGCTTGACCCAGGGGACGCGGCTGAGGCCGGCGTGCGCTTGCGGCGAAGCACGGCAAATCCCAACGAGGCCGCTGCGGAAGAGACTGTTGTTGGAGTCGACCGGGAAAGAGGCCGCATTTTTGTGGATCGGACTCGTTCGGGAAGAACTGACTGGTCGGCCGATTTTCCGGCGCGCGTATCGGCGCCGCTCAGGCATTCACAGGACAATTCGATTCGGCTGGAAATCGTTGTCGATCGGAACTCTATCGAGGTGTTTGCGGAAGACGGAGAGACTGTCCTGACTAATCTGATCTACCCTGCGGCGGCCAGCCAGGGGCTGGCGTTCTATTCGACGCCGACACCGCCGGGGGTGGGACCTGCTCTGGTTCGCAGCGTTGAATTTATCCCGCTGGATTAGGCAGGAGTCATTGTTCAATCAAGAATCGTGGTGTAGGCGCGCCACGGGCCGACTGCTTCGCGGTACTCGCTGGCCATGATTTTCGTGACTTGTGAGATGTGGCCGAGGTCGTGTACTACCCAGGTGGCCAGCAGATTTCCTAACGTTACGGCTCCGAGTTCGGGATGCTTGCCCGGAAGCTTGAATTGTTCTTCGCCAATGCCAAGCTTTGTGAGTGTGTGAAGACTCTGCCGCCGCAATTCGGCAAATTCATCCAGCAATTGATTCACGCTCTTGCCCACGATCAACTCTTGAAACCCGTGACGGTCAAAGGGTTCGAATGCCTGCGTGTCTCCATGCTCAAGAATCATGCGCACGCGGGGAATCCAGTCAGTGATTTCTCCATGAATCAGGTGGCCGAGAACATCGAGTGAGTTGAATGACTCCGGCGTTTTCCTTGCGTTCAACCAGGCATCGGATTTTCCACGCAACATGGCACTGAGTACGTTCGGAGTTTGCGTGAGAACTTCAAGTCCCTGGTTCAGATGCAATTCCATCTTGAGTCTCCTTTTCTGCGCTGACTCACAGCAATTCTACCGGGGTTCTTACAACCAGGAAGGCAAAGCCCCCGGGCCTGATTGCAGGGCCGGGGGCAAATGCTACTGATTGAAAACCGTAATCTACAACGTGTTATCTGTAATCTCGTTTTACGGCTTCACGCGCACCTTCGGTTCGACGGACAATCCGGGGCGCAGAGCGTGGTTGGGGTCTTCGTTCTTCAAGTCAGTGAAGTCGATGCGCACTGGAACGCGTTGCACAACTTTCACGTAGTTGCCAGTCGCGTTTTCCGGCGGGAACAGACTCAGAACTGAACCGGTTGCGCCGCCAATCTGGGTCACCTTGCCGTGGTAGGTCTTGCCGGTTGCGTCCACTTCGATTTCTACCGGCTGTCCGTTGTCCATGTGTTTTAGCTGTGTCTCTTTAAAGTCCGCCGTGACCCACAGGTCGTCGAGAGAAACCAGTGTCAGCAGGTTTTGGCCTGGGGCTACGTTCTGGTCCACTTCGACGCTCTTGCGCGTAATGATGCCGTTCGACGGAGCAACAATTTTAGTGTAGCTAAGGTTCAACTCGGCCTGGTCTAGCTGTGCCTGCGCCTGCTGAACCTGCGCCTGTGCCGCCTTGGCGCGTGCATTCTGCACTTCCACTTGCTGCGGGCCGGTCTCAGCCGCCTTGTGTTGTGCCTGAGATTGAGCTTCACGGTCGCGTGCTGCGCGCACACCATCGCCGGCAGCGCTCTGAGCCGCCTGCGCATTGGCCAATGCTGCTTTGGCGCCGTCATCCGCAGCTACAGCGGCATCCCACTGCTGCTTGCTGATTACGTCTTTTTCGACCAGCGGTTTGTAGCGAGCCAGATCTGCATCGGCCTTGGTCAGGTTGGCTTGCGCTTGAGCGACTGTGGCCTTGGCGCCGGCCAATTGCTGCTCCGCTTGCTGGACGCCTGCATGTGCGGAGCTTACGTCCGCATCCGACGAACGCAGGGTGCTTCCTGTGTTGATGGTGGTCAGTGGAATACTGACGTTCGCAGCGGCGGCGTTTGCCTGAGCAATGGCAAGGGCGGCCTCAGCGTTTTCCACCGCAACGTCGTAGTCTTTGGGGTCAAGCTCGGCTATCGTGTCGCCGGCCTTCACCACCTGGTTCTCTTCCACATCGACCTTGATCACCTGCCCGGAGATGCGCGAGCTTACCTGGATCAAGTGTCCGTTCACCTGCGCGTCATCAGTGTCCTCGCTGAAAGTGGAGTGCCACCAGATGGCTACTCCGACGATCACCAGGACAACAAGCACCACCACGATGATGCCTCTGCGACGGCTAGGCGGCGGCGTAGTTTCAGTTTCTTGAACCGGCGCTGCCGGGGCCGGTGTTGCAGTCGAATCCGCCACGTTTACTTCCCTCCCAAATAGTTCTTGTAGCTCTGCCCTGCGCCGAGAGCGCGTGCCAGGCTCAGCTTGGCGACGTTGTGCCGGTAGAGGCTGGCCACATATTGATTGTTGGCTTGCGCCACGCTTTGCTCCGCCTGGCTGACGGCCAGGTTATCGCTTACGCCGTTCGCATACCGCTGCTGCGCTTCGCTAAGCGCTTCGTTGGCCAGGTCCACGCTGGAGCGCGCAACCTCAACCAGCTTCTGCGCCGATTCAATATCGAGCAGCGCATCGCGAATATCTGCGTCCACCTGCGCATTCTCGTCACTCAGCTTGGCTTTGTCGGTGTCCAGAGTGGACTGCGCCACTTGAGCCTCGCCGCGCAAAGAAAACTCCTTGAACAGAGGGACACTGACGGTTCCTGTGGCGTCTCCGGTCCCGTGCGAGTGCATCACATTTACGCCGATGTCGCCGTAGTCTCCATCGAACGCGAGCGTGGGAAAGCGGTCCGCTGTGGCTGCCTTGCGCTGCTGCTCAGCGGCTTTCACCGTTTCCACCATTGCGGCCAGATCTTTGCGGTTGGCGTGGGCCTGGCGAATTGTAGCTTCCACATCCAGAGAGTCGAAGGCCTGGTAAGGGGCTTTGTCCGCCAGATTAAAACTTTGCGCCAGCGGCAGGCCTATTGTCCGCGCCAATGCCAGCTTGTCCTTTGCCAGCGAGTTCTTCGCTACGATCAGTTGCTGTTCGAGAGTCTGATAGTCCACCTGTGCACGCAGCTCGTCCAGCTTGGGCGCTATACCTGCATCGTGGTTGGCAGTTGCCTGGTCGAGTGAGACTTTTGAGGTCGTGACTTGTGCCTCAACGCTGCTCACCTGGGATTCATCGGCGAGCGCCAGCAGGTATGCATTTCCTACCGTAAGCACTACCAGTTCGCGCGCATCCTCGGCGCTGAGTTGCGCGGAGGCAAAACTATGCCGCGAGGCGAGGTAGTCGCGCAGCGAAGATACGTTGATCAGCGACCAGGACAATGAAGCCCGAAAATCCTGGTAGCCGAAGGGGCCAATGATGGTGGGAAAGCCAGGAATTCGCAGACCCTCAGCCGCCAAGTCGACTTGCGAAACAGTGTCTTTGATGCTGGCGTCCACGCTTGGCAACAGAGACTGCAGTTCAGTCAGGCGCTGGCCTCGCGTCGATGCAGTTTGCGTCCCGCTTAGAATTATGCCCAGATTGTTCTTAAGTCCGCGCTGAATGGCATCGTCGAGGGTTAGGTCAATTGTTTGACCGGTCGCCTCTCCCGCTGTGACGCTTCCCTGATAACTTTGCGAAGTGGGCCCGGCTGATTGGGTCAGCGACTGCGCAAGCGATTGCTCCACTGACTGCGCGCTCGCAGTCAGCGAACACGAACTCAAGATCGACAACGCCAGCAGCAGGCTGCGGGGCGAGATCATGCTCTTTCTTCGATAATTTGACGAAATCAAGGTTATTTAACTCACTTCAAAAGGGCTTCTGCCTGAAAATGATCGCTCTTAATGGATGCGGAAAGCGGGCGGCAGGGTTCTTAAAGTAGTGTATCGAATCAGAGTGGAACGCGTTGGAGTGTCTTGACGGACGGCGGAGGGCGGAGAGCGCTTTAATTCTGGTGAACGGGTCCTCGATTGAGATTTGAGGTCTCGCACCCTTTCGACAGGAGAAAGTCGAAAGGATGGGGACCCAGCATTGGGTGCACGTCCTGATGCTCGATATGACGGGCTAATATTCGATACGAAATCTGGAGCCGAGCACTAGTGGGTCGCGGCTTGGAGGACTTGGGAGGCCAGCGAGCAAAGGCCCTGCCGGAAAAGCTCCCGCACCGCATCACCGCCCCAGCCTGCTGCTTGGGGACCACCGTGCGCTTGCAGCAACTCTGCCGTCTCGGTTGTCGTAAATCCGGCTACCGCACGCAGGACAAAGATGGCTCGCATGGCAGTCGGCAGGCTCTGAAGCCAATTGCGCACACGGTCGCGGTCGGGGCCGGCGATCATCCGCTCCAGTTCTTCACTGGAGACACCGGCGGCGTCCAGCTCGTCGTCTCCGATGCAGGTGGCGGCATGCTCCAGGCCCTCAGGTGCGGCAAGACTGGTTGCGTCGCGCTGGGCCAGGGTATCGAGAGCCGCCGCGCACAAAGCCATGCGGCTGCTCTTGCGCGCTTCGGCCGGGTTTTGACACTCGGAAAGCTCAGCATTGGCGACCGCCGCTTCCACCAGGCGGATGCTGTCTTCGCCTTCGCCGACCAGCATCGACGCAATCGAGTACAGCCCGGCGGCAATGAGGTCGAACATCTCGTCCAAACCGTTGAAAGCCTTCTCGACGGTGGCCTCGTCCTTCGGCTGGCCGTCCATCAGGTCGTGCATGCGGTCGCTGAATTCCTGAGCGAGTTCCGACATTGGCTGCGCGGGAATCAGGCCTTCATTTGGGGCGAATGTGTTTTCAGGCATCGAGAGCGCTCCTAATCTTCTGTGTTCGGTCTCAATAAGGACGGAATTGGGGTTGTTGAAATTGCACTCAATTAATCTTTATCCTCAACCCGGCGGGCCAGAGAGTCAATGACCACTCGGCCAGCTCGCGGCATCACCATCCTGAAGGCTGATACAACTTGCAGATGGACGTTTCACGTTCAGCTGTGGATTACAGGTTATTGGATGCACGACGGAGGTGGAGTGGCGCTGAGCGTTCAGGAACAGTTCGGGCAGATTGATATCTACGTCTTCGACCAGATTCTGCGCGGGAACATTGCGCCGGGAATGCGGGTGCTGGACGCGGGATGCGGATACGGCCGGAACCTTGTCCACTTGCTCCGCGAGGGGTGCGAAGTGTTTGCGCTGGACGCGGATGCGGCCGGGGTCGACCATGTGCGCAAGCTTTCCGCGTCCCTGCATACGGGACTGCCAGAAGAGAATTTCCGAGTTGGGATGCTCGACGATATCCCGTTTGCAGATGAGATTGCGGATGTGGTGATCTGCAATTCCGTTTTGCACTTTTCTCGGGATGAAGAGCATTTTCGGGCGATTCTGGGGGAGCTTTGGCGGGTGCTGAGGCCGGGTGGAATGCTGTTTTGCCGGTTGGGTTCGCGGATCGGCATGGATTTCGAGCAGGTGCGAGAAAATATTTATGTAGTGGGAGACGGCTCGGAGTGGTTTCTGGTGGATGAAGAGATGCTGTTGGGGTTGACGGAGGAGTTGAACGCTGTTTTAGTTGACCCGCTAAAGACGACGATTGTGCAGGACTACCGGTGCATGACGACGTGGGTGATTCGGAAGCGGAGAGTCTAGGCCAATCTGAATCGAGCCGTGGACGCAAATTCGCGTGCTGTTAACATCCGGGACACTGTTGATCCTGTATGCATTGGCTGATGGGCTTTTCCTGGGGAGCTGGAGATTCAGGTTCCGCTTTGTGAGGAAAAGGCTGTAGACTGCCAACACGGCGAACTGGATACCCGGCATGGCTCGAACTTCAGACAAACAAAAGCTTTTCAACGGTCGCGACTTTTCCTGGATGCAGTTCAACCGGCGCGTGCTGGAAGAAGCTGAGGACGCCGACAATCCGCTGCTTGAGCGGGTGAAGTTCCTGGCAATTACCGGCAACAATCTGGACGAATACGTCGAGGTGCGGCAGGCCGGATTGATGCAGCGCATTGAAGACGGGTACCGGGAGCCGGGGTATGACGGGCTTCGTCCGGATGAATCGCTGGCGGTGCTGACGGAAGACATCCACAGCTTTGTGGCCGCGCAGTACCAATGCTGGAACCACCAACTGCTGCCGGATTTGCGAAAACAGGGCATCCGGCTAATGGAATGGAAAGAGCTTGGCGACGAGGCGCGCGCCTATGCGCAGAGTTATTTTCAGCGCGAAGTTGACCCGCTGCTGACCCCGATCTCGATTGACCCGGCGCACCCGTTTCCACGCGTACTGAACAAGGCGCTTTGCCTGGCGCTGCTGCTGCGGGCCAAGCGGCGGAGTTCGGGGCCTCAGGTGCTGGGGGTGGTGACGGTGCCTCGTGCTCTTCCACGGTTTGTGCGGTTGCCGGCGGAGGAGGGCAAGTTCGATTACCTGCTGCTGCAGGATCTGATTGCGCAGAACCTGGGTGGCATGTACCGCGGCTATGAAGTGCTGGCGCGGGCGGCATTTCGCGTGACTCGAAACTCGAATCTGTATTTCGAAGAGGAAGAAGCGCGGTCGCTGCTGGAGAGCATTCGCGTGGAGTTACACAATCGGCGCAAGGGCGACGCGGTGCGGCTGGAGATTGAGACGCGGGCCGATCCTGAAATCGTGGAGCGGCTGCGGGTTAATTTTGAACTGGAAGAGGACCAGGTATTTCGCGGCGAGGGGCCGGTGAACCTGTCGCGGCTGATGTTCTTTTACGGGGATGTGAAGCGGCCGGATTTGAAGTTTCCGTCCTTCACACCGAAGCCTCTGCATCTGAGCCGCAAGTCGACGGATATCTTCGATGAGATACGGCAGCACGATGTGCTGCTTCACCATCCGTACGATTCGTATGACGGGGTGGTTGAATTCATCCAGCGAGGCGCCAAGGATGAAGCCGTCTTGTCGATGAAGCAGACACTCTACCGGACCAGCAAGGACTCGCCTATTGGCGAAGCGCTGATTGAGGCTGCGGCAACCAAAGAAGCGACTCTAGTGGTGGAGTTGATGGCGCGGTTCGACGAGGCTTCAAATATTCGCTGGGCGCGGAGCATGGAAGACGCGGGTGTGCAGGTATTTCACGGCGTGGTTGGCTTGAAGACGCATTGCAAGCTGGCCATGCTGGTGCGGCACGATGAGGATGGTGTGACGCGGCGATATTGCCATCTGGGGACGGGCAACTACAACCCGGATACGGCACGGTTTTATACGGATTTGAGCCTGCTTACGTGCGATCCGCAGATTACGGAGCGGGTGCACATGGTGTTCAACTATCTCACCGCACATGCCGAGATTGACGACTACCGGCCCTTGCTGGTGGCGCCGCTTACGATGGCGGAAAGCTTTCTGGGGCTGATTCGCCGGGAAGCGGAACACGCACAGGCGGGACGGCCGGCGCATATTGTGGCCAAGATGAATGCGCTGCTGGAGCCTTCGGTCATTGAGGCTCTCTATGCGGCTTCGAAGGCGGGCGTTGAAGTGGACCTCATCATACGCGGGCTTTGCATTCTGAGGCCGGGAGTGAAGGGGCTGTCGGAACGGATTCGGGTGCGGTCGATTGTTGGCAGATTCCTCGAACATTCGCGCATTTTTCATTTTGAAAACGGCGGTGAACCGGAGATTTTTCTCGGGTCCGCGGATTGGATGCCGCGCAATTTATTCGAGCGATGCGAAGTGGTGTTCCCGGTGCGCGACCCGGCAGCGAAGGCTCGAATTCACGATGAGATATTGGCAGCGTATCTGGCGGACACCGTCAAGGCGCGATTACAGCAGCCAGATGGGACCTATTTGCGCGCCAGCAAGATTCTGAAGGATGTTCCGGCTTTCGCGAGCCAGAGTTTTCTAATGCAACTGGCCGAGGGAAAAGTTGAGTTGGAGGCTGTTCCGAAGATTGTGGAAGCCAAGCCGAAGGCCGCGAAACCACCTGCAAAAGCAGCCGCGAAAGTAGCTGCCAAAAAGGCCGACGCGGCCGACTGATCTGGCCGCAGTTCAACGAACCCGCAAAGGAAGGGTACATTGCCGCCAAGCACGCCGCAGGTCTTTTCGAATATCACTCCCGAGCATTACGCGGCTTTGGTGCAGAAGGCTAGCGCCGCTGGGATCAGCCTTGCTGGTAACTCCGGAACTGCATCGAATTTTGGCGTCGAAGTGAAATGGAATTACTCGCCGGAGAGCCGCGAGCTTAGCTTCCAGGTGCTGAGCACGCCGTTCTTTCTGAATGCGGAATCGGTGAATGCGAGGATAAAAGCTATGGTTGAGGAGACTGTCGGCTAGGATCGTCTGAGTTCAGGAGGCGACGCTCGGTTTTTTCTCCTCATACAATGTATTTGAGTGCGGCAAATCCTGCCCAATCCGGTAGTGCAAGTCAGAGGCGTAGACCGCGCCAACTCTGCCAGCTACAAATTCGATGCGCCTGGCTTAATTCGTTTATGGCATTTGATCAGTCTTGATGCACCCACTGTTGCGGTCGTCTGGACGCTTGCATTTGCCTGGGCCTCCAAAGTTCGCTTGCCGGTCTGGACCCCGGTTTTGCTGGCTCTTGCGGCTTGGGTCGTCTACATCGTCGACCGCGTGCTCGACGCGCGCGCAGCGATCCGGACCAACGACCTCGCCAGTCTTCGGGAGCGTCATCGCTTCCATCAGCGCCACATGGGCTTATTGATCCCTGTGGCCCTTGTCGCTGCAGGCGCCGCTGGCTGGATCGTCTTTACGCTCATGCCCTCTGTTGCTCGAGAGCGAAATTCTGTTCTCGCGCTCGCTGGACTGGCTTACTTCGCGCGGGTTCACTCTCCCGGTAAGGTTGCGTTTGGGTTGACGAGTTTCTCGCGATTCCTCAAGAAGGAAATGTTGGTGGGAATTCTGTTTGCGGCAGCATGCGCGCTTCCGGCCATCAGTCGTGCCTCGACTCACGCAAATCAGAGTCTCTGGCCTTTGTATGCTGCGGCGGTCGTCTTCGCGCTGCTTGCATGGCTCAACTGCCACGCCATTGACCGGTGGGAGAGCGATGAAGAGGAATGCGAAAAGGAGTGGAAAGCCACGTTGGATGGTACAAAGGATCGCGTTGAGAGTCGTGGTATCCCGCCCTTGCGCCAGAAAAAAGGCGCAAGAACGGGGCACGGGTGGGTTTCATCGATCGAGGATTCGGAAAGTCGGTGGACGGCTGACAAGTCGGATGTCCTGCTCCCTGCTTTCCTGCTCGCTGGTGGTGGTTTGTTGCTTGGGGCCGTCCTATCGTTCCACCAACCGCGCCCGGCGGCATTGATTGTTGCTGGCGCCGTCAGTGCCCTGTTGCTCGCGCTGATCGACTGTCTGCGCAGCCGCCTCACGCCAATTGCCGTTCGCGCTGCAGCCGACCTGGTGCTGCTCGTACCGCTGGCACTGCTGCTGAAATGAACGAGCCGCCTGATTTCAACCCGCTCGCGCGTCTGTACCGGTGGATGGAGTTTTGCACCTTTGGACCCTTCCTTTCGCTGACTCGCGGAACCTTCCTCGACCGTCTCACACACGTGCGCCACGCTTTGGTTCTGGGAGATGGTGATGGGCGCTTCACAGCTCGCCTGATCCGCGAAAATTCAGACGTGATCGTCGATGCTGTCGACGCCAGTGGGGCCATGCTTGACTCGCTTCTGCGGCGGACGAAGCCTCATGCCGACCGCGTTCGCGTTCAACTGGCGGATGTACGTACATGGGAAACCTCTGCACCTGTGCTTGGTTTTCGGTATGACCTGATCGCGACGCATTTCTTTCTGGATTGCTTAAGCACTCCGGAGGTGAGAGAACTGGCACGGAGGCTTCGTGGCGCGGCTTCTCCCGATGCTTTGTGGGTGGTTTCGGAGTTTGCTGTGCCGCAAGGTTGGCTTGGGTGGTTGATTGCTCGTCCGGTGGTCGGCACACTTTATTTTGGCTTCGGATTGCTTACCGGGCTGGTTACGCGCACGCTGCCTGATCACGGCTCCGCTCTGCGCGATGTGGGGTTTACGCTGCTTGAACGGCGGAGCCGGCTGGGAGGTTTGCTGATCGCGGAATTGTGGTCTGCGGGCGGTTGAAGCGCGGAGCAGGTTATTGTTCTGTTTCCGCACACGCCTGGGTCAATCGTCGCCGAGTCGTAACGCCTTCGTTTTTTGGCAGTTCGGGCTAGCCTAAACGTTGCGGAGCCTATAACGGGGGTTGTAAGGGTTGTTGGCAGGAAAGCTGCGGCGTCTTCTGGTTCGAAATTTCGAACCCTTCAGGCGGCTCAAAGCTGGCCAAGTCGGGTTCTGCAAGGCTGAACTTTACCAGCTCCGTGGTTCGCTTACCGTTCTGGAGGTCGTCGTCCACCTCACGCAGGGTTAACGCGATTCCATTCACATTAGCCTGCCACGACTCTCTTGTACTGACCACCGGCTGATTGTTGTTGATTCCAGGGGCGAGGGTTGTCTGCGTAATCCGGGTGCCACGCGCCTCTAATCCCTGGATTGGCTGTGTACCCAGTTGCTCGATCGTGGTGTTGACGTTGGCGTGAGCGCGTGCGCGCTCCGATGCAGAGGCGCCGCCCGGCGGGCTCGAGTCGACGCTCGCCTGACCAGCGGAGGTCAAGCCGGCCGAGACGTTCCCAGGTGGCGGAGGCAAACAGGACGAGTGCCCCGGTGCAGACATCAGTCTCCTTGTCAGAGAGGCAAATTTCCCCTCGTAGTCCCAGGTGGAACTGACTCGATTCGCCGGGTCGGACACTCTGACCCTGGTCGTCAGTGGCTCCTCACTGGATTCTGGAACCTTTGAAATCGCCGTCAAAGTGCGACCGCGCGAGTCTCTTTCCTGGACCTCGGTAAACTCCTCGGTCAAGGTCGTTCCATTTGCTAGTGTCTTTACAGAAGTGATTGTGAACTCCACCACGTATGGCTGAGGTCGACTCTGAGCAGCGGGGTTGTTGCGAGCAATATCTTGCGCCTCGGCGATCTGATTCCAAGCCGGTTGGGCAAGACTTACGCTCACGAGAATCCACAAGGCTCGCAAAATAAAAGTACTCATCGCGCACAGCTCCTGCCCGCATCCTTTCGCGCATGGTGAATTTGTTGGGCAAGCCAGGCAAACGGCAGGTTCCGCCGTTTCCGGCAATTCCTATGGAATATGGTGTGTGACGAGGTTCGTTCGTGACAGGGTTTTTCTTGCGGGGATCGACTCATGCTTCGCAACCTGCGAGGTGCGACAGCCGCAACAAGAAGGAGGTGTAACTCAAGATTGATCACGAAGGCACTCAATCGCCACCGATAATACAATCCCTCCGGAACGGATTTCTGTTCACTTTTGCACTACTTTTGGTTCATTTTTACTGCAATTCAAGAAATTGACTCGAGTTCCCTTAAAAGCCAACCGCAGTGGAAAGGGTTATGCCGTAAGTCCTTTGTTTTACGAAATGACGAAAACCTGAAATACGTAACTCCTTTGTTTTTGCGGGCTGTTTTGACGTAATGTGTTTGTTTTCATGGGGATGGGATGAAAACCGTACTTTGGGCATTATTTTCCGGCGGCTGCCTGCTCAATTGGGTCGTTTGGGCTCTCCAAAGCAGGTCCATTCGACTCGGCTGAAGCACGCTTCGCTCGGGGGTGACAGGTCTGTTTTTCGGATTAGCTTTGGAGACAGGGCACTGGCGGTGGATGGGCTTTTTACGCTTGCAATTCGATTGTGCGCCCTGGAGGTGGAATGATCTGCAAATTTGGGATGTTTATTTTTGGTGGGAAGGACGAGTGTGCTTGCGAGGAGTTTGTCATTTTTATTGAAGGGGCGAGAAAGGCCCGGCGGCTAAACGGGTTGCGGAAAAACTCGTGCTTTTGGAGGGAGATTGGCGGAAAGAATCCCTTCGGGGGCTGAAGCCCAGGTTGGTAATTGCAGGGTCTATGTACGGGCTAAACGGGCTGCGGAAAAAGTCTTGGCTTCGAAGGATTTTCCACCAAAACATCCCTCGGCGGCTAAAGCCGAGGCTGATTCTACGCAACTTGCGGCACGACTAAAGTCGTGCCCTTTCAAAGCTTTGAGTTTTTTCCGCAACCTGTAAAGCCCGTACCCTTCACCAGTTTGACTTTTCCGCAAGCTGTAACGCCGATATCGATTCTGATACCTTACACGGGTGCTGAACCTTCGTCTCCCCTGGCGTGAGCGGCCTTCGACCTACTAGTTGCCGCGCGCTTGGGAATGGAGTGACGCGGGGGTGGGCTGGGGGAGAGCCCAGGCGAAGAGGACTCCGCCGCTACTGGTGAGGATGTATTGGCGGCCGTCGAGTTGGTAGGTGATGGGAGAGCTTTGCATGGGGTCGCCCATACCTGCATGCCACAGTGTTTTGCCGTCGCTGGTGTTCAGGGCAAGCACGCTTCCGAAGGCGTCGCCGGTGATGGTCAGGCCGGAGTCGGTTGTTAAAACTCCTGCGCCGGATCCGCCGGGGCCTAGCTCGTGGCTCCAGCGAATTTTGCCGGTCTGGTAATCGATGGCTTCGATGACGCCCTTGCCCCAGAGGCCGTAGTCGGCGCCTGCCCATCCGTAGGTTCCGTCGGCGGGCTTGGCGAAATAGATGCTGTAGCTGGGATGGGCGTCGACGATGAACAGGCCGGTCTTGGGATCGAAGCTGGGGGCGCGGTAGTTGGTCATGCCGCCTTCGTCGGGGGCGATGAAGCGACCGTCGGGTGCGGGTTCCTTGGCGGGATCGGGGATGGGCCGGCCTTGCTTGTCGATACCGAGGTTCCAGTTGACGGGGCCGTAAGGTACGGTCAACAGGCTTTGCCCGGTAACGCGGTCGAGAACGAAAAAGAAGCCGTTGCGCGAGGATTGCATGAGCATTTTTCGCGGCTTGCCATGGAAATCCGCGTCGACAAGCACGGGAGTTTCTACGGCATCCCAATCATGTGTGTCGTGGGGGGAGACCTGGAATCCCCAGGCTAGTTTTCCGGTGTCGGGGTTGATGGCAACGATGCTGCAGGTGTATGGGTCGTCCCCGGGGCGGGTTTGACCGTTCAGAACTGGGGTGGGATTGCCGGTACCCCAATAGATGAGGTTGAGTTCAGGGTCATAGGTGCCGGTCATCCATGTCATGCCGCCGGTGGTTGCGTTGGGTGTGCCGGCTGGAGGCGTGCTGTTCCACCGCCATTGGGTTTCGCCGGTCTCAGGATCGAAGGAGCGGAGATAGCCGACGAGGTTATCGAAGTCGCCGGAGACGCCGGCGATGATGTGGTTTCCGACGACTAAGGGGGCCATGGTCGACCAATAGCCCTGATTGGGATCGGCGAACTGCTTGTCCCAGTGGACCGATCCATCTTTGGCGTTCAGCGAGATGAGGTGGCAGTCGGGAGTGGTGAAGTAGAGCCAGCCTTTATACATGGCTACGCCGCGATGGCCGATGTGCTCGCCTTTCGAGGGCCTGTTGTAGTGCCAGATTTGGTGGCCCGAACGCGCGTCGACGGCCCAGATGTTGTCGGGTACGGTGAAGAAGAGCACTCCATCGACCAGCAGCGGGGATGACTTGATTTGAGCGCCCTGATTGGTCTGGAATGCCCAGGCAAGGCTGAGATTGGCTACGTTCTGCGGCGTGATCTGGGAGAGGCTGCTGTGACGCTTTCCCGAGTAATCGCCATGATAGAGGGGCCAACTGTCGGCGGGCGGCTTGAGGAGATTCGCCGGATCGAGATTCTGCGCGGCTAGGTGAATTGGCCCAGCGGCGAGAAACAGGATTGCCATGATGGCAAGAGCTGATGCGTCTTTCCTCAACTTCATGTTCAGAAACGGCCTCTCTTTTCTGCGATAGGAAAGCGGGTTCAGACGATCAGCGTAATGTTTGCAGATAAGCCATCAGGTTGTGAATGTCTGCGTCGGTGTACTTGCTGAACTGATTTACATGGGCCTCGACGGGGGAATTGACGTTGTACTTTACGTTGGCAATCTGCCACGAGTGATACGTGCCTTTGGCGTCGCGCAACGCTACGACAAATTCATCGAGGTAAGCGAGCGTTCCATTCATCTGTTGGCCGGAAGGGAGGGTTACCGTCACTTTGCTTCTGGCGCCGCGGGGATAAAGCATGCGCTGCTCAAGCTCCAGGCCTTCAAAGCGTTTGGCTACGCCGGCGAGGTCTCCTGTCGGCGAATGGCACTGAGAGCAGCCTCCGGCGCCAGTGAAATATTGCTTGCCTGCTTCGGCGTTTCCGGTTTGCAGGTCGGAGACGTCGACTCCGCGACGGCCACCCGGATTGCTGGCGGCAAGGGCCGCCCGAGCATGGATGAAGGCGACGAGGCTTTGCATTTCAGGGGCGGAGAAATTGAAGGCAGGCATCTTCTTTTCGGGCCGGCCTTCATGCACCACTTGCGAGATTTGGTCACCGTTCACGTCGGCGAGGACGACCTTGGAGCGGGTTAGATCGGGACCTGACTCTCCACCCATGGTGTCGCGGCCATGGCAGAAAGCGCAGTTCTGCAGGAAGAGGGCGCCGCCAGCGTCCGCCAGTCCGGAAGATTGCGATGTGGACTTGGCCCCTGGAACCGCGGTCGCAGCCGATGGGTCCGCGCTTGCGAGATAGTGAAGCAAGCTGGACATTTCATCGCCTTTGATATCGGGGAAACCGGGCATGCGATCTTTGCCCTTCTGAATGATCTCGGAGATTTGGGGGTCGGTGAGATGGTGCTGTATGCCAAGGAGGGGCGGAAAGGCCGGGAGGATGCCTTCGCGGTTGTCTCCGTGACAGATGGCGCAGTTGGTTGAATAGGACTTGGAGCCGGGGCTGTCCTGTGTGGAAGCGGGCTGCGCCGTTTGAGTTGGAGTAGCTGCCTTTGAAGCTGCCTGAATGGGCGCCTGAGCGAGATAAAAAGCAAGGCACGCGATCAAGGGCGTGAGGATCGCTACGTCGCGAAGTCTTTTCATTCCTGTCGAAACCTGCATTTGAGTCTAATCGTATATCGGGATATTACTCAACCTTGGAAGGAACTCTGTTCAGGACTGACAAACATCGGCCGGGAGGTGTCCGGGCTCTCACTGATTGTTACAAACATGTTAATATCATTGCTCTGGGGATCATAACTTCCAGGAATAGTCTGTCAGGAATCGTTATTCAAGGATAGAAACCCGGGACGAAGCATGCCAGCTTCGGTTCCCAGCGGAATATACGTCTATGAATCTCTATCTCATGCGCCACGCCAATGCCGGAGTTAGCCGCGGTAACCCCGTTCTCGACGGGAAGCGCGCGCTCATCAAAGAAGGCAAAGACCAGTGCATGTTGATGGCGTGGGTGCTGTCGTCGCTGAAGGTGCAGATCGACGTGATCGTGTCTAGCCCGCTGAAGCGCGCATTGCAGACGGCGCAGTTTGTGGGTACTGAATTGGGGTACGAGGCCAAGGTGGAGATCTGCCCTGCCCTCGGCCTCAATGGAGATTACGCCGCTTTCCAGGACATGCTGGCAAAGTATTCCGAGAGCGAGGGCGTCCTGGTGGTCGGCCACAATCCGAACATGTTTCAGTTCCTGGGTCGGATGATCACCGGCAACGGCGGCGCCGCAATTCGCATGCGCAAGGCCTCGATTGCGCGCGTGGATATGGATCGGCACCCGCCGCTGTTGCGTTGGCTTATCGACCCGCGCATGGCTCGTTCGCTCTATGCGAGCGTGGGGAAAAGCTCGCGGCCGAAGACTTCGCGGAAGTAGCCGGGCCGTTTACGGAGCCGCCGCAACTCTAGTTCCGTCTTGGGTCGCGGATCTGCTTTCAGGTGGACCCGTTTACCGAAAATTTTTGCCGTCCAGGGCTGCACCTCACTGGCGCGGCGCTGTTGTTGCCGGGGAAGGTTTTGTTTATCGAGTAAGAGCACGAATGCAGGTCCTTAGATTTCGCTGAAGTACGCTCCACTCAGGATGACAGATCTTTTCTCACGGAATCCGTTGAGTCACTCAGTACTCTTCGGTCTCTCGTGCGAGGCAAACCAGCTAATGACGCGGCGTTCGTACTCTTCGGGCTCGGCTCCGGCGGCGCCGCAATGGCCTGCGTTGGCTGGCTCCCATAGAACTACTTGCGCACTACGCGATGAACTCCGCGCCTCGATCATTTCAGAATGGCGCGGAGGTAGGTTGGTGTCCTTCTTGCCGTGAATCAGCAGGACAGGCACGCTGCTGGCAGCTACGGAAACTTGCGGCGACGACTGTCCGAGATTTACGCCGTACTTCAAGCGCGCATAGAGCAAGCCTGCCTCGACGGCTGGGCGAAGCAGCGTTCGTCCGAGGAGCGACCCGGCATTCAGCTTCTCGCCCAGACGATCGTACGACGCTTCACGGAAACTTGCGAAGGGCGACTCCGCTACCACTGCGCAAAAGCCCGGCTCCGTTGTTAGAGATTGCAACAGTTGCGCGGCTCCCATGGATTCGCCGAGGCCATCGATACATTGCGGAGAATCAGACTGCTGGAGCCAGTTGAACCAGCGCTTGATATCGTCTGCCTCTCTCACGCCATACGTGGCCATGGCGCCGCCGCTTATGCCGTGTGCTCGCGCATCGGGCAGGAGAACGGCATAGCCATGGCGCAGGAGCAAGTCGGCGTTGCCAAGCATTCCTGCGCGGTTGTCGGTGTGCCCATGCAGCAGGATCACGGCATCCCCATTGGCGTTGAGTGGCCGGATGCTCCATGCACGAAGGGTCGCCCCGTCGGCTGCGACGATTGAAACTTCCGCCAGCAGTGCACGATTGCGCAATGCGATCGACTGCGCAAGTGCTGCTGCCTGCGAACTGACTACGCGCCGGCTGGGATGCAGCGCCATTTCTGCAGCGAGGATTCCGATCGCAATGCAGCACAACAGCCATAAGGCAACGAGAGCGAATCCGGTGATTTGAAGACGACGCGCAAGCTTCATAGACAAGGCTTACGCGACTGGCTCGATGAACGTTCCATGAATGAAACGCTCCACTAACTGGAACGCTGCAATCACCTAACTGTTATCCTTGCATTCAATGGCATTTTTATCTTCATACCGACCCGAAGCTACTTACCAGCGTCCTGCGGCAACTCCATCTGCGCTGGCTACGTGGCTGTTGTTTGCCGCCATCTTTGCCGCTGTGCAGATTGGCTCACTGTTTTCTCCACCGCTGCTGGATGATGTGGACGCATCGCACGCGCAGGCTGCCCAGCATATTGTCGATAGCAACGACTGGATCACATGCCAGATTGACGGCATCCGCTACATTGAGAAGCCACCGCTGCCGTACTGGCTGGTGGCTGTGAGTTATAAGGTCTTCGGTGAAAATACCTTTTCTACGCACTTGCCGAATTCATTGGCGATGCTGGGGCTTTGCTGGCTGTCATGGCTTTGGGCTTCGCGTGCATGGGGACCGCGCGCAGGTCTCTATGCGGGTTTGGGTGTGCTCACTTCAGTTGGGCCGTTTCTATTTACACGCTTTATTATTCCCGAGGCGATCCTCGCATTTTTTCTGCTGGTTGCCCTCTACGCCTTGATTACGGGACTTGAACGCGGCGAACCGAATCGCTTTTATTGGGCTTATGCCTGCGTTGCTTTGGCGACGTTGACGAAGGGACTGATTGCGCCTATTTTCTTTATCGGCACTGCTGTGCCCTATCTGATTCTCACTGGCCAATGGCGCCGGTGGCGGAAGCTTCGTCTGCTCACGGGCTTCCTGGTTTTCTTTGCGATCGCTGCGCCGTGGCATATTCTTTGCGGTCTTGCCAACCCTGACCAGGGACACCCGGTTGGCAATCATCCGACGATTGGCAACGTTCATGGGTTCTTCTATTTTTATTTTGTGAACGAGCATATATTGCGCTTCTTTTCGCAGCGCTATCCGCACGATTACAACAAGCTGCCTTTTGCCGCTTACTGGCTGCTTCATTTTGTCTGGCTCTTTCCATGGAGTTTGTTTGTGCCGGCTCTGCTGGCTGTGGCATGGAAGACGCGCCACCATTGGCTGCAGCATTTGCGCCATGATGCGGGGCAGACCGTTGACTTCTATCTGGATCACGCTACACGCGAAGACGTTGCCACCTATGTGCTGCGCCTGAAATTCCGCGTGCGGACAGTGTGGCTGCTCTCGCTCTTTTCGGTGTGGACGCTGTTTTTCTTCTCGCTCTCGTCGAACCAGGAGTATTACACGTTCCCGGTGTGGCCGCCGTTGTTCATACTGATTGCTGCGGTGGTTGCCGGCATTGAAGAGAAGCGCGGCCTTGATGGCGGGGCCGACAGCGGGCCTGAGAGTCGTCATCCGCTGCTCTCGACCGCATGGCTCACCGGAGCGCAAGGCGTCTTCGCCGTCATTGGCTTGCTTGCTGCCATTGCCTTGGGCTGGGGTCTTTGGGACTCGCGTCATCTCCCCTTTGTAGCGGACATTGGCACGCTGCTTGCTCATCGTGCTGTGGGAGATTACACGCTTTCGATGTCGCACTTCTTCGACCTTACCGGGCCGTCCTTCGCTGCACTGCGACTGCCCGCCGGGTTAGCTGCAATTACTCTACTGATTGGGCCCGGGCTGGGATGGATTCTGCGCGTGAGGGGAAAGCACCTGGCCGCTACCGTCAGCATCGGGCTAACGGCTACGGTATTTCTGGTGGCGGCGCACATTGCGTTTGCCCGCTTCGCTCCGATCCTGAGTTCGAAGCCGTTCGCCGACACGATTATTGCGAAAGGGACTCCGGCGGACACGATCATCATCTATGGCGAGCAGTCGGACGCTTCCTCTGTGGTGTATTACAGCCATAGCTTCTTTAAAGGCAAGCCGGCCTTGTTGGTGTTGCCGCGCTGTGGACAGCATGGAGAAGGAACGCCGCTGCTGTGGGGCTCATGCTATCCGGATGCACCGGATATTTTCCTTTCGGAAGACAAGCTCTCGAAGGAATGGGGAACGGGCGAACGGAAGTGGCTCTTTGCGCAGGATGTGAATCAGCAGAAAGCGGAAAGCTTGCTGAATGGAAGGCTCTTCCCTGTGCAGGCGTTGGCTGACAAGGAACTGTGGACGGATCGGCCTCTGCCTTAATCGCCGCATGGTCCATTCTTAAATTACTAAGGCCGGTTCCGAGATATGGAGCCGGCCTTTATTTTTAGCAATTATTTGGCGGCGCGCATCTTTCCTCCGGGCAGGAGTTCGAAGATGCGGCCGCGCCAGAGGATGCGGTTTCCCCAGTAGCCGGCTATCCAGAAGCCAAATCCCATCAGGTCGCGGATGGGATACAGGACTAACAAGCCGAACCAGCTTCTGTCTCGAACCACGCAGCGGCCAACCGCGATGGCGAGGGCAAGGCGCGTGACAATGCTCCATGCGAAAAGGGCGATGCCCCATGCGGTATGTCCTAGAGCAATGGCAGACGCTAAAGCAAGAAGTCCGAACGGCAGGCTGAAGCTGAGCGACGTGACGAAGTGGCCGGCGGGACGGGAAAAACGCGTTGATTTCATCCAGCGGACCTGATGCTTCATGGAGTCGAGGAAATTTGAGTTGATGACCATGTGGTCGATGGCGTGGTGGCTGAGCACTACCGTTTCGCCGAGTTTGTAGGTCTCATTGCCGAGAACGAAATCGTCGGCGCAATAGTCGGCTGTGACCTTGAAGCCACCCATGCGGAGGATGGTCTCGCGACGAAATGCCATGGTCGGACCGAGGACAAATTGCATGCCTTCCATGGCACGCGCGGCAAGCACTCCGCTGGTCATTTCGACGGACATGCCGACCGCTTCAAGGCGCGCCCATAGGCCGCCTTCAACTGCTACGCCGCGATAGGGGCAGGTCATGCCGCCAACTTTAGGGTCAGCGAAAGGGAGAGCGACGGCGCGGAGGTAATCCGGCGTTACGCGGACATCGCTGTCGCTGATTACGAGAATGTCGTGGGTGGCGGCGGCTTCCATGATTTCCATAGAGGCTACTTTGGCGTTGATGTAGTTGGGCTCGCCGTTGGTGGAGAGAAACTTTGCGGGAATGTTGGGGTGGCGGGCAGCTACTTCCCGAGCGATTTCGAGGCCGGGGTCGTTGGGGGCGCGGGTGCAGAAGAGAATTTCGTATTCCGGGTAGTCCTGAAGAAAGAATGATTCCAATTCAGCTTCGAGGCCCGGTTCGGCGCCATGCAATGGCTTGAGGAGTGTGAGCGGCGGAGTAAAGCCGGGACGGGCTTGAAGCTGAGCTTGGGCCTGGCGACGCTCGCGGAGATAGCCCGGCGTTGCCCAGAGGACAATGGCGGCGAAGCCGGTTGAGGTGATGAGGCCGACGACGGCCAATGCTAGGAGAACATAAAACATGCAGGATTAAGGATAACTGTATGGGGCTCCGACCAGCGTGTAGCTATGGTTTGCGAGTGCTCTTCGCAACCACCGTCGGCCTGCGAATGGGCACAATCGCGCCAGCCGCGCCGGGCGCATTTTGCTGGAAGCGGGTGAGCATCTCGGTGCGGACGTATTCGACAAAGCTCTGCATCTGGCGGTTCATTTCTTCCATGCGTTCACGCATCTGGAGGATGATTCCGATGCCGGCAATGTTGACGCCAAGGTCGCGCGCCAGGTTGAGGATGAATTCGAGGCGCTCAAGGTCTTCGTCAGTGTAGAGGCGGGTGTTGCCCTCGGTGCGCGACGGCTTCAGCAGGCCCTCGCGCTCATAAAGTCGGAGGGTCTGCGGATGAATCTCGTACATCTCGGCTACGGCCGAGATCATGTACGCGCCTTTGGATTTTCTTTTTGCAGCCATATCGCCACCAGCTTAACGCAAATCGTCCTGGAATTTGATGAAGAGGTTGTTCACGTGTATCAAAATCAGAATCCGAATACTCGCCATACCCTCAGGGGCTAAAGCCCAGGTCCCGTTGTCCAAGTCTCGGCACGGCTGAAGCCGTGCCCTGTTACAACATTCTCGTAATCCCGGCTGGCGTGAGTTTTTTCGCGGCCAGTAAAGCTGGGCCCTTTCAAAGCATTTGTCAATTCAAAAGCAGTTCTCACAGCTTGTCGAACAGGACTACGCGCGGGTCCTGGTTGTTGAGCTTGGCTAGTTCGCGCATGATTTCGCGGCTGCGTTCGTCATTGAGCGTTGGGACTACCACTTCTACCGTTACGATCTGGTCGCCGCGCTGGTCGGGGCGCTGCGCGTTCTCAACGCCACGCTCCCTCATGCGGAGTTTCTGGCCGCTTTGTGTGCCGGGCGGAATCTTCAACTGCGCACGGCCGTCGATGGTCGGTACGTCGACTTTTGCGCCCAATGAGGCCTCGGCGATTGTCACCGGAACGGTGATCTGAATGTCGTCGCCGACGCGGTTGAACACGGGATGCGTGCCGGTGCGGACGATCAGGAACAAGTCACCGGGCGCGCCGCCGTTGATTCCGGCATTGCCTTTGCCCTGGAGGCGGATGCGCTGGCCGTCGCGGGTGCCCGCCTTGATGCGGAAATCCACCGTCTCGGTGCGGTTCACAACGCCTTCGCCGTGACAGGTAGCGCATTCATTGGAAGTGCGGCCGGTACCGTTGCAGCGCGGGCAGGGAATGTTGAACTTCATGCGGCCGCCCATCTGCGTTACTTGCCCGGTCCCATTGCATTCTGGACACTGCACAGGACCGCCTGTGCTGGTGTGGCCGTGGCAGGTGGGGCAGGCCTCCTGGCGATTGATCTGGATGCGCGTCTGGCCGCCGCGGATGGCAGTCCAGAAGTCGACAGTGGCCTGATATTCGAGATCGGTACCGGGCTGCGGGCCGCGCGGATGCTGCGGCTGCTGTGCGCCGGAAAAGATGCCGGAGAAGATGTCTTTGAAGCTGCCCCAGGATTGCGATCCGGCGCCCTGCTGAGGACCGGCACCACCTTGAAAT
>Ga0302320_10006037_pt1 | contig 27010 bp, 27 predicted proteins | sample Bog_T0_3_FD_202130 | JGI IMG/M metagenome (GOLD analysis project Ga0302320, IMG submission 202130) | Peat permafrost microbial communities from Stordalen Mire near Abisko, Sweden - Bog_T0_3 | ecosystem: Environmental > Terrestrial > Soil > Wetlands > Peat | place: Sweden: Abisko, Stordalen Mire...
ATGATGGCGAGCGCGTTGTCGAAGCGGTCAAGCGCACCGAAGGCAAGCGGCTGACGTATGATCAATGCGTATGCCGGGAGTAAAATCCCAGCCAATTTGCGTTAAATACATACTCCCGAAGTAATTCGCAGCCGGTTCATGTTGCGCACGGTGCGAGAATCGCGTCCGCCATGCCGTGGACAATTTTTTTGTCGGCAGGAACGATTGTCGCCAGAACGCCGCCGAGCGTTGGTCGCGCCGAGTCGCCATCGCCGGAAACAAAATAATAAGGACACAGCCGCGCCCGGCCCTTCATCGGAATGACTTCGTTCTTCGCAAACTCGAACCAGCTTGCCTCCACCTGCGATGGCTTGTTGAACCGCTGCAACACGCTCGGCGATGTCTCGAAATTTTTCAGCGCCGCATCCACCGCCGCGCTCCAGTCTGCCTGTGACAGGTCGCTGCCAAGGAAAACGCCGCGCGCCCCCCATGCATTTTCCGAGAAGCCTGATACTTTCAAAATCAAGTCACGCTCCTTTTGCGAAAGAGCTTTCAATTGCTGCCAGTCCGTGAGATTCAGCTCGGGAATCGCCGCGTGCGGTGGCAATGGTGCCGGGTCCACAAGCCAGGTGTAGGGAATTATTTTTTTTAGCCGCGCCAGAAAACCTTCGCCCAACTCCTGCCGCCAGAAGTTTTGCAGGTTCCGGTTCCAGAGCAGCGCGAACAGCATCTTCTCCTCGAAGATCGGCTTCGGCGGCGGCGTCAGGCGGATTTTCTTCTCCGCCGCGAGTTCAAAAATCCGTTTTGAATTCGGCACGTTCGCTAAATCGAACATCTCGAAGAGGCGATAAACCGCACTGCCGTCGGCAAAGTCGTTGAACTGCGAATCATGAACCGTGAATCGCGGATCGAGTTGTTTGGCAAGCCAGTCCATTTCCGGACGGTAAGTTTTCGCCTCCTCCGAAACGACGATGTGAACCTGCTTCACATCCCCAAAGATGGATTCAAACCCGCGAATCATCCCCTCCGCGCCGCCAAGAACTTGGGCTCCATTCTTGGAATACGTTTGGTTCAGCCAACCGGTCAGCCCGATGCCGCCGGGAACGGAATCCAGCTCCGTGATGCTGAAGCCGGCTTCCGTTGGCAAAATGTCCGGCCGGATGACGCGCGGAATCTCATTTTTGAAAGCCGCCGAACGCTGAAGCTCGATCAATTCGCGTGGCTTGCCCAAGTCCAGCCAGTGCGCGACCCATTCCGGCTGCTTGCCCTCCACGCTCTTACGGTAAAGCAGGTTTGTCGCCCGATAAAATTGCAACAGCACCCGGCCCAGAGATTCGATTTCCTTTGCCAGATTTTCACCGAGCGGAAACGGTGTCGGTGAAACGCGCCAGTCAAGCCCGGCAAAAAGTCCGCCAGCGGGAATTTGCTCGCGGATGAATTTGGCTTGTTCGGCGGGTGAGTTCACTGGTTTTTTAGCCACAGATGAAACACAGATTTCCAAATCGGATTTATTTGTGTTTCATCTGTGCCCATCTGTGGCTGATTAAGTCCTGATTTGCCCGCTGCCGATGCCGATCCATTTGTAGCTGGTCAATTCCTCCAGCCCCATCGGGCCGCGCGCGCCGATCTTGTCGGTGCTGATGCCGATTTCCGCGCCCATGCCGAATTCGCCGCCGTCCGTGAACCGCGTGCTGGCGTTCCAATAGACCGCCGCCGAGTCCACCTCGGCGAGGAATTGCTTCGCATGCGCCTCGTTCTTCGTGACGATGCTGTCTGAATGCGCCGAGCCGTAGTAATTGATGTGGTCAATCGCCTGCTTTACGCCGTCCACGACGCGGATGTTCAGGATGTAGTCGTTGTATTCGGTAAACCAGTCCTGCTCGGCCACTGGTTTGAGCTTCGCCAATCTGAAGTTTGAAGCTTCAGATTTCAAATTTGCCAGCGTCTTTTCGTCGCCACGAATCTCGACATGCTTCTCAAACAGTTTGGCGCCGACGGCGGGGAGAAATGTTTCCGCAATCGCCTTGTCCACGAGCAAAGTTTCCATTGCGTTGCAAACGGCAGGCCGTTGGACTTTGGCGTTCATGGCGATTTCCGCGGCCATTTTCAAATCGGCGTCGGCATCCACGAAGACATGGCAAACACCCTTGTAATGTTTGATGACAGGAACTTTGCTGCAATCTGCCACGGCGCGGATCAATCCCTCGCCGCCGCGTGGCATGCACAGGTCGATGTATTGCGTCAGCGAGAGCAACGCGGGAATCGCCTCGCGGTCGGCCACCGGCACGACTTGAATCGCGTGTTCTGGAAAATGCGCCAGCGCGGCCTTGCCCGCCTCAATCATCGTCTTGGCAATGATTTGGTTTGAATGCATCGCCTCCTTGCCACCGCGGAGAATCGTCGCGTTGCCGGATTTGAAACAGAGGCTGGCGGCGTCCGCCGTCACATTCGGGCGCGATTCATAAATGATGACCACGACGCCGATGGGTGTGGAAATTTTTTGCAGCTTCAACCCGTTTGGCCGGACACGCTTGTCCAGAATCTTTCCGAGCGGGTCGGGCAGGGCTGCGACTTCGCGCAGACCTTTCGCCATCCCGGCGATGCGTTTGTCATCGAGCTTGAGCCGGTCGAGCATGGCCACTGAAAGGCCGGATTTCGCTGCAGCGTCCATGTCCAGCGCGTTGGCTTCCTTGAGCGCGCCGGCTTTCTGCTCCAACGCCGTTGCCATCGCCAGCAGACAGGCGTTCTTCTCGACCGTCGTCAACCTGGCGAGTTCGCGTGACGCATCCTTGGCCTGCCGGGCGAGCCGCGTCATTTTTTCCGTCAAAGTCATGCAGGAAGAAGGTAAGCCAAAAAGCCGAACTGAAAAGTGCGAAGTTTTCGGATTTCTGCGCACCTGAATGTTAGACAGCCGCCCGGCGGGCACTTTTTCATGGCAATTTTTACAAAGTGGTTGCCAAAAAAGGGTTAGCTGGCTACCGCTTTTGATTGAATAGTCGTTGCGGGATTGTGATGGTTTCGGTGTGGGAAAAGTTGTGGTTCTTTCTCATACAGAATGAGTTGGGAAACTGTGTGGTTCGGTTTGAATCAGTTTCCTGTGGTTTGGTTTTTGGTTTTGATTCGGGCGGACAGTCGTTTCTTCAGCGGGATTCTTCATCCCCACCTCCTTGGCGACTGTCGCCCGAATCTTTTTTTACGCGCCGTGGGCAAAACCGGCTATTTCACGGTTGAGTAACCGATGGCCGCCTGCGCGCGGCTTCCAAAATCGTGTCGGCAAGTTCTTGAGGTGTCCATTTGTTGCCGTCCAATTGCCGGAAAATGCGCCCTTGTGCGTCGAGAACAACGGTTCGCAAACCGTGCGCCATGATATTTTCGCCGTCGCGCATGATCATCAGGTCGAGGTTCGGAGCGAGATTGGCCAGGGTTTTTGCGGAGGCGGAGGCGAAGATCCAGCGATCCGCGTCGTCGCCGCGATAAACGCTGCCATAATTCGACAGCACTTCCGGCGTGTCAAAATCCGGGTCGAAGGAAACGGAAAGAAATTGCCAGTTGGTGGGCGCATTGGCTGTCGCCAGAAGCAGTTTCCGCGTTTCGTGGAAATTGTTGCTCATGAGTGGGCAGTAATTCGGTAGCGGGCACCGTGAATAAAAGAAAGTGAACGCCAGCACATTTCCGCGGAAATCGGCAAAGTGAATTTGTTTTCCGTCTTCCGTCGTCAGTCCGTAGTCCGGCAAAACATCCCCCGGCTTAAGCTCGGAATTCATCGCGTGAAGCATTGGCAAAGCATTGGTCGTGGCTTCAGTAGCGCGCCCGACGCGAAGGATATTTTCGACCCAATCAGCTTTTTCAGTTACCTCGAGGGTGAACGTGATTTTATCTCCCGGCGAAATGCCGTTCAGTTCGTTTGTGCCTTGCACGGGAAAATCCATCGTCATTTCCATCATGTAACCGGGAATATTTTGGTGATGGATTATGACGGTGCTCCGGTCGGGCGCGATTTGCTCCACGACGCCCTGCGCGGCATAGGACTTGGTGTTGGGGTCGCCAACACTCGGCGCGGCGGAAATGGAGTTATCACCGGCGGCTAGAACTAAAAGAAACGCGCAGATCAGATTCAGGCTGTTCATAATGTGGTAAGCTTTGTCAGTTTTGCGAAATTTACTGTCGCAGACGATTGATTTCAGCGACAACGGCGGCCGCTACATCGTCGTCCAGCCCGTCAAAGTAGGCCTGAACTTGGCCGCGCGAGTCCACGACGGCGATGCGTTCGGTGTGCGAGAAATTTCCCGGCATGTAACCAAACTGATTGTCCGCATCCTGCGCGAGGAAGCTCGTTGCAATCAATCCATACAACTGCGTCTTGTCGCCGGTGAGAAACAGCCAGCGATTGGTGTCCGCACCAAAGCGCGCAGCGTATTCAGCGAGGACATCCGCCGTGTCGTCGCGCGGATCAACTGTCAGCGAAACCAGCCGAACGTCGGGCTGGCTAGTCGTGAGCTGCTGGATTTGGGCCATGTGTTTGTTCACGACGGGGCAGGTCAGCGAGCAACTGGTGAATAGAAAATCCACGACAAGAAATTTGCCGGCCAGCTCCGACTGCGTGACCGTCCGGCCCGTGCGGTCGGTCAGCGTAAAATTGACCAATTGCCGCGGGTGATCCGGCGCAATGGCGACGGCTTTTGGATTTTCCACCGTCACATCCTGCGTTCCGTCCCGGCTGTTCAAAGCGAATAGCAAACAGCAAAAGCCGGCTCCAAAAAGCAAAGACATGATGGTGGCGGCATAGAAAAAGAGCCGCTCTTCATTGCGTTGTTTGGAACCGGCTTTGCTGGACATGCAGTTTACTTTTTTAATTTGGCTTCGGCGTCGGCCAGTTTTTTCATGAATTTGGCCGGATCTTTGTCGAAGTCCGCCTTCTCGGACATGCTGCACAGTTTGATTTCCTGGTTGGCGTTGGTAAAGACGTAAGGCTGTCCCATCATGCCCAGATCCATGCCGCAGACCAGACAGGTGTTCAGCGGATACGGCTTCACCGGCGCGTTGGTGGAATTGTCGGCGCAGGCCGCCAGCGGGATGACGGCGCACGTTGCAACGAGGATGATTCCAACAAACAATTTCAAATTTATCATAATTGGATTTTGATTGGGATATGATCAAAACATCCAGCTCATGCTCATCTTGAAGAGCACCGGCGCGGCCAGTTGGTTACCCGTGAAGTGTTGATATACGGGCAATTCCACATCCGCGTAAATTTTGATGGGGTGAATGTGGAACTCGATCCCTGGCGAAAGCAGGATGCGCTGGTAGCCGGAGTTGTCGTGATTGGCGTTTGATCCGCAATCGCTCGTGCGTTCGGAAGCGATTACCTGTGCCACCGGCGAGATCCTCATGCGGCCAAGCGAGAAGCCCTTGTAATCAACCCCGGCGGCTGAATCCAGTTCGACGCCCGGACGATATCCCACCTGTGTCAGCACCGGCACCTCCAACAATCCCTGCGCGAACCAGTCCCATTTTTCATCCTTCGTGATATTGCCGCGGTAAAAGCCGCCGAGCAAAATGTCCGCGCTGCCGGTTCCGATTTCGCTGTCGCGGTCGACATCGCCCCAGGCATTGTTGTAAGTCCAATCACCGGTCGGCAGCTTGAGGCCGAACGTCACGCCGGCGGACTGGTCCGCAAAAAATCCGGTGTAAATGCCTTCCAGCCGGATGTCTCCCAGTGCGCCCCAGTTTATGGTGGTAATGGGATTGCCGGGTGCGTTGCTGGTAGTCTTGAAGGTGCGATAATCATAGGGCAGTTCAAACTGAAAGCCCCAATTGGAATTGAACATATATTGGAGACCGGCCGTGACAAAGTCCGTCTTGATTTCCTTGTCGGGGTTGTTCGCCGCATCCGCCATTGATGTGCCGCTCCAGTTGCGGCTTTGATCCTGGAAATCGTATTGCAAATAGGCCATTCCGCCCTGGCCATTCGGAAGCATCGAACTTGTCGCCACGTCAAAAACACCACACCCGCACGCGCAGGCATGAACCACGCTTGGTGCGAGCACTCCCGCCAACAAACCACAACCCACTTTTACCGCGGCTGAATTAATTATTTTATTTTTCATTTTCTCAAATTTCTAAATTGCGAGAACGCACAACGGCGCTCTCAAAGTTAAGGGAAAACATTCAAGCCCGCGCCAACACGACACGGGCAACCAACTGCGATTGAATCAGACGAAGAGTCCGCGTGGCGGCGGCGTCAGCGGTTTTTGCGGGAGAGATTCGGAAAGGAAATCTGCCGGCCTCGGCAAAAGCTGGAAGTCCGACGGCGCGAACAAGACGGGGTTTTCCACGGGGGGGGGAAACTCCTGCTTCTGCAGTTGCAAAATGAACTCGCTTTTCTGTTCCGATTTCTTGGCGGCGGCGATGGCCCGACAAATCGGGCAGGGATATTGACCGTCGAATGTGCGGGTTACGGATTCGGAAAGCGAATGCGTGCGGAGATTGTCCGCGAACATGGTCGTCCACGCGACGGTTTGCAGCAGCGTCCAATGCGCGCCGAGCATCGCCACCAGCGAGATGACAACAAAAAATTTGCCAAGGCGAACGAACACGGCGGAAATTTCAGGCATTGTCCGGTCAAAGTCAAGATAGAGTCGGACGACGTGAGGATTCTCAAAAGGACTGCGGCTATTCCATTACCAGCTCAACGTCATGCCGCCATAAAATGACCGCCCGTCGCCCGGATGAAAAATCTGCGGGTCGGCTGGATTTTGCGCGTTAGGAATCGGGTCAACCGAGGCCGCGTAACGTTCACCCGTCAGGTTTTTTGCCTCAACAAACACTGAAAGCTTTGATTTTCCAAAGTTCCATGCAAAACCGGTTTTGAATCCCAGCAGCGCATAGGCACCGGCATCGAGCGTGTTTTGCTGGTCAACCGGATAACTGGACAGATTGCATTGGACATTCGGCCCGGCGTAAAAACCGCACGGCGCTTCATACATCAAGTCCATTTCGTAAAGCTGGATGGGAACTCCGCCGATGCGGTTGTTGCCATAGACCGGATCGTTGTCGAAGTGAAAATCATTGACCGTGTAGGTTTGGTTCAGGGTAAGCCGTTGTCCGGCTTCGTCCTTTTCCATTTTGGAATTCCAAACTTCAACACCGAGGCTGGCTTCGATGCCTTGATGATACGAGCGGGCAACATTGACATCGCCGCGGTCATTGCCCTGGGCATCGTAAAGATTCTGGAGTTCGTCCCGCAGCCAGGAATGGTAAAGGGATAATTCCCAATCAAACCGGCCATGCCCGCCACGCGTGCCGATTTCAAGGGTCCAGGACTTTTGCGCCTGGAGCTGGGTATAGACCAGACTCGCGCCAGCGCCATTGTCAAAATTAACCATGTTGTCGAAGGAGGGCGGTTGAAAGCTGCGACTGAAATTGATGAAGGCCTGACTTTGGTCATTCAACTCGTAAAGCAAGCCGACTTTGGGATTGAGACCGTAAAAATTTTGCGCCTGCGACTGGTCTCCGTCGAAGGTGTTGTTGAAGTAATCATAGAAATGACGCAGCGCATAAACGGCCTGAAGTCCGGTCAGCACGGAAAGTTTCTCCGTTAGATAATGCTGGTTTTCCAGATACAGCGGCACGTTGACGGAGAGTTCAAGGTCTTTGGCGATGGTTGCGCCCTCTGTGCCGGAAATATTGGCGTAATTATGATCCTGTTCCGTCTCAAATGCCGGACTCATACCGATGGTCAGAATATTCTCCTGTCCGAAAAGTTCGCTGTGGGTGACGGAATTCAGGTCAATGCCCGCATCGTCCGCGTGATAAATCTGGATGCCCTGTTGCGGGTCAAGCGGATCATAATATCCCTTCTCCTTTAGTTCACGATGCCACCAATAAACCGAAACATCGAATTGATGTCCGTCGCGTTCGTAACTCAGCTTGTCGGCGAGGCGCACATAATACCATTGCTTGCGGTAGTCCAGCGGCGCGGCCAGCGGATCGGCTGACTGCGGGCTGTTTTGCAGGGTTGTTTGGTCCACCGCTCCGGGCAACTGGCGATTCTCCTGATCCAGTGTCAGATAGAAACGATTTTCGAGGTTGTCGCTGATTTTGTCTCCAATGTCGGCGAACAAAAGCTCGGTGTTCTCCCGGCTGTGTTCGCGATAGCCGTCGCGGTAACGCCCCGATAACGAGGCATAATAATCAATCGGCCCGTCCACACCGGCGGCACTGGCCTCGCCGCGCACGAAACCGTAACTGCCGCCTTCCATCTGGGTTTGATACGGTGCGGCACTGTAACCCGTGAAAGGCACAAGATTGATTGCGCCGCCAAGAGTGAGCCCGCCATACTTGAAAGCATCAGCTCCGCGATAGACTTCAGCGTAATTCAAGGTGCTCACGTCAAAGTCTTCAATGATTGCCTCGCCGTCGCCTTGATTGAAACTGACGCCATCAAGCAAGAATTCCACGCCCAATGGCTCGTCCGCCGAGTCAATGCCCGAACCACGCATCGACACCTTGGAAATTTCCACGCCATTTTCGCTTTGCATGAACAAGCCGGGCACGCCTTGCAGCAAATCCTGAAAACTGGACACACGCCCCTTTTCCATTTCATCCGCCGTTTTGATGGTGAAACCGCCGGGGATTTCTCTCTTTTGTTCAGCAGCTTTGTCAGCGGAAGGAGATGTCAAAGATGTGTCGTGCCCGATGACGGTGATTGGGGGCAAAACCGTTGGCGCGTTTGTGTCGCCAATGTTTGCAGGTGGCGGATTGGTGGTTTGCGCGTGCGCGGCGACAGCCGTCGCCTGCACAATCATCAACACGAAGAGTTGACGCGCGATTTTGGTTCTGTTGGCAATCACCGGAAAATTATTACCCCCCCACACGGCTGCAATCGAAAAATCGCAGGCAAGGTTCAATGTTCGGCAATCCAAACCAGCGTGCCGACGGGCAGCAAATCGAAGAGTGGAATCAAATCCGCGTCGGCCAGATGGATGCAGCCACACGAGGTCGGTTTGCCGATGCTCGCTTGGTCCGCCGTGCCGTGGATATAAATATAACGGCTATGCGAATCCACGCTGCCGCCGCAGTTGAAGCCGGGTTCGAGTCCTTCCAGCCACAAAATGCGCGTGGTGATTTTGGCGTCCGCAAATTCCGGCTGCGACGTGTGGCCGATGACCTGGCGCGATTTGAAGACCGTTCCCGCCGGTTCGCCCGCGCCGATTTTTTCCGCGACGCGATGCAATCCGAGTGGCGTGCAATGCGAGCCTTCCGTCTGCCCGATGCCGAAACGCGAGGTGGAGCAGGGAAATTTACCGCCAAGACGCCAGGACTCGGAGGAGTTTTCAAAAAGCGAAATCGTTTGACTAGCGACACTGACGACGACTGCAAATTGGCTTGGTTTGACCCCATTCTTTTGACAAGCGTCAAAGAAGCCCTCCAGCGAATGCGATGAAGTCGTCACAAATTTTTCGGCTGTGGCTGGCATAACTATTTCAATTTCTTCACAAGCACCTTGGAATTTCTTCCGCTTTGCTCGTATTTTTCGCGGCGCGCGGGCGGCAAATCCTCGGGCGTGCCTTCGGCAAAGCCGCCCTTGGATTGAAAATAGGTGAATGCCTGCGTCGAGAGCGTGAGCAGTTCGGTCAGGTTCATCTCCCGCGCCTTGTTCTCGATGTATTGGATCAGCTTCTTGCCGATGCCGCGGTTCTCATGCAGCGGATTGACGTAAAGACACGCCAGCTCACCCTTTTTCTGCTCGGGATAAACGTGCAGCGCCACGCAAGCGACCGGATTTTTATCAATCTCAAAAATGAAATAATCGCCGAGATTTTTTTCAATCGTCATCCGCGTGCGCTTGACCAGTTCCTCCGATTCGACCGCGGCTTTCGTCAGCAGTTGGATCGCCCGCACGTCCTTCTTCATCGCCCGGCGGATTTGCTGGTAATCGTTCGCGTAAATCAGCGTGCCGATGCCCTCATTGGAAAACACCTCGGCCAGCAGCCCTTCATCGACGCGGCCGTTGATGATGTGGACGCGCGGCACGCCGGCCTTGCACGCCGCAACGGCATTGACTGCCTTGGAAACCAGCTCCGGCGCGATGTCGTTTTTTTGCAGCGCAATGACCGATTCGAGGTCTGCCACCGGCATTTGCCGGATGACACGGCCCTGGACGAGGATGCCGTCCTGCGTTGTGATGTAAATTAATTTGATGGCCTTCAGCGCCTCCGCGACCGCCACCGCGACGGCGTCGGAATTCAAACGATACGTCCGGCCATCGCCGTCGAAGCCGAGCGGCGGGATGACGGGAGTGACGCCCTGGTTCAGAAGCGTCTGGAGCAGTTCGGTGTCCACGCGCTCGACCTTGCCGGTGAACAACTGGTCCACGCCCTGGATGATGCCCATCGGATGAGCGATGATGACATTCGTGCTGGCGGCCCGCAGGTCGTTGGCTGAAAGGCCTTCGAGAATTTCGTGCGTCAGCCGGTTCGCGGCGGTCAAAGCGATTTGCAGCGTCGCCGCATCCGTGATGCCGGAGCCGTCAAGGTTTGAGGCGGAAAATTTTTGTTCGTCGGCGAGCAGCTTGATTTGGGCCGACGCGCCGTGGACGAGCACGACGCGGATGTTCAGAGAGCGCAACACCGCCACGTCCAGCAGGAGCGTCGCGAAGTTTTCGTCCGTGACAATGCCGCCGTCCACCGCGAGGACAAACGTCTTGTCGCGGAATTGCGGAATGTATTGTAGGATGCCCCGCAGGTCGGTCGGTTTCATTTCAGCGCAAAAGAAGTAATCGGTTTCGCATGGGATTCAAACAATTATTTCTTGCCCAGGGCAGTTTTCAGCACGCCGAGGCATCGCTCATTTTCCTGCGGCGTGCCGATGGAGATGCGGATCCACTCCGGCAATTGGTAGCCACCCATCGGACGGACGATCACGCCCTGCTTCTGCATCGCCTTGAAAATCTTCTGGCCTTCGCCAACGCGAACTAGGATGAAGTTCGCGTGTGACGGGACAATTTCCAGCTTCAAATCGCGGAATGCACGTTCGAAAAATTCCAGCCCGGCGAAATTATTCTGCCGCGTTTTGCGGACGTGTTTCGCGTCGTCCAGAGCGGCGAGCGCGGCGGTCTGCGCGAGAAGGTTGATGTTGAACGGCTGCCTGATTTTCTCCAGCGTGGCAATCAACTCCGGATTCCCGATGCCGTAGCCGATGCGCAGACCCGCCAGCCCGTAAATTTTCGAGAACGTCCGCATCAGAATGAGATTTTTCCGCGCGCCGAGGCGGATGAGCGAAACAAAATCCAGCGGGTCGTCCAGAAATTCGATGTAAGCCTCATCCATCACCAGCAGCACGTCGTCCGGGACATCGTTGACGAACTTGATGAGTTCCTCGCGTGGCGCGAGCGTGCCGGTGGGATTATTCGGGTTCGCGACAAAAACAATCCGCGTCTTCGGCGTGATGGCGCGGAACATCGCCGACAAATCGTGGCCGTAATCCTTCGCTGGAACGGTGATGAGATTCGCGCCGAACAGTTTTGTCACAATGGAATAGACGGCGAAGCAAAATTGCGAGACGACCACGTCATCGCCCGGCGCGAGCAGCGCGTGCGCGACGAATTCAATAATTTCGTTCGAGCCGTTGCCGAGAATCAGATTCGCCGGCTCGACGCCAAGTTTCGTGGCGAGCTTTTGTTTCAGGTAAAACGCATTGCCGTCGGGATAAAGATTCACGCCGGTAACGGCCTTCTGCATCGCGGCAATCGCAAGCGGCGACGGGCCGAATGGATTTTCATTCGACGCGACCTTGATGATGGAGTCGACCGGCAGGCCGAGTTCGCGCGCAACTTCTTCGATCGGTCTCCCGGGTTGATACACCGGCAGATTTTTCAGATTGGGATTGAGAGGCAGCGGCATTTAAAGCGAATCAACGATTTTTTTGACGTTGATATGTTTGGCGACGATGTCGCGGATGAGCGAGATTTTCTCGGCATCGTCCGGTCGCGTCTTGACGGTGAGGTTGTGGACCTTGGAAGCCACCTTGTAGCTGTCCTCCTTGGCGAGCAGCACGGGAACCGGCATGGTTTGCAGGGCTTTCAGCACGTTCTCGCTCGGTCGGATGCCGCCGGTCAACACAATGCCGGCCATTTGATTGTCGCTTTGCGGAGTCGTGGTGGCGCCGGCGGCCAGCAAAATATCTTCGCGGTCGCCGGGTGTGATCAACAGCACGCCGCGCCGGAAAAACTGCATTGCGTTGTGCGCGCCCATCGCGCCAACAATCACGTCGTCCACCGGCGTGTGCAACGTCGGCGGTTTATTGAGCAATTCGGCACGCAGTTCATCGCGGATCAAATCCACGGTCGGGTTCGACAAAATCTGTTCGTGCGGCAGGACGCCGAGCAGTTCGAGCCCTTTGCGTTTGAGGCCGTTGCGGACAAACTTGGTAATCTCCGGAATTTTCTCCTCAAGCACCTTGTTGATGATGACGCCGATGATTTCGACGCCTTCTTTTTCAAACAAAGCCTGGTTGAGGCAGACCTCGTCAATGGGCCGGCCGATGCCGCCCTGCGTGACGATGATGACTTTCGCGCCGAGGATTTTTGCAACCTGCGCGTTCGACAGGTCGAAAACTGAACCGACGCCAGCGTGGCCGCTGCCTTCGCACAGCACAAAATCCTTTTCCCACGCGACGCGGTCGAAGGAAGTTTGGATTTTTTTCACCAGCGCCTCGTTGTTCGCCGACTGGAGATATTTGCGGGTGAAGGCCGGCTCCACGGCAATCGGGCTCATGTCCACGAGCGGACAGTTCATGGGATACACCGCGTCCATCAGCACGGAATCCTCGTCAATCTTCTGCTCCTCGATCTCGACGAAGCGCTGGCCGACGGGCTTGATGTAGCCGACGCGCGGGAAATGTTTTTGCAGCGCCGCGATAAGGCCGAGCGACGCGGTGGTCTTGCCGTCGTTCTGGCGCGTGGCGGCGATGAAAACGCGCGGCGTGGTCGTGTTCATTTACTCGCCGGGCAGATGCGCGTTCGCGCCCGGATAAAGTTTTTGATAATCGGTCGCCTGCACGCCGATGATGGCCGCGACCCCGAGGATGTCGTGCGCAGTCGAGCCGCGCGAAACGTCGGCGGCGGGCCGGTTCAGTCCCAGCAGGATCTGACCGTAGGCGTTCGCGTGGCCGACGAGCCGGACGAGTTTGCTGGCGATGTTGCCGGAGTTCAGGTCGGGGAAAATCAGCACGTTCGCTTTTCCGGCCACCTTGCTGTCGTGCAATTTTCTTTCCGCAATTTCAGGAACCAGCGCGGCGTCCACCTGCAATTCGCCGTCAAAGTCCGCCTCCAATCGAAGCTGCTCCGCCTTGCGTCTGGCTTGCGCGGTCGCGGCCTGCACCTTGCCCACGGACGGATGCGACGCGCTGCCCTTGGTGGAAAACGACAGCAACGCCACGCGCGGGCGGATGCCGAGCAGATGCCGCGCGAGCCGCGCCGTCGAAACCGCGATATCGGCAAGCTGGTCCACCGTCGGATCGGGGATCACGCCGCAATCTGCCATGAACAGCACGCCGTTTTCGCCGATGCGCGTGTCCTCAACCTCCATCACCATGCAGCTGGACGCCGTCTGGATGTCCGGCGCGACCTTGATGATCTGGAAGAGCGGCCGCAACAGGCTGCTGGTGATGTGCGAGGCGCCGGAAACCACGCCGTCGGCCTGATGCATCGCGAGCATCATCGTGCCGTAATAATTCGGCTGGAGCATCGCCTCGCGCGCCTCGGTGGCGCGCAGCCCCTTCTCGCGGCGCAGCGCGTGGAAGCGCTTGACGAAATTCTCCGTGTCCTCGCTCAACGCGGGATTGATGACGCGGATGCCGTCCATTGAAATGTTCAGCTCCTGCGCGACGGCGTTCACATTGGCCGCGTCGCCAAGCAGGATGGGCGCGCCCAGCTTCAGCGCGGCAAACTGCCGCGCCGCCTGCAAGATGCGCGGCTCATCGCCTTCGGGAAACACGACCCGCTTGGGATGCCGCTGCAATTTTTCGATGACCCTGCCGATGAAACGCATGACGACAGGTTAGCCCCGAAATTTGAAACTGCAAAACCAATTTGCCACGGAAGCTTCCGCGCAATTTTGGAAAAGCCTTTTGACTTGGCCGTGAACGGCGGCTAGACTCCGCAATTCAATGCAGGAGACGATTGAGAAACTTTTGATTTTGCAGGATCGCGACCGGAAAATCCTCCGCGTCCAGCAGGAACTCGCCCACATCACGCCCGAACGCGAAACCCTCCGCGCCCGCGCCGCCTCCACCCAATCGCAGCTCGACGCCGCCAAGGGCCGCGTCAAGCAGTTCGAAGCCGACCGCAAGCGGCTCGAGGTGGACGTCGAGTCGAAGAAGACGCAGATCGAGAAATACGCCAACCAGCAGTTGCAGACGCGCAAGAACGAGGAATACCGCGCGCTCGCCCACGAGATTGACGGGTGTAAGGCCGACATCAGCAAGATCGAGGACCAGGAGATCGGGCTGATGGAGCAGGCCGAGGCCGCGCAAAAGGACGTTGCCCGCGCCACGCAGGAGGCCGCCGCCGCCAAGAAGCTGGTGGAAGAGCAGGTAGCGCAACTGAACCAGCGCGAGGAAAATCTGAAGAAGGAACTGGTGGAATTGCAGAGCAGCCGCGCGGAACTGGCGTCGGCGGTGGACGAAACGGCGCGGTCGCGATACGAGCGGCTGTTGAAGAGCAAGGGCGACAACGTGGTGGTGGGCATTGACCATGCCGCGTGTGGCGGCTGCCACATGAAATTGCCCGCGCAGATTCTCGTCCTGTGCCAGGGGCACAAGGAACTCGTCTCGTGCATCAACTGCGGTCGGATTCTTTATTACTCGCGCGACATGGCTCTGACCGCGGCGGATTAGAAATTACGGACTACAAATTGCGCGAATTCAACCCGGCGGCCAGGCCATGTGGCGTCCGCCGAGAATGTGGCAATGCAGATGCGACACGGTTTCACCACCATCCGCGCCGTTGTTGATGACGAGCCGGTAGCCGCTTCTCAAATCCAATTCCTTCGCAATCTCGGCGGCTTTAAGCAGCAGGTGGCCAAGCAATTTCTGGTCATCCGTGTTTGCCTCGGCGATTCGAGGGATCACTTTTTTGGGGAAAATCAGAATATGCACCGGTGCCTGGGGATTGATGTCGCGGATGGCGAGAACCAGATCGTCTTCATAAACGATGTTCGCCGAGATTTCGCGCGCGACGATCTTCTTGAAAAGTGTTTCGCTCATAAGATTTGATTTCAAACCGCGAAATACACGAAAGGAGCAAAACAAATTGATTTAATTTTTAGTTCGCGTGTTTCGTGTATTTCGCGGTCTTCAATTTTTCATTCCACCACCAGTGCGCATTCGTTCTGCTCCGGCTCGGCGGTCAAACAGCCGCGCAAATACTCGACGATTTGATCCTGCAATCTTTCGCATCGATGGCTCCAGCGGCGCGCACCGGCAAGCTGCTTGACGCAGCCGCGCAGGCCGCGAAAGCGCACGACACGCGGCGATTGCCGGAGTTGCGTGCGGAGTTCGCTGCGCAATCGCGGGAAAAAGAAAAGCTCGAGGCTGTCGGCGGATTCGCGCGCAATTCTGCCGAGGTCGGTCGCGGCGGCACCCGGCGTCTGCGGTTCGATGCCGCCGGCCCGGATGACCAGGCCGAACCCGCGCAGGACTTTTTCCAGCGCGACGGCGAATTCGCCGACAGTGACGGTTTCGCGCCGGAGTTCCACCCTGAAATAATGAAAGACGGACGCGGCGGCGTGGTGGAGCATTTCGGGCTCGAGCAGTCCGCAGGAGTTGCCGGTGATCTCGAAAGTGATCATTTCCACCGAGCACGGAACGCTTTCGCCGTTGGCGAGCTGGAAGAGCAGGCAGTCGGATTGCAGAGCGATCACTTGGCGGCCTCCAGTTTTTTGACTTCCTGCACGAAGTCGGTGGCTTCCTGAAACCGGCGATAGACGCTCGCAAAGCGGACGTAGGCGACGTCGTCCAATTCACGCAAACCGTCCATGACCATTTTGCCGATGAATTCGCCTGGCACTTCGCTCTCGAATTTTTCCGTCACGGAGGCGACAATGTGGTCCACCAGATCGTCCATGGACTTCGGGCTGATGGGCCGTTTCTGGCAAGCCTTCTTGATGCCGGACAGGAGTTTCTCGCGGGAAAACTCCTCACGTCGCCCGTCGCGCTTGAGCACCATCAAACCTTCGTGCTCCAGTTCCTCATAGGTCGTGAAACGGTGGCTGCATTGGGAACATTCGCGGCGGCGGCGGATGGTCGCGCCTTCGCGTGAAGCACGCGAATCAATCACCTTATCTTCCTGACAGCCGCACTTGGGGCAACGCATAAATCCACATCTAATTGTGGTCACAAATTTGTAACATACAAAGTTTTGGGGTGTCAAGGGCGGCGCAAACGAGGTTATTCACAATCTCCGCAGGCTTCCGGCGCAAAAACCGCCCTTGCATTCAAACAATTTTCAATTATGCTTTGCGGCTCGCGTTCGGAAAAATCTCGGCGCGTTGATTTAATTTTTTAACAATTATGGCAACAGCAAGCGATCTTCGCCGCGGAATGGCGATCAATTACAACGGCGACATTTCCGTCGTCCTCGACTTTCAGCATCGCACGCCGGGCAATTTGCGCGCGTTCGTGCAGGCCAGCCTGCGCAGCATCCGCACCGGCAAAACGTCCGATGTGCGTTTCAGCTCGACGGAGAAAATCGAGCCGGTGCCGATGCTTACCACGAAAATGGAATTCAGCTACAAGGACGGTGCGGATTACGTTTTCACCGACCCGGAAAGTTACGAGACGGTCACGCTCGCGGCGGAACTGGTCGGTGACGCAAAAAATTTTCTCGTGGAAAACGGGCCGGTGACGGTGGTGTTCGTGGAGGAAAAGGCGGTCAGCGTCGAAATTCCTCCGAGCGTTATCCTGACCGTGGCCGACGCGCCCGAGGGTGTGCGCGGCGATTCGGCGAACAACGTCCAAAAGGCCGTCATCATGGAGACCGGCATCACGGTGCAGGCACCGCTGTTCATCAAAACCGGCGAGAAGATCAAGGTGGACACGCGCACCGGAAAATACATGGAACGCGCGTAAAACGGTTCCGCATTTTGTTGTTCGGAGTTCAAAAGCCCGCTGCGTGCGGGCTTTCTGATTATTTTTGACGGAATAGCTTTGCAACCGAACCGGCTTGGGTTATCTCTGGATTAAACCGCATGTCAGGCCAGCTTAAGGGAGAAAAAGTGTTTCGCGGCATCGCCGTTTCCGCCGGCGTCTGCCGCGGGAAGATCCTTGTCCTGCACCGCACCCGGCACGCCATCGCGCGCCGCGAACTGCCGGAACCGGAAGTCCTGGTGGAAGTCAGCCGGTTCGAGCAGTCGCTCGTCAAAACCCGCCAGCAACTCACCGAGGTGCAGCGCCGCGTCGTCGCCAGCATGAGCGCGGCGGAGGCGGATATCTTTGACGCGCACCTGCTGATGCTCGAAGACCGCACGCTCATCGAGGAAGTCATCCGGTTCATCCGCGAGCAAAAGGTCAACGCCGATTTCGCCTTTCATTCCGTGTCCGAGCGCTACGTCGCCGCGCTGGCAGGCGTGCAGGACGAATATTTGCGCGAACGCGCCGCCGATCTGCGCGACCTCGCCACGCGCGTGCTCGACAACCTGCTCGAAGTCAAGGACGCCCTCAACCTGCGCCACCTCGCCGAGCCGTGCATTCTGGTCAGCCACGATTTAAGCCCGTCCACCACGGCGCAACTGGACAAAAAATTCGTGCTCGGTTTTGCCACCGACGTCGGCGGCAAGACCTCGCACACGGCCATCATGGCGCGGTCGCTGGGCATCCCCGCCGTCGTCGGCCTGCAAAACGTCAGCGATGAACTGGAAAGCGGCGATTACGCGCTTCTTGACGGCTACAATGGCACCATCATCGTTAACCCGACCGACCAGACGCTGTTCGAATACGGCCAGTTGGCGAAAATCAAGGCGTCGCTCGGGGAAAAACTGCGCGAAATCCAGCGGCAGCCCGCCGTCACGCTTGACGGCAAAACCATCCACCTCTCCGCGAACATCGAGGACCAGAACGACATCGAGTCCGTCATCGCCCACGGCGCGGAGGGCGTCGGGTTGTTCCGCACGGAATTTCTGTTCATCAACCGCGACAGCCTGCCGGGCGAGGAAGACCAATACCAAGTCTATCGCCAGGTCGCCGCCGCGCTGAAGCCCAGTCCGGTCATCATCCGCACGCTGGATCTGGGCGGCGACAAATTTGCCTCGCACCTGCAACTCGCGCAGGAGGTCAATCCGTTCCTCGGCTGGCGCGCCATCCGGTTCTGCCTCGCACAGCCGGAACTGTTCCGCGCCCAGCTCCGCGCCATCCTCCGTGCCAGCGCCGAGGGCAACATCAAAATGATGTATCCGATGATTTCCGGCCTCGAGGAATTGAAACAGGCCAACGCGCTCGTCGAGAAATGCAAAGTCGAATTGCGCGCGGAACAAATCCTGTTCGACGAAAATCTGGAAATCGGCGCGATGATCGAGATTCCTTCAGCCGCGCTCGTCGCCGACGCCCTGGCGAAGCGCGTGAAATTTTTCAGCATCGGCAGCAACGACCTCATCCAATACACCCTCGCCGCCGACCGCACCAACGAGAAGGTCTCGCACCTTTATGAGCCGACGCACCCGGCCATCCTGCGTCTCATCAAGATCACTGTGGACGCCGCGCATGCCAACGGCATCTGGGCCGGCGTCTGCGGCGAGATTGCCGGCGACCCCGTGCTTGCGCCGCTGCTCGTCGGCCTGGGCGTGGATGAATTGAGCGCCGCGCCGCCGGTGATTGACGAGGTGAAGTATATCATCCGCCGCATCAAATTGAGCGAGGCGCAGGCGCTGGCCGAATTCGCGCTGCAATGCGAATCGCCGACGGAGATTTTTGCGCGCTGCCTGGATCTCGCCCGCGCCTCCGCGCCCAGCCTGTTCGAGATCAAGGCCGCCGGCGCGAACTGAACTTCATTTCACCGTCACGACGACGTAATTTTTTTTGCCTTTGCGGAGCAGGACGTGTTTGCCGAAAAGCAAATCGTTTGCCGTCACGGCGCGTGCGGCACTGGATTCGCGGACGTTGTTGATGTTCACGCCGCCGCCTTCGATGTCTTTTCGCGCCTGACCTTTGGATGGACAAAGTCCGGCGTGAATCAGAAGCTCCACCAGCGGAATGCCCGCGCCGCCCAATTTTAATTTTTCTATCTCCTTCGTCGGAACTTCGTCAATGATGCAACTAAATGTTTCCAGTGGAGTGTTTTCAATTTCCACCGTTTCGCCAAAAAGAAGTTTACTTGCCTGCTCGGCCGCAAAGGTCGCTGATTTTCCGTGGATTAATTCCGTCACGGCCTTCGCCAGCGCCTTGTGCGCCACGCGCGCGCCGGGATTTTCTGCGTGCTTTGCCTCAGCCTCGGCGATTTGTTCGGCAGACAGGAACGTGAAGTATTTCAGGTAGCGGATCGCGTCGCGGTCGTCCGTGTTGATCCAGAACTGGTAGAAGCGATAGACGCTCGTGCGTTTCGGGTCGAGCCAGATGGCGCCAGCCTCGGTCTTGCCAAATTTTGTGCCGTCGGCATTCGTGATGAGCGGCAGCGTGAGGCCGTAAACGGTTTTGCCCAGTTTTTTCCGGCACAAATCAATTCCGGCGGTGATGTTGCCCCACTGGTCGCTGCCGCCAATCTGTAATTCGCAATTCGCGTCGCGGCACAGCACCATGAAATCAAACGCCTGCAGCAGCATGTAGCTGAACTCGGTGTAGCTGATGCCGGACTCGCGGTCTTCCATGCGCGCGCGGACGGATTCCTTGGCAACCATCTGGTTGACGGAAAAATGTTTCCCGATGTCGCGCAGAAAATCGAGGAGCCTGTAATCAGCCGTCCAGCTTGCGTTGTCCACGAGCCGCGCCGGATTTTGTTTCGTTTCAAAATCGAGCAGCTTCGCCAGTTGCACCTTCACGCTGGCGATGTTGCGGTCCAGAATTTCCTTGGTTAGCAACTGGCGCTCGGCAGTCTTGCCGCTGGGATCGCCAATCGAACCAGTCGCGCCGCCAGCGACGGCAATCGGATGATGGCCGAGCAATTGAAACCGGCGCAGTGCCAGCAGCGGCACGAGATTGCCGACATGCAGCGAATTCGCCGTCGGGTCGAAGCCGCAGTAAAGCGTAATATTTTTACGATGCCAAAGTCCTGGAGCATTTTCCGAGACTTTTCCACCTTCGACCAATACGTCCACGTTTTCAGAACTGGTGCAATCGGCTATCAGACCACGCCATTGCAATTCTTCGTAAATGTTCACGCCCGCAGGTTAAATTGGCCGGGGACAAATGCCAATTTCCAATTCAAACCAGAATTGGCTCACGCAAAGGCGCAAAGACGCCAAGGAATTTGGCTTTGCGACTCCGCGTCTTTGCGTGAGAATCCGCGCGTGTCACAAATGTTGAAATCGTCCGGCGCGATGGCCGCCGCCACTCTGTTCAGCCGCGTGCTCGGCCTGGTGCGCGAGCAGGCGTATATGTTTTTTCTTGGCACCACCTGGGTCAATGACGCCTTTCAATATGCCTTCACGATTCCGAATCTTTTCCGGCGCTTGCTGGGCGAAGGCGCGCTGACGGCGGCGTTCATCCCCATTTTCAAGCAAAAGGAAAAAACGCACGGTGAAGTGGAAATGTGGAAAGCCGCCAACGCCGTGATCTCCGGCCTGCTGGTTTCAGCCAGCGTGATTGTGGCGGTGGTCTTGCTCGGCGTCTCGCTCGCGCTGGCCTTTGGCACGCCGCCGCCAACGCCGCACGAGTTGTCCAGCGAAGCCGTCCACTTTTGGACGCCCGGCCAGTTTCCGCCCAAAATCGTTTTGATGCTGCAACTTTTGCGCGTGATGTTTCCCTACATGATCCTCGTCTGCCTGACAGCGGTGATGATGGGGATGCTCAACGCGCGCGGCCATTTCTTCATCCCGGCGATGGGCGCGACGATGCTCAACGTGGTGATGATCGCGTCCGTCTATTGGCTCGCGCCGAAATTTGGCATGGGCCTGCCGAAGGGACAAAGGCTGCCGGTGCAGATTTTCGCGCTGGCCTACGGTGTGCTAGCGGCGGGCGTGGCGCAGGCGGCGTTTCAATTGCCGACGCTCTGGCGCGACGGCTTCCGCTACGCCTGGGTCTCGCCATGGAAAAATGAAACCGTGAGGCGCGTGGTGCGCCAGATGATTCCCGGCACCATCGGCGTCGCGGCATTCCAGATCAACGTGGCGCTCGTGCAGCTCGTGGCGCTGTTCGTCGGCACGGGCATTGTCTCGTCATTCAACGGTGCGGTGCGGCTGATGGAGCTGCCACAGGGCATGTTCGGCATCTCGCTGGCGACATTTTTATTGCCGACGCTTTCCGGCCTGGCGGCAGAAAAGAATTATCCCGAATTCCGCGCCACGCTGCGTCACGGGCTGGCCTCACTGATGTTTTTGAACCTCATCGCCTCCGTGCTGCTGGTCGTGCTCGCCGAGCCGATCGTGCGGCTGCTGTTTGAGCATGGTGATAGATTCACCGCTGGTTCCACCGCCCGCGTTTCGTTTGCGCTGATCTGCCTGGCTCCGGGACTGGTCGCGTTTTCCACGGCCAATATTTTGGCTCGCGCCTTTTACGCTCTCGGCGACACGAAGACGCCGATGAAAATCAGCCTCGTATGCCTTATCGTCAATTTTATTGCCGCCTGCCTGCTCATGCAGCCGCTGCGCGAAGGCGGACCCGGCATCGCCAACACATTCACGTCCGCCATCAACGTCGGCCTGCTGCTGTTCGCACTACGGAAAAAATTGGGCAAGCTGGAAATGCAGGCGCTGCGGGTCTCGCTGCGAATTTTATCGGCGGCCACTTTGCTGGCGGGAATCATCGCGTGGGGCGGCTGGCAGTGGTGGGAAAAATCGCTCGGCCACGGGACCATCGGCCTGGAAATTGGCGAAGTCTTTGTGCCGGCTGGAATTGCCGGGGGAATTTACTGGCTGATCGCGATGCTTTTCAAAATCCCGGCGGCGCAGGAAATGACCGCGTTTGCGCTAGCGAAATTCAGAAGGTAGGATAGGCGTCCCGCCTGCCCTGCTTTCAAACCGGCACGACCGCCGTCCAGCCGTTTGCGCCGAACTTCAATTTGAATTTTTCCGCCAGCGATTCGCCGGAAGGAACATTTTCGACGATGGCAAACGTCGTCGAGCCGCTGCCGGACATCAGCGTGGCGAGCGCGCCGTTCTCCCGGAAAAAATCCTGGTAAAGCGCCAGCACGGGAAATTTGTCGAGCGCGGGCGCTTCGAGCGAATTGTAAAAGGCGTCAGCGACGCCGGGCCAATCATCGGATTGCAGTTTTGAAATCAATTCCCTTGCCCGGCCTGGTTTGCCATTCAACGCCACCGGAAACCGCGCAAGATTTTTATAGGCCCATGGCGTCGAGATGCCGAAGCCGGGATGAATCAGGAGAAATGCCTTGCCGGCCAGCGCCGAAAAATCTCCAAGCGGCTGGATTGTCTCGCCGCGGCCTGTCGCAAGAGCCGGTTTGTTTTGGAGAAAAAATGGAATGTCCGAGCCGAGCAATGCGGCGAGTTTGCGCAGTTTTGCGCTGGAAAGCGGCTGGTCAAACAATTCGTTCAGCGCGAGCAGTGTGGTTGCGGCGTTGCCGCTGCCGCCGCCGAGTCCGGCGGCAAGCGGGATTTTCTTCGCCAGATGGATGTTTACGCCGTCGGAAATTTTCGCCGCCGACAAGAAATCCGCCGCGGCGCGGTGAACCAGATTCTTGGAGTCAACTGGCAGGGTCGGTTCGTCACAGGTCAGTTGGATTCCGTTTCCGCCGCGCTCAAAATGGATTTCGTCAAACAAATTCACCGGCTGCATGACGGTTTCCAACTCGTGGAAACCATCGGCGCGTTTGCCGAGGATGTTCAGGAGCAGGTTGACCTTGCACGGCGATTTTTTTTTGAGGCGCATTTCCATTTCACGAAAGCAAAACGCGCCAACGGTATTGCGTCGGCGCGTTGAGCGGTTGAAATTTCGTCGCGTTCAATTGTCGAAGACGCGGAACCGGCTGCCGGGGATGAACGGAGCGACATCGCCGCCGCTGAATCCCATGTAGGTGTCGGTGTCGAACACTCCTTCCGAGATGCGGCCAGGCTTGTAGCTTTCCGGATAAAAGGAACCGGGCCGGACGTAGCTGGTGAACACCGGCTGATACGGCGGCAGCGGGAAGGTGGCCACCTCATAAACGCCCATTGCCGTGCGCGCCACGGTGTGGTCGAAACCGCGGGCTAAACCAGTGGCATAGCCGGCGCTCGGCGAATCAAAAATGGTGGTCTGCTCGACGGAGCGGCGCATTTCGCCCAGACGAGCGGGTTCAAACACATCGCTCACGCCGCGACCGAGCTTGTTTTCCGGTCCGGCGCAACCGGAGGTGAACACCGCGGCCAGCGCGGCGATGGCGAGAAAGGGAATTACGTTTCGCATACGTTTTCTAGTTGACGAATCAACCTTACGCCGAATTTCGTGGATGTAAAGCGCGATTTCAAATTGGATTGGTGGATTATTGGGGTGCCAGAACGTGGTTTCCCAATCATCCACCAATCCGTTTTTAATGCCAGTGCTAGTGCAGAAGCGGCCAGCCGTATTTCCAGCCCGCCCACGCCGTGCCGGCCAGCAGGAGCACCACCAGCAGTGCGAGCAAAAGTTTCCGCCGCGCCCTGGCCCGGTCCGGTTGATCCCAATACCACGCAATCCAGACCGTCAACTCGTAAAGAAATTGCAGCGGCACGAACATGACGATCTGCGTGATGGGTTCCGGAGTCGTCAACACCGCGCCAAGAATCAGGTTGATGACAATCATGTAGCGTCGCGCTTTCGACAGCATGGCGTAGTCCAGCACGCCGATTTTCACGAGCGTCAGAATCACCACCGGCAGCTCGAAGCCCAGACCCATGCCGAGCATGAATTTGCAAACGAAGCTGATGTAATCTTCCGCCCGCCATTGCATCGCGCCGAGGCCAAGCCAGTGCGAATACATCTGCGCCGCCGCCAGCGCCAGCGGCATCAGGGCGAAATAACAGAACGCCACGCCGGTGAGAAAAAGCCCGACGCCGATGGCCAGCCCGCGGTAAACATACCGGCGCTCACGGATTTTCAGCGCCGGAAAAATGAATGCCGCCGCGAAATAAAAAATGAATGGCGACGCCAGCACCATGCCGCCGTAAAGCGCCACCTGAAACGCGACGACAAATCCGCCCGCCGGGCTTAAGTTGACCAGCTCGATTTTCATCCGTTGCGCGTCGAAAACGGCGGCGGGATCGTCATTCACGCGCCAGCCGAGGACCTGATTGGTGCCGAGCATGAGCGGCTCGACGATGACGGCGACGAAACGGTTCGTGCCGAGGTTGAGTGATTGCTGCTCATCCGGCGTGAGCGGGAAATTGCCGAGATGATTTGTGCCGAAGCTGACGACAGCGATTTGATTCGTTCCGGAGAAACTGATCGGAGCGTGCTTCAACGGCCACTTGATGATGCTGACGACGTCGTTGGCCGCGAAAAGGCAAATCAGCATTCCCAGAAACAGCGCCACGATGCTCTTGATGAGCATCCAGCGGAAATCTTCGAGGTGTTCGAGGAAGGTCTTGACCGGGCCGCCTTCCGGCGAACCTTCGGGGCGATCCGGTTCGTGCGCGGCCATGCCGGGGAATTCCGCCCGTCAGGCCTTGGGCGGAGGGGTGTATTGCGAAACCGGCAGGTCGGCCCGCGAAGGCGCGGGCGATGCGGGTGGCGTGGTCTTGGCTGTCGTGTCGGCTGGCGCGTTTTGGATTTCATCCGTCACTTCGCGCGTCGCCTTCTTGAATTCCTTGATGCCCGTGCCCAGACCTTTGGCCAGTTCGGGAATCTTCTTGGCGCCGAATAGAAGCAGGATGGCGATGACGACAATCACCATTTCCCAGCCGCCCAAACCCATCAATGCAAACATGGCATTCATAAATTTTTATCGAGCCTTGGAGAGCTTACGCCCGTTCCGGGGATTAGTAAAGCCCCAAAAACAAAGGCCGCGATTGCGCGCGGCCTTTGCAATTTCAAAGGAACAAAATCAGGAGCCGCCCATCGGCGCCGGTGCCGGGGAACCCGATTGCGGGTGGAGCAGCACGAAATCATCGCGACGGTTTTTCTGCCATGCGGCATCATCGTGGCCGGTGTCAGCCGGCTTGTCCTTGCCGTAGGAGCGGGTGAAGACGCGCATTGGGTCCACGTTCAGTTTGGCCAGCGCCTCGCGAGCCGCCAGCGCGCGGCGTTCGCCGAGCGAGCGGTTATATTCTTCCGTGCCGCGCTCGTCGCAATTGCCCTCGACGAGCAGCTTCGTATTCGGGTCGGCGGCCAGCGCCTGCGCCACGGATTGCAGGTTTGCCTGTTCGCTCTTGCGGATGACAGAACTGTCGTAGGCGAAATGAACCGTGTAAGCCGCCAGCGCAGCGCGGTCTTGAATCATGTTCTGATACAAATCCTGGCTTCCCATCGGAATGCCGGTAGGGCTCTCGCCTCCAGTTATAGTGGGGCCTGACGGCAAAGTGGGAGGCATGGGTTCCGTTGGCGGTGGCGGCGTCATCCCTTGCGGCAACGGTGTCATGCCAACAGGCTTGTGGCGGCAACCGGTGGCGGCCAGCGAGACGGCCAGCGCGAATGCGAGTGAATAAATCAATGTGGTTTTCATATTTTTTCTTTCAGGTTAAATATTTGTTACAAATTCAAATCTTTCCGCCAAGCGGGTTCGGAATCGCTTCCCGCGATCCGGCTCACATCCTTGACTTGTTTCGTGAAAACGTCAAGCACAGACAGCGTTTGCAAGTAGCCGGCCGAATGGTTGAAAATCAACGTCTGCGAATTCGGCGACCACGACGGATCCTGGCCGCGCACGAGCACCACCGGCAGCGCGCTGCCGTCCGCCGGCACGACGCAGATGTCAAACTCGCTGGTCTGCGACGTGAACGCGATCCATTTGCCGTCCGGCGACCAGTCCGGCTCGGTCGGATTCGGCGCGCCGGTGGTGTGAATCACCTGGATCGCTCCGCCGTCCGCCGGAACCTTGGCCAGCAGCCGCCGTCCGGCGATTTTTGTCGCGAAACAAATCCATTGCCCATCCGGCGACCAGCACGGCGACGAATCCTCGACGCCGGTCGTCAGGCGTTTCAAATCCGAGCCGTCGGCGTTGCTGACATAAATATCCGGGCTGCCGTCCTTGCTTAAAATCATCGCCAGCTTCGAGCCGTCCGGCGAGGCCGCCGGGCTGAAGTTTGAGCCGCCGTAACGCGCGACCACCCGGCGCTGGCCGGTGGAAAGGTCGCTGGAAAAAATATCCGGATTTTCCAGCTTGTAGGAATTGTAATAAAGCGCCAGCCGTCCCGGAATCCACGACGGCTTGGAAACAATCGCGCGGTCGCGCGTCACTGCCTGAGGGTTGTGACCGTCAAAATCGGAAACGTAAATTTCGCCAGAGCCGTCGGGCTGCTGGGCCTTGAACGCAATCTTCGTCAGCCCGATGCCTTTTTTGCCGGTGACGGCGAAAACGATGTCGTTGGCAAAGGCGTGCGCCTGCCGCCGCAGGTTTGTGCCGGTGTAGCTGTTCGATAAAAGCACCTTTTTCGCAAGCTTGTCGGTCACGCTGCCGGTCACGCTGCCGCCGGCGCTGCCTCTGATTTGATATTGCGCCGCGTCCGGCGTGACAAACGAGAAGCCCTGGACGTAAAGATCAAATTTCAAAACGTCCGCGACTTCGCCACTGAAACCGTCCAGCGAAACAGGAATTGGTTTTTGGCCGAAAGAGTCGGCTGGCCGGACAATTTGAATTGGGGTTTGTTCGCTTTGACCAAAAACAAAACTGGCCGCGAACATGGCGATCAAAATCGGCAGATGGATTTTAAGACAGTTTTTCATTCGGACTTTTTGATTTGAGGATTGAAATTGATGG
>Ga0302320_10006038_pt1 | contig 27009 bp, 15 predicted proteins | sample Bog_T0_3_FD_202130 | JGI IMG/M metagenome (GOLD analysis project Ga0302320, IMG submission 202130) | Peat permafrost microbial communities from Stordalen Mire near Abisko, Sweden - Bog_T0_3 | ecosystem: Environmental > Terrestrial > Soil > Wetlands > Peat | place: Sweden: Abisko, Stordalen Mire...
ACCCCGTCCACCTGCCCCCTTCATAACCGGCCAATTCCGCCGATAAGCTATATAGCGATGAAACTTGACAACATCGGTCTGCCATTCTCCCCAGGCTCTCTATGGGCGGCCTTGATGGTTTCCCTGTTGAGCGTCTGGGTTCTGGTCGGGCTTTTCTTCTACCTCAACCGCTACACCCGCCGCGAGTACTTCACCATCTGGACCGCCGCGTGGCTCTTTTACGCCCTCTGGCTCACCCTCGGCCTGCGGATGGGCACGGACGCTGCCCCGTTGAGCCTGGGTTCTCTCCTCAAGCAATGCTGCGTATCGGTTTCCGCGGTCTTTCTCTTGTGGGGCAGCCTCCGCTTTTTGAACCTCCCGGTCCGGCAGACTTCCCTCGGCGGGTTCATGGTGTTCCTGGCCGTCTGGAGCCTGGTCAGCGCCCAGATGAGCGCCACTGCCCTTGAATTCCAGTTGCCGGTTTTCATCCTGCTCGGCTTCAGCAGCCTCTTTGCCGGCTTTTGCTTCTGGCGCCACCTCAAGCAGAAGGCATTTGTTGGCGCCGGCCTGCTCTCCGCCGGCTTCGTCCTCTGGGGCGTCTATCTGGCCGCTTACCCGTTGTCGGAGAAAAATCCCAAACTCTACACCGCCGGTTTCTTCGTCGCCGCGGTTCTCCAACTCTTCATCGCCGTCAGTATGATCGTTCTCGTGCTGGAGGAGGCCCGCCAGAACACCGAACAAGCCCGCGCCGAAATCGCCGCCGTCCGCCGCGAGAAGGAGGCCCTCCAGGTCAAGGTCCTCACCGCCGAGGAGGAATGCCAGAGCCTTTACGACCGGGTGCGCTCGACCGAAGGCACTCAAAAGGCCTACGACGAACTCCGCCGCACCCAGCAGACCGTCGTGCAGCAGGAGCGCCTGCGCGCTTTGGGCCAGATGGCCGGCGGCATCGTTCACGACATCAATAACGCCATGTGCCCCATCACCGCCTACTCCGAATTGCTGCTCATGACCCTTCCGGACTTGACGAAGGAGCATGAGGGCCAATTGCACGCGATCAGCAAGGCCGCCGGAGATATCAAGAACATCGTCGCCCGCATGAGGGAATTCTATCGCCGCGACCAGGACCCCTGCGAATTGGCCACCGTTGACGTCAACGAGGCCGTTCACGAAGTCATCGAACTCACCCGCCCGCGCTGGCGCGATCTGGTCCAGCGCCAGGGCCTCTCCATTCAAATCGAATGTCAGCTCGAGCCGCACGCGCCTCTCTTGCTCTGCAACGCCGCAGAACTCCGCGAAGCACTGACCAACCTCATCTTTAACGCCGTGGACGCTCTCCCCCAGGGCGGCGTCATCACCATCGCCACACGCTTCGTCACACCTCCCGCCCCGGAAAACACCGCCGCCGCCGACCGGCGCCTGCTGGTGGAAGTCCGCGACAACGGCACGGGCATGGATGAATCAGTCCGCCGTCACTGCCTGGAGCCGTTCTTCTCCACCAAGACGCATCGCGGCGGAACCGGCCTGGGCTTGGCCATGGTTTATGGAATGGTGCAGCGCCACAAGGGCGGAATTGAGATTGAAAGCGCGCCGGGCCAGGGTACTTGCGTCCGCATGAGCTTCCCCGTCGCCGGCCAGCCGGTCCCGTCCCCGCAGCCCGCCCCCGCCTCGCTTCAACCCTCCCGCTCCATGTGCATCCTTTGTATTGACGACGAGCCATCCGTCCGCGCCATCCTGCGGGACTGTCTGGAACACGAACACCACGATGTCAGCCTCGCCGACGGCGGCAGGGAGGGCCTGGAGATGTTCCGCTCCAGCCTCGCCGGCGGCCGTCCCTTCCAGGTCGTCATCACCGATTTGGGCATGCCGGACATGGACGGCAACCACCTCGCCCGCGCCATCAAAGCCGAATCGCCGCGGACGCAGATTCTATTATTGACAGGATGGGGGGCCGCGAGGGAAACCGACGGTGACTTCGCGCAGGAGGTGGATGCCGTCATGAGCAAGCCGGCCCATCTCCCCGAGTTGAACAGCCTCCTCCAGCGCTTCGCCGGCAAATGCTACTCGTAGTCCGCATCGAAAATCCTGAAATCTTCTGTCAACACTACTCGTCCGCCCTCACCTTCCCACATGGCCGGGTCAGGCAATCCGCAATCCGCAATCACTCACATTTTCCCGTGCCGGAGTATGGCAATGAGCAGCCAGAAACCCATCATGCCCGCGAGGATGTAGCCGACCAGGCCGACCACTGAAACGCCGCGCCACAACGGCGGCACCTGCGAATGAATGATGAGCGAGGAGCTGATCACCAGCGATGCGACGACCAGCGCGAAGGACAGCCGGTTGGTCGAGCGCTCCATCGCGTTAGTCAGCGGCTCCAGCCCCTCGTGACGAAAGCCGAGCCGGACCTGCCCGGTCTGGATTTGGCGGATGACCCGGCGCAGTTCCTGCGGCATCTCATGCGCCGCCTCGGCCATTTCCTGCCCGAACTCCAGCAGGCTGCCCATCATCCGTCCCGGCCGTAACCGGTCAAGGCGCGTCTGCTTCATAAACGGCGCAGCCTGCTCAACCAGATTCAGCCCGGGATCAAGCCGCCGCACCAGGTCTTCGGTCGAACCGAGCGCCTTCAACATCAAAACCAGGTCGGAGGGCAGATACAGCTGATGTTTCCCTGTCAACTGAACCAGATTGCTCATCAACCGCGCCACCTGGATTTCTCCCGCCGGACGATAGAAGTGCTGGTGCATAAACTCCGCCACGTCCGCCTCAAACGCCGCCCGCTCCGGTTCCACCTCGCTCCTTGTCAGCTTCAGCAGCGCCGCGCCCGCGCTCCTCTCATCGCGCCGCACAAGCCCCCAAACGAAATCCACAAACGCTCCCCGTGTGCCGGCGTCCAGATAGCCCATCATGCCAAAATCCAAAAAGCTCACGCGCTGATCCGCCATGATCTGTATATTGCCGGGGTGCGGGTCGGCGTGGAAAAAGCCGTGCGTGAATATCTGCTTCATCATCAGATCCGCGATGGTCCGGCCCAGCTCGCGCGGGTCCAGTCCCGCCGCCTTGATTTCCTCGATCCGCGACGCCTTGATGCCGTTGACATATTCCATCACCAAAACGCGCGGCGTCGTGAAGTCGCGGAACAAGGCGGGAAGATAAATCGTTGGCTCCTCCCGGAACTGCCAGGCGAACCGTTCCAAATTCCCGGCTTCACATGTGAAATCCAGCTCCCGCTCCAGCGACCTCGCCAGTTCGTCCACCAGCGCCACCGGACGCCTCAAGCGCCATTGCGGCTGGTGCGTCTCCGCCAACACTGCCAGGCGGCGCAGAATGGCCAGGTCATCGCGAACCGAGTTCTGAATGCCCGGACGCTGCACCTTGACAACCACATCCTGCCCCGTCACTAGCCGGGCGCGATGCACCTGCGCCATGGAGGCGCTGCCCAGCGGCTCCTCTTCGATGCTGGAAAAAACTTCCGCCGTCGGCCGCTTCAACTCGCTTTCCAGCACGGCGCGAATCTGCTCAAAGGGCAGCGGAGTGACCTCGTCCTGCAGCTTGGCCAGCTCGTCGGTGTACTCCTGCGGCAGCACTCGCGTGCGGGCCGCGGCAAGCTGGCCGAGTTTGACAAACGTCGGCCCCAGCTCCTCGCACGCCCGCCGCAGGCGCTCCGGCTGGCTCAGATGCTGCATCTCCTCCTGCTGCCTCCGGACCCGCCGGATCGGGATGCGCGCCGCGCGCGGTAGCGGCAGATGCCGGGCAAAATCGTCGTAGCCGTACTTGAGCAGCACGCCGACAATGTCGCGCACGCGCAAGACCTGATGGTAGGTGGCGCCGATACTGCGGAACCTGTCAAACAACATGGCTCTCCTTTCCTTATCCCGGCGGCGGGCCGCCGGGGGTGAATCCAATTTCCCAGGGCGTTGCGGATTGGGGCGCGCCGGGTGTCACTTGTATTTCTGGGCGGCCTCCCGGCCGGCGGTTTTAAGGGCGTCCCACGCCTTTTCCATGCCGGTTTTCATATCTTTAAAAGCCGCTTCGCTGGCGCTGGCAAACTCCTTCAATTTGACTTTCGCGGCGTCCAGCTTTTGCTCCGCATCCGCCAATTCTTCGTAAGCCATGATTTTGCCTTCAGCCGCGGCCCGTTTGGCCCTGGCCTTCAGCAAATCCAAGTGCGCCTGCTCCTCGGCGATCCTGGCTTCCATCTTTTCACGATAGGCATCTTTGAGGCTCATAGTCGTCTCTTTCGGTTCGTTTTATCGGTACAACAACCTCCGGTTCCGGCTGTCATTGATTGACTTTCCAACATAACATCCGACTCCCGTCGAAAATGTCAACTAGCCAACGCCTTCACAGACGCCGCTGAAGACCCGCATTGGCATTTTCCATCCATGACAATGCCGGTTTCTTCCGCGAGGCGTCCGCTATGGCCAGACCCAGAAACTGAATGGCCGCGCTCCCATTGATTATGATGGCGGCGCCATTGATTTTATCAATTTGTTTGATAAGTCCGACGGGGGTATGCTCTCGACATGATTTCGACCAAACACGCTAAGAAGACCGGCTTCGGGATTCAGCCCGCGCACGCCGTCGAAGGTTAATTTATGGACTATCCGCCCTTAATTGTGTTTGCGATCCTGGCAACCGCTTTGGTCATTTGGCTGATTGCGCGCGCCGTCCAAACCAAGCAGAACGACGCGCAACATTCCCGCCGCCTCGACAAGCTTGAATTGGAACTCCTCCAACTGAAACGGGACTTGGAATCAGCCCGTTCCGCCGGGCCAAAGCCTGCGCCTCCAATGCCGTTTGCCGCCCCGCCGGTCATCCCCCAAGAACCCGTCGCCGCGCCAGCCCCGCCTTCAATCCGCAATCTGCAACTTGCCGCGCTGGAGCGAAGCGAAGGCGGGTCCGCAATCCACAATCCCCAATCTCCGCTTGCCGCGCCGCCTTTGCCCCCGGTCCCTCCGGCAACCCCGCCTCCGCTCCCGTCCGCCCCACCGCCCCCGCCTCAGCCAGCTCCGCGCCCGCCCGCGCCTCCAATCAACTGGGAACAGTTCATGGGAGTCAAAGGCTTCGCGTGGATTGGCGGCTTCACGCTCTTTCTCGGCGTCGTTTTCGCCATCCAATACGCCTACGCGCACCACATCATCTCACATCAATTGCAGGCGGTATCCGGCTTCCTCATTGGTCTTGGGGTCCTCGCCGGCGGCGTGGTGATGTCGCGCAAAAATCCATCGGCGCTTTCCCAAACCCTCTGCGCGACCGGAATCGTTATCCTTTACACGGTCACATTCGCCTGCCACTCGATTTACAAATTCGAGTTCTTCGGACCAATCCCAACCTTTCTCCTGATGGCGCTCGTTACGGTCGCGGCTTTCGTGCTGGCGGTCCGTTTCGACGCGATGGTCGTTGCCATTCTCGGGATGCTCGGCGGCTTCCTCACCCCCATCCTGGTTTCCACCGGCCAGGACAACCCGCTCGGCCTCTTCGGCTACATCGCCATTCTCGACACCGGGCTGATCCTGGTCGCCCTGCGCCGCCGCTGGTTCTTTCTCCCCGCGCTCGCGGCCCTCGGCACCGCGATAATGCAAATCTTATGGACGGGCGAGTTCTTTGTCGCCGAAAAGTACTTTGAAGGAAACAAAATCCTCGTCGCGCTCGCCGTCCTGCTTGGCTTCAACGCGCTCTTTCTTGCCGCAACCTGGCTGGCGAAAATGCGGGTGCCCGGCGGCGTTGAAATGCCAACAAATGTTTCTTGGACCCGGATCCCCGCGAAGACTTGGCTCTCCGGCTCAACGCTCGGCCTGATGGCTGTGGCGCTGGCCTTCAGCGCGTGGTTCCTGGGCTTCGAGTCCCTGGCGCACCGCCCGTGGCTGATGTTCGGTTCCGTCTTCCTCATGGATCTCGGCGTCGTCGCGCTCGTGCTCGCCGATGAAACCACTGCCGCCGCCCAACCCATCGCCGGATTCGCCGTTTTCGGGTTGATGGCAGTTTGGACCCAGAATTCGCTGGGCAATGAATTGCTCAACGCGGCGCTCGCGTTTTATTTTGTCTTTGGGGTCCTGCACTCGGCCCTTCCGGCCCTTCTCCAGCGATGTCGCGGCGGCGCGGGGCGAAGCTGGGCAATCCACATCTTCCCGCTGCTGGCGCTGATGCTGGTGCTGGTCCCGATTTTCAGATTGGCGCAAGTCTCGTTCCTGGTCTGGCCGTTTATCCTCCTGGTGGATTTGCTCGCCATGCTGCTCGCCGTGCTGTCCGCCGCTTTGTGGCCGGTCCTGGCAGTGCTGTTGTTGACACTCGCCGCCATCGGCATCCTCATTTTCAAAATTCCGTCCGATCTGGCCGGCATGTCGGTTTCCCTTTCCCTGCTCGGCGCGTTCGTCGTTTTCTTTGTCGCCGCCAGCATCTGGATTGTCCGCAAATTCGCGCCTGACGCCCTGACAGCCGGTATCCAGTTCGATCACGAACCCGAAACGCCGGACGAGGTCGCCGCGATCCTGCCCGCCTGCTCGGTGGTGCTGCCGTTTATGCTGCTCATCATGGCCGTGCTGCGCCTGCCGCTGGCCAATCCGGCCCCGGTGTTCGGCCTGGCCCTGCTGCTGGTTGTTTTGCTGCTAGGCGTCACACGACTGTTCCTGCTCGACTGGATGCCCGCTGCCGGCCTGGTGTGCGTCACCGCGCTGGAATGCGCATGGCATTTCCGCAACTTTAATCTCCCTGATCCAAATCTGCCGTTGAATGCCGTGCTGGTTTGGTATCTGGTGTTCTTTGGGGTGTTCGCGCTGTTTCCGTTTCTATTTCTGAAAAAATTCGAAAACAACGCCGCTCCGTGGGCCGCCGCCGCGATGGCAGGGCTGCTCCAATTCTTGCTCATCCACCGTTTTATCAAGGCCGTTTATCCCGACTGCGCGTTCATGGGCCTGCTGCCCGCCGCGTTTGCGATTCCCGCATTATTGAGCCTGGGCTTTGTCGTGAAGAAAATTTCCCCCGACCAAAAGTCCCGCCTCGCCCAGCTCGCCTGGTTCGGCGGCGTGGCGCTCTTTTTCATCACGCTGATTTTCCCAATCCAATTCGAGCGCCAGTGGATCACCATCGGTTGGGCGCTCGAAGGCGCGGCGTTGCTCTGGCTGTTTCACCGAGTGCCGCATCCAGGCTTGCGCCTCGCGGGCCTTGGCCTGCTTGTGGCGGCGTTTGTCCGCCTCGCCCTCAATCCCGCCGTGCTGGATTATCATGCTCGCGCCGCCACGCCGATCTTCAACTGGTATCTCTACGCCTACGGCATCGTGACCGCGGCCCTGTTCGCAGGCGCGCTGCTTCTGGCCCCGCCGCGCAACATCGTCGCCGGTTCCAATGCTCAACCCATTCTCTTCGGACTCGGAACCGTGCTGGCCTTTCTGTTATTGAACATCGAAATCGCCGATTATTTCAGCGCCCCCGGCTCGACGTTGACGTTTCAATTCACCGGCAATTTCGGGCGCGACATGACCTATTCGATTGCCTGGGCCTTGTTCGCTCTGGCGCTGCTGGTGGCCGGCATCCTCAAAAAAGCTCCCGGCGCCCGCTATGGCGCCCTCGGCCTGCTGGGCGTGACGCTCCTCAAACTTTACTTCCACGATTTGGCGCAACTCAACCAACTCTACCGCATCGGCGCGGTTTTCGGCGTGGCAGTCATCGCCATGCTCACCTCATTCGCCTATCAAAAATTCTTCTCCTCCGCCCGCCACCAGAAACCGTAAGCATTCTTGCTCTTACTCCTAATCCAATCTTAATCCTAATCTCAAAATTGGACTACACACACGGTCTCCAGTCCAGAAGCCGCAACTGCACCGTGCGCCGGCCCCGGTAATCATTGATGTCCGGCGTGAAGGCGAGGTCGAAACGCCCATCCGGCATGGCCGCCTGCCCGCCGTTCCACCAGACGGCTTCCATGTCGGCCTGGCCGTCAGTCAAATGCAGTCTTACATGCTGGCTTTCCCGGCCCATCCGTTGGGGCGGCTGCCGGAGGGTCACCCCGCGAATCATCCATTGAACCGGCGGGTTCCCCTGCCCGCTCGGCGCCAGCGCGGCCAGTTGTTCCACTTTGTCCGCTGTCAGGTCGGAGCCGGTCACTTCCCCGTCCAGCTTGATCGAAGGTTCAAGTTGCTCCGGCTTCAACGCCTGCCGCGCCAGTTCGTTCAGACGCGCCCGGAAGCTGTCCACCTGGGCGGGTTGGGCCGTGACGCCCGCCGCCATGCTGTGGCCGCCGTGCCGCGTGAGCAACCCGTCGCAACCGCACAACGCCGCCGCCAGGTCAAATCCCTCGATGCTCCGCCCCGACCCGCGCCACAGCCCGCCGTCGCCACCCAGAATGATCGCCGGGCGATAAAACCGTTTCACCACCCGCGAAGCCACTATCCCCACCACCCCGATATGCCAGGAGTCGCGCCCTTCGACGATAACGAAGTCCCTCTCCCGGTTGAATCGCGCCTGCACCGCCGCGATCACTTCCTCCGCGATGTCGCGTTCAATTTGCTGGCGCTGCCGGTTGTGCCCATCGAGGTTGCGCGCGAGCGGTTCGGCTTCGGCAGCGTCGCCGGCCAGGAGAAGGCGCAGGGCCTCCTCCGCGTCTTCCAATCGTCCGGCGGCGTTGAGGCGCGGGGCGAGTTGAAAGGCCGCTTCGTAGCTCCCGATGGCCGGGGGGCATTTCGCCGCCAGTTTCAACGCCACAAGGCCGGGGCGTTGGGTCTGCGTCAGCCGTTCCAGTCCCGCGCTGGCGAGGATGCGATTCTCCCCTTTCAACGGAACCAGATCCGCAATCGTTCCCAGCGCCGCCAAATCCAGATGCTGGCGCAGATCGTATTTCATGGCCGCCGGCTCTCCCGCTTCGCGAAGTTGCTTCAACAGCGCGTGGGCCAGTTTGAACGCCAGCCCCGCCGAGCAATACTCCGGCCCGGGCGGATTGGACAGGCGCGGATTGACCAGCGCCAGGGCAGCGGGCGGCGGCGCGGAAACCTGGTGGTGGTCGAGCACGATCACTTCCGTGCCTTGCTTGCCGAGCCACGCGATGCTGTCAACCGCCGTCGAGCCGCAATCCACCGCCAGCAGCAGCGGGGCCGGATGTTTCCGCAGGCAATGCTCCGCGGCCTCACGGCTCAATCCATAACCCTCATCCATGCGATGCGGCAAATAATAATTGACAGTCCACCCCAGCGCGCGCAGCGTTTCCAGAAGCAGGGCGCAGGACGTGACGCCATCCGCGTCATAATCTCCGAAAATGACCAGCCGTTCGGCGCGCCGGCGGGCCAGCAGAAGACGTTGCACCGCCGCCGCCATGTTCGGAAGCAGCATCGGGTCCGTCAAATCCTTCAGGCGCGGTCGCAAAAAGCGGGCCGCCTCATCCGGCCCGGACATCCCGCGGTTGACCAGACATTGAGCCATCAGGGGAGAAACCCCCAGCGCGGCGGCGAGCGCGGCGGCGGGAGCGCGCAGCGCCGCATCCGGCAATAACCAGCGATATTTCATTTCAGGGCCGGATTTACAGCCGGCCAGTTTGAGAACCCATGTTCCTCCATTATGCTCCCCGAAAGCAAGCGCTCCGGCGGGATGCGGCAAGCGTTATGGCAAGAGTTGCAGGCGCGGAGAGCTGCATTCGACGGCAATATTCAGGCAACCGGCTCCAAAATTGAGGCATTTGTCCGCCGTTCCCGACCGGTTTGACGGGAGGCAAGAACCGGATCTCAAGGACAGGCCCAACGCGGTCGCAATAACCGCTTTCTGCTTTGCAGGCTCTTTTTCCCATTCGTGTAATCTCCCGGATTCGGAATCGGGAAGGTTCAATTCCTTTGGTTGCGGGTGACCGTGCTGTGTTCTTGTGCCTGTTTGCGGCAAAATCTCTTGTCCCTTACCGGTCTTCCCCTCCCTCCCCACAGCCCGCATTCGTCCGATTCCGACCACTTCTTCCATCTTAGCCTATCAGCCTTTCAGCATTTGTCATTTGGCAGGCAAAACCGCCTTCCACCCAAACTATTTTCAATTTTGTACATGTGTAAAATCTGTACCCACCCCACTTAACCCCCGTATTCAGAACGCTTTACAGAGGGTCCTCCCCCCCTTTTTCGCCCAAAAAATCGTCCGTACCGTACGGAGACGTCTTTTCCAGTACCGTGCTACAATCGCGCCATGCAGAATACTCGAAATGGAATGGTGAATGGTGAATTGCAAACCGGACGGTCTCTTGGAGTGCTGGTGTGTTGGGCCTTCCCATTGCTCTGCCCCGCCTTGTCCAGGACGTTCCACCCGTTCACTTCGTCCACCAACGTCCGCCAAATCCGAAATTGCTCAATCTTGAGCCGTCAAACCCGGTCAAACCCCATCAAACCGTTTTTCAACCTTGACCAAGATGTCATGATAGCAAAACTGCGAAACTTCGTAACCTTGAAGGTGCCAAATGCGCCCGCACGACTGTCGCCATCCGCCCGGCAGCGGCCGCTACAGGTTGTGGTACTGTTTAGCGAGACCGCAAAATTCCACTTAATTCCACCTAATTCCACATGGTTCCACTTAATTCCACTTAATTCCACTTCCCGTCCCCGAAGGCTCTATTCATCCAATGGAGTCTCACTCCGCAATCCGCAACTTGCCGTGCCGGCTTGTCACGCCACAGGCCACCATGTCCACCATGTTCTCACCCAATTCCCGCTGCCCAATCAAGCCTAATCAAGCCTATTCAAGCCATTCCGCCCAACTCCCGCATGGATCAAAAAGATACATTTTTACTCGCCAAAGAAAACCAGTTGAACCATATTAATACGCAAGTGAGCGAACTGGACTCCATTCAAAGTGCTCTCGCCCGCGCCGCAGCCCGGCGCCGCTGGCTGCGCGGCTGGAACGGCCTTTGGCGCGGCATCTTCGCAGGCGCTCTCCTTTGGCTTGCCGCCCTCGCCGTATTTAAGTTCGCCCCCGTTCCTTTCTCCATTTTGCCCTGGGCAGCCGCCCTTGCCGCCGCGCTCACTTTCGCCGGCTTCCTCCACGGCTGGTTCCATAAACCGACCCTCCAGCAAACCGCCCGCTGGGTGGACGACCACCAGCACCTGCAAGAACGCCTCAGCACCGCCCTCGAACTGGGCGCCTCAGGCTCCGCCGAAGCTTGGCGCGCTTTGATCGTAACCGACGCCGCCCGCTTCGCCTCCAAGCTCGACCCGCGCAAACTCATCCCTTTCCATCTCCCCCGCGTCACCCGCTGGACACTGGCAGTGCTCGCCTTAAGCGCCGGGCTGGGTTTCCTGCCCGAATACCGCACCCAGGCTTTCCTCCAGAAACAGCAGGACGCCATGGCCGTCAAACAAGCAGGCCAGATCCTCCTCGATCTCACCCGCCGCAACCCCGAACGCCGCGAACCCCTTCTCCCGCCCACCGAGCGCTCCCTTCAAGCCGTCCAGGAACTGGGCTTGAAGCTGGACAAAGTCGCCCTCAGCCGCAGTGACGCCCTCAAAGACCTCGCCAGCGTCACCGAGAAAATCAAGTCCGGTCAAAAAGAACTGGGCCTGCAAAATCCCGCCTTCAAATCACTCGAAAAAGCCGCCCGCGAGGCCGGCCGCAGTTCTGACGCCGCCGCCGCGCAGAGGCAAATGGAAGCTCTGCAAAAATCCCTTGGCAAATCCGCCGAAACTCCCGAAGCCATCGAGAAACTTGCCGCCCAATTGCATGATGCCGAAAAGGCCCTCGCCAACATGCCCCAGGGCGACACTCCCGGCGCCAGCGACGCCCGCCACCAATTGTCCCAGTCCCTTTCCGACTTCGCCAAGCAAGCCCGGGACATGGGCCAGCCGCTCCCCGACCTGGAAAGCGCCATCGCCGCCCTGCAATCCGGCCAGTTGACCACCCTCCGCCACGACCTCGATGCCGCCACGACCGACCTGGACAAACTCAAGGACATGGCCCAGACCTTGCAGCAACTTCAGCAGCAGGCGGGCCATCCCGGCAAAGACCTTCCCGAACAACTCCAATTCGGCCAGGCCGACGCCGCGCAGGGCACGCTTAAAAATATGATTGACAAGCTGAAATCCGGCACTCTCACCCCCGAAGAAGCCGCCAAGACTCTCGATGAAGTCGCCCGCTCCATTCAGCCCGCCGCTCCCTACGGCAACGCCGCCGATTTCCTCAAGCAAGCCGCCCAGCAGTTGCGCGCCGACGACAAACAGGACGCCGCCCAATCCCTCGCCTCCGCCTCCAAGGAACTGGACAAAATCATGTCCGAAATGGCCGATGCCCAGGCCCTGGCCGGCTCCCTCGCCGCATTGGAAAAAGCGGAAGCCTGCCTCGGCCAGTCTCACGGCCAGGGCAACCATTCTCACCGCGGTGCCAGCTCCATGATCGCGTCCGGCGCCGGTGGCCACGGCGGCGTCGGCGGCTGGACCCCGGACGACTCCCAACTCTACCCCGAGATGAGTTCCTCCTGGGACAACACCGGCATTGTCCGCCCCGACAGCAATCCGCGCGGTGCGACCGATCGCGGCGAGCCGCAACTGGCCGATGATCTGAACCCGGCCAAACTCAACGGCCAACTTACGCCGGGCAGTCCCATGCCGAGCATCACCCTCAAAGGAGTGAGCATCAAAGGCACCAGCTCTGTCGAATTCCAGCAAGCCGCCGCCACCGCCCAAAGCGACGCCCGGAGCGCCCTGAACCAGGACCAAGTCCCGCGCGCCTACCAGGGCGCCGTCAAGAACTACTTCGACGACCTCAAAAAGTGAGACCACGAAGAACAGGTTGTTCTTGTGGCTCAACCAAGGCATTGTATGATATGGGCGATGAGACGAGAGCGAGTGACGATATATTATTCGGGGCCAGTACAGGGCGTCGGGTTCCGTTATACCGTCAAACGGCTGGTCAACGGGTACGAGGCGACAGGAACGGTGCGCAATCTGGACGATGGCCGCGTGGAGTTGGTGGCCGAAGGGGCGCGGGCGGAATTGGAAAGCCTGCTCGAGGCGGTCCGGCAATCCGACGTCGGTCGTTTCATTCGCCGGGAACAGATGGATTGGAGGGAAGCAATAAATGAATTTCGAGGTTTTGAAATTACGCAATAACGCCTGGACAGGCACACAATGAAGTACGCAATCGTAGCTGACATTCACGGAAATTTGGAAGCTTTTCAGGTGGTCTTGGAGGACATCGAGAAGCAGAAATGCACCCACATCGCCTGCTTGGGCGACATTGTTGGCTACAATGCCAACCCCAAGGAATGCCTCGACACCGTCCGCGCGCTCAACATGCCGTGCGTCAAGGGCAACCATGACGAGTTTTGCTCCAGCGACACGCCCATGGAGGGTTTCAGCCCCAACGCCGCCGAGGCCGGCAACTGGACGCGGGGGATGTTGACGGAGGACGACCGCAGGTGGCTTCGCGAATTGAAGTTTCTGCGTCTGGTCTCCAATTTCACCATTGTCCACGCCACTTTGGACGCGCCGCAGCGGTGGGGGTATGTGTTTGACAAGCTGGCCGCCGCCGCGAGCTTCACCTACCAGAACACGCCGGTCTGCTTCTTTGGCCACACCCATGTGCCGGTGGCCTTCATCCGCGACAGCGTGGTCAAGGGCGGCACGTACTCTAAATTCCGGGTCGAACCGGGCCGGAAGTACTTCGTCAATGTCGGCGCGGTCGGCCAGCCGCGCGATGGCAACCCAAAGGCCGCTTACGTGATCTACGACATAGACGAAGGCTCCATCGAGTTGCGCCGCCTGGACTACGACATTCCCGCCGCGCAAAAGAAAATCCTCCAAGCGGGTTTGCCGGCGCGCCTGGCCGAACGTCTCGCCATGGGAAAATAGTCTCCGTGCCGGGACCGCAGAAGCCGCGGAATCCGCGCCTTGAAAATACTGATTCTCAAACCGAGTTCCCTGGGGGATGTCATCCATGCCCTGCCGGTGCTCCGGCTTCTCAAGAGCCGCCTTCCACAAAGCGAGATTTATTGGTGGGTGGACAATCGCCTGAAATGCCTGTTGGAGGAAGACCCTGACTTGACTGGGATCATCCCCTTTGACCGCGAGCGCTGGGGATCCCCCTTCCGCTGGGGGGAAATGTTCTCCAGTCTGCAATTGCTTCGCTCCAAGCGATTCGACTGTGCGATTGACTTGCAAGGGCTGGCCCGCAGCGGCATTTTCGCCTGGCTCTCCAATTCGGCGCTGACCATTGGGTTGGACAACGGCCGCGAAGGCTCGCGGGAAGGGGCGCGCGCGTTCTATGATTTGACGCCGCCGCCGGCCACCCCCGGCACCCATGCGGTGGACCGCTATCTGGCCGTCCTCCCGCTGCTCCATCAGCCGCCGCACGGGATTTTTGAATGGCTTCCAAAACGGCCGGAAATCGCATCCCAAATCCAGCAGAAATGGAATCCCGCACCCGGACCATGGATCGTGCTTCTGCCAGGCGCGCGTTGGGACAACAAACGCTGGCCGGTCGGGCACTTCGTCGAATTGGCCAGGCTGATGCGCGGGATGGACGCGCTCAATTTCGTCATTTTGGGCGGGGCTGGCGAACGGGCGGCGGGCGAGACCATCGCCCGGGAAAATCCGGGGCGCTGCCTGAATCTGGCGGGCCAAACAACGTTGTGGGAGATGATCGAATGGATGCGGCGCGCCAGGCTGGTCATCTGCGGCGACACTGGGCCGATGCACGCAGCGGCGGCTCTGGGCACGCCAGTGATTGCCCTTTTTGGTCCGACCAATCCGCTGAAGACCGGGCCTTACGGCAAACCCGGCAGCGTCCTGCATATCCACAGCCTGCCCTGCGTCCCCTGCATGAGATCCTCCTGCCATTACGCCGTCCCCAGGGCATGTCTAATCAACCTCACCCCGCCGGACGTTTACGCCAGGGTCCGGCAGGAATTGGATGCGCCGCCAGCCCCCGCCAATGGCCTTTGGACTCTGTGACGGGTGCGCCAGCCGTTTATGGACTTTTTCCAAATTCCCTTAAGGCTCTTCCGCCCGCCTGCCGCGGTGGAAAAGCCGCCGGAATCCGGCACGATTCAAATCCTTGACCGCATGGTGCCGGTGCTCTTTCGCCGGCATCCCCGCGCCCGCCGCTATCTGCTGCGGTTGCGGGCCGACAAGATGGTGGTGGTGACACTGCCGCGCCGGGGTTCGCTGGAGTTTGCCCGGCAGTTTGTCGTCAGCCGCCGGCGCTGGCTTGAAAAGCAGTGGCGGATTCTGGAGGCTCGCCCGACCGCGCCGCCGGTGTTGCGGCCGGGCATGGAAACGCTGTTGCGCGGAAGGCGGGTGAGACTGGAAGCGCGCGAGCGAGGCGGCTCGGTGGAAATTTGGCTCGACAATCAGCGGCTCCCGGCAGCCGCCCCCGACGAGAATCTGCGGCCGGCGGTGGAGGCCCATTTGCGCGCCCTGGCGCAAATGGAACTGGCGCTGCGGGCGGAGGAATTGGCCCGGCAGCACGCCGCGCCGATGCGCCGGGTGATCGTGCGCAATCAGAAAAGCCGGTGGGGCTCCTGCTCCGTTCGCGGGACGATTTCCCTCAATTGGAGATTGATCCAAGTCCCCGAAACCGTGCGCGACTATATCATTCTGCACGAATTGACGCATTTGCGCCATTTGAACCACTCGCCGAGGTTCTGGGCGGCGGTGGAAGAGGTTTGCCCGGATTATCGCGAGGCGGAGGACTGGCTGAAGAAGAATACTGCGGAAGCGGGGCTTTAACTCAATTCATCATGCCGGGCTGCCGGCTCTTGCGCCACTTGCTTCGATGTTTCACGATCCAATCCGTCAACGCGCGTTCAAAACCGATGTCGTGCCCTGCCTTTTCGGATTCGATCCACTTATGCTTCAAAATCTCGTCTCGCTCCGCTTGAAATTCACGGTAAAGAGAGGAGCGTCGGACCACGTCGCTTTCTGTTTGGCAGTTGGTTGTACTTGACATAAACGCTGGTTTTTTATATCAGGATTGGGAGATTAGCGGCATCGCAAATAATAATCAACCAAAATGTTGCCTAATCTTAACTATCCTCCAAACCGAGGGCTTTTCGGCCCTCCGCGCTGATCATGCTCTGGTGCCACGGCGGGTCCCAGACCAGTTCGATATTGGCCTCTTCGATCTGCTCCAGGGCGAGCAGTTTCTCCTGCACATTGCCGGCGATTTGCCCGCCCAGATGGCATCCCGGCGACGTGAGCGTCATCTTCACATCCACCTGCGCGCCTTTCACCGAAACGTCATAGATCAGCCCCAAATCCACAATGTTCAGCGGGATTTCCGGGTCAAAACAACGCCGCAATTGTTCCCATATCAACGCTTCAACCTCCTCCCGCACGCCGCAGTTTGCGGGGGTGGAGCCGGATAATGGGAACTGCGTTTCCATAAGCTGATATTATAATACTTCATCCCAGCCTTTTGCGCAAGGCGTGGGCAACCGCCATAAAAGCCGCCGCGGCCGGACTCCCGGGCTGGCCGGCGACGACCGGTATGCCGACGTCTCCGCCGACCCGGATTTCCGTGAACAGCGGTATTTCACCCAGGAACGGAAGCTGGCGCCGTTCCGCTTCGCCGCGTCCGCCTCCGTGGCCAAATATCTCCACCCGCTCTCCGTTCGGTGTGACAAAATAGCTCATGTTCTCCACTATCCCAAGTATGGGGACATTCACCTTTTCAAACATCGCAATGCCCTTGCGCACCACTCCCAAGGAAGCCTCTTGCGGGGTCGTGACGATCACGCCGCCATCCAGCGCCACGATCTGGCACAGTGATAACTGGGCATCGCCCGTGCCGGGCGGCATATCCACCAGCAAATAATCGAGCGGCGCCCATTCGACCTCGGTAATGAACTGCTGGATGGCCTTCATTATCATCGGCCCGCGCCATATCACCGGCGCGTCGTCCTCGACCAGGAATCCCATGCTCATCAATTTGACCCCGTGCCGCTCCGGTGGAACCAGCTTTTCGGCGCTGCTGACCGTTGGCTTTTCCCGAATCCCCATCATCAGCGGGATGCTCGGCCCGTAAATATCGCAATCGAGCAACCCGACCCGCTCGCCCAAATGTGCCAAAGCGCAGGCCAGGTTGACCGAGACGGTGGACTTCCCCACCCCGCCCTTGCCGCTGGCCACCGCCACAACGCGATCCACGCCGGGCGGCTTGGATTGCTGCGACCATGGCGTCCCGCCGCCGGACACTGGCGAACTGGCCGTCTCCACATGAAGCTGCTCCACTCCGGCGACCGCGCGCAGGGCTTTCTCGACCTCAGCCTTGATCTGCGCGGCCACCGCCGGACTGCCGCCAGTCAACTGGAGCAAAATGCTGACCGCGCCCGCATTGACCGCGATATTCTTGACAATGCCAAAAGAGACAATGTCGCGCGTGTAGCCCGGATATTTGACGGACTTGAGCGCCTGCGTGATAGTTTCCTGATTGAGCATAGTTGGGCGAAGCGCATCAGTCTTCGCGCGCTTCAAGGTAAAGTTCAAAGACCGTGGATCAAAGAGAAAAGTGTCGCCGCGAACGCCCGCCGCACTGGAGGGGAGCCAAGTCTTCCGATCAGGGGAGCCTGGCCCGGTAAAAGCGCCACTTCAGGTTGGCCGATGCGGGATCGGAGAAATAAAACACATTGCCGGTGACGATGTTGGTGCAGAGCGGAGTCCAATTCACCAAATCGGCCGAACCCTCCACCACGATCGTATGCCCGGCGGCACCGGCTATGTTGCACCCGAACTGACTGTTCAGGAATCCGAAAGCGGCGTCCCCAGTCCTAACTTGCGGCAGCGTGAGCGAAGTGCTGACGAGGAGCGCGTCCGGCGAGCTGGTTCCGCTGGTGTAAAGCGCCAGCACCTGCGACGCCGACAGGATGCCGTTGTAAATACTTATGTCGTCGTAAATGCTCCCGTTCGATGCCGTGCCCGTCCCGTCCGTGCCGATCAACACCAGGCCGCCCGAGGTCGAAGCCGGCGCATCCGAGCCGTTTCCCGCAACCCAGCCGCCCGCAACCGGAACCCCATCCACGTAAAGGGTGCAGGAGGAGGCGGCTCCATAGGTGTAAGTCACACTATAGAAATGCCAGTTGGCGGTGTCGGCATAGGCTGCCGAGGAGGAATACACTTCCCAACTCGTTCCTGTGCTGTTCCGATAGACAAATGAAATGTGGTTGACGTTATCAAATATAAGCTCGTAGTTCCTGCGGTAGGGCAGTCCGTCGTTAAGAACATCCTTGGCAACCACCGAACAATAATTGCCAACCGAAGCCGCAGACCGCTTCACCCAGGCGCAAATCGTGATGTTGCTGCCCAGCCCCTGGTCCGCCAAGGTGGCGCTGTTGGGCACGGAAACATAGCCCGCTGTGACCGCAGATGAGCCGGAAAACTCCAGCGCGTTATGGCCCGCCAATCCGCTAACCCACAGCGGCGAATTGACCAATGTGCCCGTGTTGCCGTTGCCGCTGGAATCCGCAACCGTCTTTCCGGAACCTTCGCTGAACAGCCAGTTTGCGCTCAAGCCGCCCGGCGATGTGGTCGTGCTGCCGCTGTTGGTGATGACCTCCGAAATTACCACCGAAGCGCTCCCGCCGTATGTGCCGTCCCCGCCATAAACCGCCGTCATCGAATGGGGCGAACCGCTGGCCGACAACGCGCTGGTTCTGAAACTCGCGATGCCCGAACTGTTCAAGGTCCCGCTGCCCAGGTTGTTAGTTCCGTCATCAAAGGCAACCGTTCCCGTGGGTGTGCCGCCACTCCCGCTCACCGTGGCTGTAAAGGTCACCGTGCTCCCGGTCGCCGCGGGATCTTGCGACGAGGTCAGCGCCGTCATGCTCGCCACCCCGCCCGAAATCCCGGTGTTGTAAAGCGTGAGGACCTGCGACGCCGACAGGACGCCGTTGTAAATGCTGATGTCATCGTAAATGTTCCCATAGGAAACCGTGCCCGCGCCGTCTATGCCAATCAAAACCGGGCCGCCCGATGTCGAGGCCGGCGCATCCGAACCGTTTCCCGCAACCCACCCGCCAGCAACCGGAACGCCATCCATGTAAAGGGTGCAGGAGGATGCGGCTCCATAGGTATAAGTCACGCTATAGAAATGCCAGTTGGCGGTGTCCGCAAAAACCGCCGCCGAGGAATACATTTCCCAGCTCGTTCCCGCGCTGTTGCCGAAAACAAACAGGATGTGGTTTCCGGTGTCAAATATAAGTTCGTAATTTCTGTGATAAGCCCCGTCGCCCGGGACGGCCTTGGCGATTATGGAACAGTATTTGCCGAGGGAGGCGGAAGACCGTTTGACCCACGCGCAAATCGTGATGTTGCTGCCCAGCCCCTGGTCCGCCAAGGTGGCGCTGTTGGGCACGGAAACGTAGCCCGCAGTGACCGCAGATGAGCCGGTAAACTCCAGCGCGTTATGGCCCGCCAATCCGCTAACCCACAGCGGCGAATTGACCAATGTGCCCGTGTTGCCGTTGCCGCTGTAATCCGCAACCGTCTTTCCGGAACCTTCGCTGAACAGCCAGTTTGCGCTCAAGCCGCCCGGCGATGTGGTCGTGCTGCCGCTGTTGGTGATGACCTCCGAAATTACCACCGAAGCGCTCCCGCCGTATGTGCCGTCCCCGCCATAAACCGCCGTCATCGAATGGGGCGATCCGCTGGCCGACAGCGCGCTGATGCTGAAACTCGCGATGCCCGAACTGTTCAAGGTCCCGCTGCCCAGGATGTTGGTTCCGTCATCAAAGGCAACCGTTCCCGCGGGTGTGCCGCCACTCCCGCTCACCGTGGCTGTAAAGGTCACCGCGCTCCCGGCAGCCGCGGGATTTTGTGATGAGGTCAGCGCCGTCGTACTCACCACGCCGCCCGAAATCCCGCCGGCGTAAAGCGAGAAGATCTGCGATGCCGAAAGGATCCCGTTGAAAACGCTGATGTCATCGTAAATGCTCCCGTTCGACGCCGTGCCCGTCCCGTCCGTGCCGATCAACACCGGCCCCCCCGATGTTGAGGCCGGCGCATCCGAGCCGTTTCCCGCAATCCATCCGCCAGCAACCGGAACCCCATCCACGTAAAGGGTGCAGGAGGAGGCGGCTCCGTAGGTGTAAGTCACACTATAGAAATGCCAGTTGGCGGTGTCCGCAAAAACCGCCGCAGAGGAATACATTTCCCAGCTCGTCCCCGCGCTGTTCCGATAAACAAACAAAATATGGTTTCCAGTGTCAAATATAAGCTCGTAATTCCTGTGGTAGGGCAGTCCGTCGTAAAGCACATCCTTGGCCACCACCGAGCAATATTTGCCAACCGAAGCCGAAGACCGCTTCACCCAGGCGCAAATCGTGATCTGGCTGCCAATCCCCTGGTCCGCCAAGGTGGCGCTGTTGGGCACGGAGACATAGCCTGCTGTGACCGCAGACGAGCCAGGAAACTGCAACGCATTGTGGCCCGCCAATCCGCTAACCCACAGCGGCGAATTGACCAATGTGCCCGTGTTGCCGTTGCCGCTTGAATCCGCGACCGTCTTCCCGGAGCCTTCGCTGAAAGGCCAGCTTGCGCTCAAGACGTAGGAGGAGCTGTTGGTATCAACGTTGGCAATGGTCTCCAAGAGCACTGCCGAAGTGCTGCCGGCATAGGTGCCATTCCCGCCGTAGGCCGCCGTGATCGAATGGGGAGAACCGCCTACAGAAAGCGCACCGGTGCTTACACTCGCAATCCCCGAACCGTTCAGGGTCCCGCTGCCCAGGTTGTTGGGTCCATCATAAAAAGCAACCGTTCCAGAGGGTATCCCAGCGCCCCCGCTTACCGTGGCCGTAAAGGTCACCGTGCTGCCAGTTAGCGCGGGATTCTGCGAAGAGCTGATGGTGGTGGCGCTGGGAGCGGGTGTAACAGTCTGCGACAGCGCGCCGGATGCGCTCGCGCTATAGAGGCCGCCCCCGCTGTAGGCCGCCGTTATGGAATGAGGCGAACCGCTGACCGAAAGCGCGCTGGTGCTGAAGCTTGCCACGCCCGAACCGTTCAAGGTCCCGCTGCTCAGGACGTCGGTTCCATCATAGAACACAACGCTCCCCGCCGGTGGGCCGTCGCCCCCGCTCACCGTGGCCGTAAAGGTCACCGCGCTCCCGGCCACCGCCGGGTTCTGCGAAGAACTGACAGTGGTGGTGGTGGAGCCGACAGTAAAAACCTGCGACAGCACACTGGAACTGCTGGCGGCAAACCCGCCGCCTCCGTCATACACCGCCACAATGGAGTGGATTGAGCCTTTGACCGACAGCGCCCCGGTGCTGAGGCTGGCGATGCCCGCACTGTTCAAGGTCTGGCTCCCCAAGTTGTTGTTCCCGTCAAAGAACACAACCGTTCCCGTCGGCGTGCCGCCGCTCCCGCTCACCGCGGCGGTAAAGGTCACCGCTGTGCCGCCCGACGCCGGATTTTGCGACGAGGCCAGCGCCGTCGTGCTCGCAAGTCCCGTCGAAATCCGGCTGTTGTAGAGCGCGAGCAATTGCGGGGCCGGGAGATTGGTGCTGTAAATGCTGATACCCTGGTAAATGCTCCCGTACGAAGCAGAGCCGGCCCCGTCAATGCCAATCAAGACCGGGCCGCCCGAGGTCGAAACCGGGGCATCGGAGCCGTTGCCGACAACCCAACTGCCGGAAACCGCTGCGCCATCCACGTAAAGGGTGCAGGAGGAGGCGTTCCCGTAGGTGTAGGCGACACAGTAATAATGCCAGTTGTTTGTGTCGGTATAGAATTGGGTTGACGCGTACATTTCCCAACTCGTTCCAGCGCTGTTCCGATAGAGAAACAAAATGCGATCCTCAGTGTCAAATATAAGCTCGTAATTCCTGTGATACGGGAATACATCGAACGGAATGTCCTTGGCAACCACCGCGCTGTAGTTTCCAAGCGACGCCGCGGACCGTTTCACCCACGCGCATATCGTGATGTTGCTGCCCGTCCCCTGGTCGGCCAAAGTCGCGCTGGCGGGCACCGACACATAGGCCGATCCCGGCACCAGAGAGCCTGGAAACGCCAGCGCGTGGCTCCCGTTCAATCCGTTTGTCCATGTCGGCGAATCCTCCAGAGTCCCGGTGTTTCCGTTGCCGCTGGAATCCGAAACTGTCGCTCCGTAGCCTTCGCTGAAAGGCCAACTGGCGATTAGACCGTTGGTGGTGACGCTCACCTTATTGGTGACGGCCTGCAAAAGTGCGCTGGAACTGCTGCCGGCAAAGTAACTGTCCCCGCTATAGACTGCCGTAATGGAATGGGGCAGACCGCCCGCGGACAGCGTCGCAGTGGTCAAGGTCGCCACGCCCGCATTCAGTGTTCCGGTGCCCAGGTTGGTCGTTCCATCATTAAAGACCACGAAACCCGTGGCAACGCCGACGCTCCCGCGTACCGTGGCGGCAAGGGTCACGCTGCTGCCAGCCAGCGCCGGGTTCTGGGACGAAGCCAACGTCGTCATGCTGGGGCCGATGGTCGGCGCCGGGGACAGCACGATAACGGTGGCCGAGTACGGCGGAAACGAGTAACCAAAACTGGTTCCCGCCACCACGATGTTGGTTTGAAGTATGTCCTGCGAGCCTATGCCGGTTTGCGCGGCAGTATCCTGCGTGATTCCGTAGGAATACACTGCGGCTCGTGAAGCCGGTGTGAAGCCCGACACCCATACCTGCGCGGTGTTCGTGTTGATTGGGTCCTTGTTGACAGCCAGCACTGTCAAGCTGCCGTCCAGCCGCCGGACCGCATAAACCGAAAGCAGCGAATCATCGCTGGCGGCGGCAACCACCGTGTCGCCTCCTTGAGCAAAATGCCGGATGAGTTCGGTGGTGTAATAGGCTGGATAAAAAACAGTTTCCGTCGCCACTCCGAAATCGCCAAACATACGCCATCCATAGAGCGATGGACTCATATTCCCGGTGGTTTCGATGACGCCATCGCGGAAATCATGCCAGAAAAGGCCGTTGAACTCCGTTTGCATGAGCTGGCCCAGAGTATCAGCTTTGTAAAGGCCATTGACCAGGCTCACGGATTGTTTGCCCGGGTTGGCCACATCCGAGTTGTTTTCGGTGCAGATCAACTCGATGTTCGTGCCGGAAGCGCCCATGAAATCGTTGATCTGGGTCCGGAGGTCCGAGGCGGTGTTGGTCCAAGTGGACCATCCGTTTCCGTTGTTCAGCAATGCCGCGTCGCTCTCAAAGCCCGGATCCTCCGGATACATGTGGAAAATGGCAAAATCCGGCGTGACGCCCAACCCGGCCAAAGTCGCCAGCAAGACGGGCGTCCATCCGTAGTAAATTTGTTGCGTGACAGGGTCCAGCGCCGGATGAAAGGTGTTATTGACATAGCTGTTCACGCCGGAGCTGGCCACCACTCCGATCTTAATCGTTGGGTCCACCGCTTTCATTAGCGAAATGTATTGCTGGCAGCGCACCGCATAGGTGTAAGGATCATGCGACAGGTAGTTGACGTCGTTTTCCCAAAAGCCGTAAACCTCGTTGCCAATCTCCCAGTACTTTAAGCCAAGCGGCTCCGCGCGGGAGATGCGGAGAAAGTTCATGCCGTCGTCCATCGCCAGCGGCGCGGACGCGCGCAAGGAGGCCCAGTGCCCCGCCGTTTGCCAGTCGGTGCCGTGTGAATCCACACCCAAATACTGCGGGTTGTTTGTCGTGGCATTGACATACGCCACCCACGCCGCCGCCTCGCTCGGGGTGCCGTCGCCATAGTTGACGGTGATCATCGTTTGCGCATTCGCGTTGGTCGCCACTTGAATGAAACTCGCGACGGACTCTTGATAATAATATTGGCCGACGGAGTCAATATTGTGGACCCAGTGGTACTGGTCGGCCACCGAACCGCCGGGAAACCGCAATGCCTGCACCCCCATATTGGACAGCATCGTCAGCGTCTGCGGCGTGCCAAGATAATTGTCCCAAATCGGCGTGCCGATGCCGAACCAGCATGGGTTGGCCGTCCGAACAGGCTGGCCGGCATTGACCCCGATCTGCGAGGTCGTCAGCGCGGAACTGTCGGCATGGGCCGGTGACGGGCTGGCGTTGTCCTGTGTGGTATTGTTGCTGGTGTTCGGCAGGGCGCTGGCAGTCGCGTTGGGATATGGAGAAAAGCCCGGTACATTGGTTTGCGCCACTAAAACAGCCGGCGCTACCAACAATAGAATGCTCGAAAGAACCGGGAGTATTCCTGCCATAACTTCGCCTATGTTACCGCATATAACCGGCGGAGTCAAACCAATCCGTTATTCAAATCGCCGCCTCGCTGTGGGAGCGCCGGGAAAAGCGGCGATAATGTGTGTATCCCACCGAGCGCGCCAGCGCCACCGCCTCCGCGAAGGCGTGGCCCACTTCGTCCGGCGCGTGCGCGTCGGAGCCAAAAGTGATGGCCACTTTCTTTTGCGCGGCCAGTTCCAGAAAGGCGCGGCTGGGGTAGATTTCGCGGCAATCCTTGCGCAGGCCGGCGGTGTTGAGTTCAATGGCGATATTCTTGGTTTTGACAGCATCCAGGAACCGCCGGAACAGCGGCGCGCAATCCTGCCGGGGCCGGATGTTGAATTTCTTCGGCAAATCCGCGTGGCCAATGATCTCGAACAGACCCGATTCCGCCGCCCGCGTCAGCCGCTCAAAGTAAAGGGACCACACCTCGAACGGGTCCGCGTCCTTCCAGCGGGAAAGCTGCTCCGGGTTGTCCACCGCCCACGCGTCCGAAACGTAATGGACCGAGCCGATGAAATAGTCCCAGGCAAAGCGCCCCGCCAAGTCCTTGATCCATTCCTCATGACCCGGCAGGTAATCCACCTCCAGCGCCAGCTTGATCTGGAGGCCGGGATGCTCCCGCTGCGCCTGCCGCACCTTTTCCACATACTCGCCCAGTTGATCCAGTCGCATCCGCCAGTTGTCAAAATCATCCCGCCGCATCGGCGAGTGGTCGCTGAAGCCGATTTCCGTCAAACCGACCGCCAGCGCCCGGGCCGCGTATGCCGACGGCTCGCCCGTCGCGTGCCGGCAAAGCGGCGTATGCATGTGGTAATCGGCAGGCATTTTGTATCTTTATCTTAATCTCAATCTTAATCTTAATCTCAATCCCAATCCCAGTCCAAATCTGAAGCCGGGCGCGCGACATGAATCTTCACCGGGAAGCGAGGCGGATGACCCCACTGGCCTCCGAAGCTCCGATGCGCTGAAATCTCAAACCCCAAACCTCAAACCCCAATCCCTCCTTGCCTGCAACGCTCCAATGCGCCGGGGGGAAACCGGCGTTACACCCGTTACACCGTTACATTACCTATGAGAAACGGCGTTTGTTGACCCGTTACATAACGGTTACATGCCGTTACACTGGTGCAGCACAGGGCGGTGGCGGACCCGACAGCGGCTGCTGGCGGCCTTGCGCCGGGGGGAAACCGGCGGCACACCCGTTACACCGTTACATTACCTATGAGAAACAGCGTTTTTCGACCCGTTACGTAACCGTTACATGCCGTTACACTGGTGCAGCGCAGGGCGGTGGCGGACCCGCCAACGGCTGCTGGCGGCCTTGCGCCGGGGGGAAACCGGCGGCACACCCGTTACACCGTTACATTACCTATGAGAAACGGCGTTTTTCGACCCGTTACGTAACCGTTACATGCCGTTACACCGGTACATCTCTGCGCCCCCCGTTGCCCACGCCGGCTATCGGCCCAGCGAAAGGTTGCGCACCACAGCCGCCGTGGAACGGACTTTGTTCAAAGTGTAAAAATGCAGCCCTGGCACGCCCTCGCGCAGCAGTTCGGCGCATTGCTTCGTCGCGTAATCAATCCCGAATTCCGCGCAGCCTTCGTCGTCGTCCACGTACTTCTCCAGGCTCGCCAGCAGCGGGGCCGGCAGCGCCGCGCCGCACAACGCGGTGAAACGCTTGATTTGATGCGCGCTCTGGATCGGAATAATGCCCGGAATTATCGGCACGGTCGCGCCCTTCTTGCGCAGGTAATCCCGAAAGCGGAAAAAGTCCGCGTTGTTGAAGAATAGCTGCGTCAAGACGAAATCCGCCCCGCACTCTATCTTGTTCTTCAAATGATCCCAGTCCGCCTCGCGTCCCTCCTTGCACGCAATGTGCCCCTCGGGAAAACCGGCCGTGCCGATGCCGAAACCGCCGACCTCCTTGATGAAACGCACCAATTGATACGAATACTCAAACCCGCCCTCCGTGCTGGGGAACGGCGCGCTGGCCCCCGGCGGATCGCCGCGCAGCGCCAGAATATTCTTCACTCCAAGCCGCCGGGCCTCCAACAGCACCCCCCGCAATTCCTCGGCGGTGGCATTGACGCACGTCAAGTGGCACATCGCCGTCAGCCCGTGTTCCCGCTGGATTCTGTCCACAATCATCAGCGTCTTGTCCCGCGTGCCCCCGCCCGCGCCGTAGGTAACGGAGCAATAATCCGGCCGCAGCGCCTTCAGGGCCGGGATTGTTTTCTCCAGAAGCGTGCGGTCGCCCTCCTCCGTTTTTGGCGGGAAGAACTCGAACGAGACGACCGGTTCTCCGGCCGCCGCCTTCCTCTCGTGAATGTCGCGGATATATTCCATCCCGCCGATTATGGGAACTCCCCGCCCATGCGCCAGCCCAAAATGGGTGGACGAGATAAATTAAGATTAAGAGACGACCGCAAGATTCAGCATGATAAAAACTCACGACATAAATCAGCAACACTTAAAAGTGAAAAAATTAGCCTTTCTCACTTGACCGTCTCCGCCTAAAAGGTTAAATTTTTCGCCATGACGATTTCATCATCCCCTCCCGCGAGGTCCGCCTATGAGTGAATTATCCCAGTTGAGCCGCCGGGAACGGCAGATCATGGAGATCGTCTTTGCCCGGGGCCAGGCCACCGCGACGGTCGTGCTCGAGAATCTGGCCGACGCGCCGACGCGCACTTCAGTACGCACGCTCCTGCGCATTCTCGAAGAAAAGGGGCATCTCCGCCACGAGAAAAAGGGCCGCGAGTTCATTTATCATCCGACTCTCCGCCGGGAGCAGGCCGGCAAATCCGCCTTCCAGCGCGTCCTGTCCACCTTCTTCGAAGGTTCCCTCGAAAGGGCCGTCGCCGCGCACCTGACGG
>Ga0302320_10006041_pt1 | contig 27007 bp, 26 predicted proteins | sample Bog_T0_3_FD_202130 | JGI IMG/M metagenome (GOLD analysis project Ga0302320, IMG submission 202130) | Peat permafrost microbial communities from Stordalen Mire near Abisko, Sweden - Bog_T0_3 | ecosystem: Environmental > Terrestrial > Soil > Wetlands > Peat | place: Sweden: Abisko, Stordalen Mire...
GTGCACGAGGCGACCTGTAATTCCTTCGTCGCGGCAACAACGTAAAGGGTCCCGCTGGCCGGGTCGATGGCGGGAGTCGAAGTGATTCCCATCTCGGGGACGAGGTCAGTGTAACCAGGGCCGATATCCTGATTCAAAACAGTGGTGACCCCAGCCGCCAGGAAGCTGACATGCCAAAGAGGGGTCGTTGATTCGCCGTCGGCATCGAAGGCATAGACGCTGTCGTGTTCCGTCGCCACGAAGACGACGTTGTGCGCACCCTGGTTGGGAATCGTGATGTTCTGCATGTATAAGGGTTGGGCATAAACATACCCATCAACGGGCAGCGAGAACAGTTTGCCAAAGCGGTTCTCGGTCACACTGGAGGTGGTCAGATAAACTTCCTGGGTGTTCTGGCCCGTGCGGCCGTTGTCGTAGCGCTGGGTGTAAACTCCCGCCAGCGGGCCGATTCCCAGACCCGTCAAACTGACAGCTTGGATACTGCCGCTGGGGCTTGTGGCGAAATTCAGTGAGGCGCTGCGGTTCCCCGTTGTGGCCGGAGTGAATGTCACGCTAACCGCGCAGGAACCGTTGGGTGCCACCGATGCTCCCGTGCAGGTGTCGGCGCTACTCGCAAAGTCGCCGGGATTCGTGCCGCCGATGCTGACCGTTGAAATGGCAAGGTTGCCGGTGCCGGTGTTGGTGATCGTCTCCGTCTGGGCGGTGCTGGTCGTTCCCGTGGTCTGACTGGCGAAATTCAAGCTGGAAGCGGACAAATTGACTATGAGCGCCGCCCCGTTTCCACTCAAACTCACTGTCTGCGTGCTCCCGGTTGCTCCGTTACTGTTATCGGTGATGGTCAAGGTGCCGGTAAGAGTCCCGGCGGCTGTGGGCGAAAATGTAACACTGAGCTTGCATGAGCTGCTTGCCGCCACACTGCCCGCGCAGTTGTTGCTCTGGCCGAAGTTAGCGCTCGTGCCGATGGCAGTGATGGTGAGTGGCGCATTGCCGGTGTTGCTTAGGCTGACCGATTGGGGCCCACTCGTCGTCCCCAGGGCTTGGCTGCTAAACGTTAAGCTGTTAACGGAAAGTTGGGCTGCGGGCTGCGCCTGGGGCGGCGTGGCAGGAGCGGTTCCTCCGCCCCCACAAGCAAACGCACTTACCACCGCCAGGAAGGAGATGACAAATTGGCCCTTCGCCCGCAACCGTTGTTGCCCCGGCGCCTTGCGTGCAAACAACCCCCTGGGCGGCCGCATGCGCGGGGCAGGTTCTCTCTCAAATTTTCGATGCATCATTGCGCGAACCTCTCAGGTGCCCGCGCAACTTTGCGGACCATTCGGGATAGGTCACCTTTCAGTCCTGACAAAAAAATGGCTTCCACTTTGTAACCAAAGATCATGCCGTCAGGGCGGAAAGCGCTCCCTGGCGCGGCCAGCCATGCGCCTTGGCCAATTGTTCAAACTCTGCCGGCGCCAGGGGCTTTCCCAGATAATCCACGGCGCCAAGTTGCATGGCCTCCAGATGGCAGTTCATCTCCAGGTGCGCGCGAGCACAACCACCGGAGGGCGGCGGTTGCGGGCTAATACGAGTTCCACAAGGGGTTGTGTTTCAAAGGCCGGGCTCCCTTGGGTTACGATGGCGAAGTCGATGTGCCCCTGCCGCAAACATCCCTTCGCTTCCCGGTAATTCACAACCCCCCCGACCGAGTAACCCGTGCGGCACAACTGTGTGGTGAAATACTTCAAATCACTTTCGTTCTCATCAACCAACAGGATCCTTCCACGGGGAAGCATAAACTGCTCTTGAATGAGGGGCGTTTGGTCATGACCTGGCATCTTCGCATCCCTCCGTGCTCACCGAATCGGCGTTGTCTCGAGTGAGGGGGTGAATTCCCTTGTTCGAGCCTACCGAGAAGTTGACAATTGACCATCATGTGGTTTCGCCGGCCGACCAAAGCGAGTGCGAATAACCTGCTCTTTCGCATCTCATTTCTTTCAACAGGAGAGAGTTCTTCTCCGCAAGAACAGTTGTTGTGAACAGGTGCAGAGAGGAGAAGCGGAAACTAAAAAGCGCTTTGGCGGCATGGCCGGGGTCTTTGGTAACAACATCCAGCCTCCTCCTTGTTCAGTGGCCCTTTTGCATCAGCAATGACGCTTCGATTCCTGCACCTTACCAATCCGGAGACAGGGCTGTCTGTGCAAAAAGGAACATCGGCACTCTTTATAAGTTGATTATACCAGCTTCTTGAGGAGGCAACTGGGCTGGGTTGCGTATTGGGAAGTTACCCGTCCCTTGAAGAAATCAACGGCAGAGCCATAGGTGGCGGTCTTTGATGGCATCGCTGCTCAACTGATTAATGCAGATGGGATTTGTGGCTTTGGAGCAGCAGCGGTGGCGCCAACTGGGCATGCGCCAAGCTGAAGTAGCGCCTAGCCCGGATATTTCCTTGAAAAATTGAAAAAGGCTGTCCATTTCCGGTATAGGTATTTTTGCGAGAAAGACTTCTGCCGAAGAAGGAGGACAGGCTTTTGCCTGCACAGTCTAACCAGGGATTCCTGGAATTTCATCCCTTGGGGAAGCGCGAGGCGGTTTTGAGGGTGGAGCGATCAGCCGTAATGCGCGTGGAATGCAGGTGGAGGAGCGGAGAGGGATGATCGCCAAGTTTGCAGCCTGCTTCCGGGACCAGCGGAAGGTGGCGCGGCTCTTGCCCTCGGGGTGTGTGGCGAGCAGGCACGCCGCCAGGGAACGGTGCGCGGTGCGTGTTCGCTGGAAGTCCGGCATAGCCGCCCAGTGCTCCTGAATTCGGGCGATCAAGGTGGGGTGGAATGGGAAACGTTCAAATGCCCGGTAGGCTGACGGCAAACTGATGGTCATGCGCATAGGCGAAACGTATGCGGACCGACTCGACCAGGAGCCGAATCTTTTCGGCCTCGGCCGGGCGAAGCAGAGGGGATGTTTCAGTCTTCCGGCCAACCAGGCTTGAAGCTTCTTCTGCTGTTATGATCGCCTCGTCCGGCGTTCCGTCAGGCAGCCGAACACGGCACTCGTAACTGGACCCAATTCTGCGGACCGCCTCCAGAGTAACAGGTTGGACGAAGTGGCCTGGTAATAGTATTCGTTGACCTATTGGGAATTGGCCAGTGGTCATCTCCACCTCGTCTTTGCGGTTGGACGCTGGTGGCTCCAAATCAGAGTTCATCGCGCTGAGTGGCACATGATAGGAGAAGATCCAGCTTTAGAATGGAAATAAGGGGGGGGAATGGTTGAAATCCTACCGAAAAGCGAGCCTCTTCGTTCACACTTCATTCACAGAGCAAGTATTTCGCTCTGAAAACTCGATTTTGGCTCTAAACAGGAAGATGGTGTCGCAATGTTTTCAGTAGGTTAGGTTGGTGGACCTGGAGAGGTTCGAACCATGATAGCCCACTGATAAGATGTAACTTACTGATTCTACAAACGGCTAAAACGGCTGAAAACGCCCAAGACGCCCGTTTGAGGTACATGGCGGGTACACGGGGGGAGCGAGAGGAGTCTCATTTTTCTGCCACAGCAAGAAGTGTTTCATTTGAAGGCAATGAGAGCAATGTTGCCCGTGACGGTTTTTGAAGAAAACGCCGAGAAGCGATTGTCAAGAACTAACGCGTAATCGCCCGCTGGAAGCCGCTGGTGGATTTCTCCGTTGCCCGAATACCGCGCCAAAGGGATAACCTGATTGATCTGCCGATTGGGAAGTCCTTGAACTAATCCCCAGGAGATGTCATTGCCCGCCCCACCATTGATACTGAAAGAGCCTTGGATTACGGCCATTTGATTCGCCGGTACAGTGAATGGCAGCGTCACTATTTGACCATGGGGAACACTCACGCTGCTTTGTAGGATTGGCGTTTCAACCCTAGTCTGCGTCAAGAACTGTGAGAACTCCACGGGCGAGGGGTTCCCCAGTAATCTTTGAAGATAGGCAACTGAGATCGCGAAATTAACAAGCTCTCCTTCTGGCCTGGTCGCCGAAGTAATCCCTATGACACGCCCGTGATCGTCTAGAAGCGGGCCGCCGCTCGACCCATGTGAGATGGGCGCTGACGTTTGGATAAGCCCGCCATTCGCCAATAGATTGGTGACCATTCCGTCCGAAAGGGTATTTTGAATGCCAAGGGGAGAACCAATGGCCGTGACATGGTCCCCTTGTTTCAATCCTGTTGGGTCTCCGAAAGGGATTGCCTTAAGGTGCAGATTTTCAAATTTGACAACCGCAAGATCGGATTGTGGGTCATAGGATTCAATCTCGGACCCTTCAAAGGTCGTTGAATCCTGAGCTTTCGCTACTAACCGGGCCGCGCCTCGAAGTACGTGGTAGTTGGTCGCAATCAAAGAATCGCCAATGCAAAACCCGCTTCCGGTCGCTGCAAGCTGGTTTTCATCATTATAGTTTTGTAAAAGCACAACCGACCCCGAGTAGGTATCGAAAATGTCCTTGGGGGACATCGGGGGCACTCCTGAGGGCTCCAACTGAGAAACCGCCATTCCTTGCTTATTGTCTGGTATCCCCGGATATCGCCTCGTGGCCACTTCTTCGACGAATTTTTCGTTCTGGCTGTCGGCTTCCGGTGCTCGGCCAAGGTTGAAAAAGAACAAACCGAGTGCCGCAGCACCGAAAATGCCGAGGGCGACCCATCGCCAGGCGGGTGTGGGCTGGGGAAGTTTACGGGAGCAGTGCTTGCAGTATTTTGCTTCGATTCGGATTGGCTCGGCGCAGTGAGGACAAGACTTATACCCTCCTCCGAATCCCTGGGCTTCCTCACCTTTGTCGTAAGTCTCCATGTTCTGTCCCCTCCCTAAACGCCCAAGCAAATCACGACATAACAGCTTTCCGCCGCGTAATTGCCAATGTGGGTGCTAAGATTTGTGTCTGGGTACTGCTGTCCACCTTTCATTTGGAACGGTTCCCCTTTCGGCGATTTTCCTTGCGCGTGATAAGCTGAATATTCTCTGGGTTAGACGAGCCACCCCGCGAATATGGGTGTTTGTGGTCATATTCGTAATTTCGCAATCGCAACGGTTTTGCTGCTGTTTCGGGATCAGAATAGTGTTTCTTGAAGAGTTCGGCCTGGGCAAGCCGCTTAGATTTAATGGGGATGTGGCGGGACCGTCGTCCACGTTTGCTCAAAAGCATGAACAAAATAACTACTGCAACAATGAAAATGAATGTCCCATCGGAGTTCTGCGCTTGTGCTGCGAGGAAGAGAATCATTGCTTCTGCAAACATGCGGCCCCCCCTGTTTCCCATTTTTCCAAATTGCTTCCGGATTGATCCTTCGTCATTTGGGGTTGTTTGAGCAGTTTGGATATTAAGAGTACCAAGAGTAACGTTGTGGTGCAATGGTCATTGTTAGATACAAGAGGGGATGAAAAGAACAGTTCAAGTAAATGTGAAAATGACCGAAGAAGACTTCGCCCTCTTGCGCAAGGCTGCTGAGAAACGCTGGCCTGATGCCGTAATTACAAACTCTGGGATAGTTCTCGCCCTCGCAAGGATTGCGGCTCGAGATACGTTAGGTAGGAAAAAGCCCCAGGGCTGAGAACAGGGATAGCCCCCCGCGGCTTCTCAATGGGGGCCAGCGCCCCGGAAAATGCACGGTCCTGCCTCCGCGCCTCCTGCAAACAGCCTATGATATGTTTTTGTATACGGCTTATATAGCCTTATAGTAAGGCATAGTTACGGACTATCCAGCCTTGTAACAAAGTATAGCTAGCAACTTTTGAGCGTCAAATCCATCTTCTTTCATCGGAAGGCGAGAACTATGATGCGGGCTTGCCGTCCGATCTCACCTCAAGATTCTTCACTCCCGATGGCTGCTATTGTTTTTGTGATATTGTAGAAATGAAACCCGCTGGATACATCAGAACAGGACTCTAGGCGGGTCAGATCAAGGACCGTCTCCTCTTCAAGCTGTTGAATGGAGTATTTCAAGAAATTTGTTAATGGAATTGTGGTTCATCTCCGAGGGTGTCGGAATTCATCTTCAACGGACTCGGTAACTGTTGCCGAGTGACTTTGGTCGTTCTTGGTTTTGATCGATGTCTTCTCGGCATCGGCTTCCAAGTCAGGTACCACGTAGGGAGGACCATGGCTTCTAAGGTGCCTATTGAAAGCCCACAAGTGACCCCGCATTCCTCATTAATTGCTCCGGGTACTTCCAACTTCGGACGAAAACAACCGCAGGTTCGCGTTACCAAGACATCACTTGAGCGAAGGGGGCAACAGCTTTTTGGACCCGCGACATTTTGTAAAGATACCTTGTGGGATGGCTTGGGATTTCAGGCCGGTCTGTTCTGGCTGCTGAGCCCACTCCGAGAGCCCATACAGGCACTTGCTCATAAGTACCGCAAGAGACCATCGATGTTTTCGGTGGAATTCGAAAAGCTGATGAACCGACGCTGCCGTCAGTTAGAAAAAGACCCATCTGAGGCCCAAAACATTGCCTGGTTCCTTGAATTCCGGCGGCGGATTGATGCGGCCTATGCCCATGTCATGCCGGTGCCCGCCGGGAATAGGCCCTCAACTTTGAAAACTAAGCATGGCTCCATCCCCGAGGGCATGTCACAGAGACAATTGGCGGCGCTTGAGCGCCTTCTCGGTGTGCTGGAAATCCTATACAATGGTGAACGTCCGACTGAGATAGACTTCAAGGGCTTTCTTGACATTCTTAAAACCCTCGGGGCGCACCCTGCGGGCCGAAAGCCACTGGAGGACTTTTCGAAGGCACTGGCAATTCTGCGATCGGGAAAATACCCCAAGAATCCCTATCACCACATCTGCAAGGAATTGGACCCCTCTTATGCGGCGGCAACTTCGGAAATGCGCCGAGCCAAGCGGGACCGTGTGCGAAGCGGTGTCGCTCGGCTCAAAAAGAAGCAAGGGCTCACGAAATAATGGCGCTGATTCCTCCGGGCCACGAAATACAGACCGCATTCCGTTAACCTGACTTCCTACACCACAACCCATAAGCTCAAAAGCATGCGGGCCGTTTACAGCCCGCAGACGGTGCTTGGTGCCACATTTGGGGATCAATGCCGGAAATTTCACGAAGGAGATAACAAGCCATGGTCAGAAACCCTCGAAAGCTTCAGGAAGAATTAGATGCAGCCCAAGAATCCCTCCAGTCGATCGCGGACCTCGCCGATGAGGCAGACGACGCGGCGCTGTCAAGGGAGGAAATTATCGAAAGAGTGAGAGAAATTGCCGAGCTGGCGGGTGAAGAAGAGGAACCCGAAGCGGGGGAGTAGTAGCAACGCCCGCTTGCGGCTCCGCCTTTCGCAAGCCAGGCGATCAGATCACTGATCGGGCGCACCGCTATCGGGCTCAACACTGCATCCCGGGAGGCCCGAAGCGGTGTCCCCTGTGCGGTTCAACACGCTTCCTCGTCGTCGATCACATCGACAGCAATGAGGGCAACGACGAGCCCGATAATCTCCGCTGGCTTTGCAAATCCTGCAATACACGATTGGGACTTGCGGCCGCGAAAGCGGGCGAAGGAAGGCGGACGGCGCAATACAACCCCGGCGCTGCGACGCTCGCGGAGTATGTCACCGCAGCGGTCGAGCACGAGCGGGGCGCACACGATGCGGGCGGCTTCGTGATCCACGAAACGGCAAAGGAAAAACGCCAGTCATTCGCCAAAGAAATTTGGCGGAGACGCCGGCGGAGTGGGAAATAAAACAGAAACGGCCCCGCCTGGGGGCGAGGCCGTTTTTGAAAACTGTCAGGGGCAAGCTGCCAGCTTCAAATTCAATTCTCAGCTTACCTGACAATCCCCCCAGAAATCAATCATGGGTTAGCGGTCCGTCGTTGGGCGCGAATAGAGCGGGCGCTGTGCTCTTGACAGGGGCTCACATCCCGCGACCTACACGGGCGAAACTGCGGACCGCGCCCTCCACGCTCGGCAGGGATTCAGAGAGCCCTGTCCGGGGTCAAGGGGCAGAGCCCCTTAGCGCCCGCGCGTTTTGCCAACGCAAACTTATTATACGGCTATGAATAACTCTTGTGGACATACTGAGTCAAACATGCTTAACAATCGAACCTTAACGGGGGGTGTGGGGGGCGGAGCCCCCCATCTTCCCTTGATACACGCTCATAAGTCGGCAGATGACAGGCAGAGCAAACGGAAAGGGACACACCAGCTTCCGATGTCGGAAGCTGATGCAAGGGCACGTGCGCAGAGAGCTAACAGGGCCATGCGTGATCGGGACGCCCAAAAGGCTTCCTTGGTGAAAGCTCTGCGAGCGATCGGCCTAACGAAGAAGTCTGTGGGCGTCAACCAGTGCCATGGCAGCTTTTATCTGAATTGTTGCGGAAGGTGTGCCGGTGAATGGGTGGCCTCTACGTTCTCCTGCAAGGTGAGACTCTGCCCGTGGTGTGCACGCGCACGGGCTGCACGGCTAGTTGCGCAGTTCGAGCCGGTTCTAGCTGGGATGCGTGACCCGCGTTACATCGTTCTGACTGTGCGCAATTCTCCGATTGGTGAACTCCGGCCTGCCATTCGTCACCTATTCGCGGCCTTCAATCGGATGCGGAAAACGACGCTTTGGAGGAGCTTGGTTTTGGGCTGCGTGGTAGTGCTTGAGGTCACGCTCAACGAGCGAGAGAATACTTGGCATCCTCATCTCAATGTTGTCTATGACGGGACTTTCATTAATCAAAAGGAACTTCAAACGGCGTGGAGAAGGGCCGCACGTGATGAAAGCCTGATTATGCCGTGGATCAAACGCGCAGACAAGGCAACGATTCAAGAACTCTTCAAATACACCCTTAAGCCATTTGACTTTGGGCGAAATCCCGAGGCTGTGAGCGAGTTCCTTGGCGCCACCCGCCGTATGCGCCTTGTCAGAACATACGGGAGCGCTTACGGGGCCGCCGGGGCTGCGAAGGACCGAGACGGTCAGGAACGTGATACCTGCCCGGATTGCGGCTCTACAGAGGTTCGGAAGCTGGGGATTGTTCTCAGGCTGGATGACGTGAGCTATGACGGTCAGGGTATTCTCCGACCACGCGCCAGACTGGAACTCGTGCGCTCGTGCGGGATCTGCTCACACGATGATTAATAAAAGCGTCTGGTGAGGCTTGCTTTGATTTTTCAAGACACAAACCGACCGTCAGGCCGCACAAACGGCCAAGGCTCCCAGGAAACGCCGCTGGTGCGCTTTCAAGAGCGCCACTATACCGTGGCCGAAATCGGAAAGACTTGGAATCTCAGCCGCGATGTGGTGAGGAAACTTTTCGAGAATGAGCCCGGCGTCTTGGTCATAGGGAACGACGAATCGAGGACGAAGCGCGGATACCATACGTTGCGGGTTCCTGAATCGGTGGTTCAGCGCGTCCATCGGCGCTTGTGCAAATGCTAACGCCTTGAGTGCATTTCCGTTCGCCGCTAGTCTTTGAAAGCGGTCGCAAAACAGGCTATGCTTTGGTAATGGACGAACAACCTCGACAGATGGTCCCTTACGCAGAAGTACGGTATGTCGCTATGGGCCAACTTACAATCTACCTTGTCTCGGAGGACGAGCTTCGTATGATCGAAATTGGTGGGCCTTCGTCAACATTTCTGAATCTTGCAATTTTTTTTCTGTCCGTCGCTGCCAGCTTTTTTGTATCGCTGTTCCTGAGTCAGCCGACGTCAGTTTACAAATTTAGCGCCATGGTGATTGTAACCACAGGGTGTGCCATTGCTGGGCTCGTCCTGTCGATCCTCTGGATTCGCTCATCGAAGGGCGCTTCAAATGTAATTAAGCAAATCCGCGCCCGTGGCATTACGGAACAAGTCACAGTCAAGCGTTCAGGTCAATTATGAATTTCCTGCATTATGACGTATGGACGAATCCCGGCGACGTTGTCCAAGTGTTCCTGACCGGGAGCGCGGCTAACGTCCTGTTACTGGACGATAGCAATTTTCAAAATTATCGGTCGGGCAGGCAATTCCAGTACTTTGGGGGCTATTGTACCCAATCACCTGCCACGATACGGGCACCGGGGACTGGTCATTGGAACGTGGTGGTCGATCTTGGTGGAAGAGCAGGGAACGTCAATGCGACAATCCGAGTCGTGCGGTATTAAGAAGCCGCGAAACGAAACGAGCGGAGGCGGGAACTCCGACGCGCGCTCCGACGCGCGCTCCGACGCGCGCTTGACTGCAGCCAATTGCTAGAGTATCCTCCATTGAAGTCGGGGCCACCAGTTGCTACCAACAACTAATGGCCCCTGACCATTTCAGCCTGGATGAGAGGCCGAGAATGGCTATCCTCTATTTATCCGACCCGCCCATTTTTGGCAACACCCTCACCAAAGAAAATCGAGGCATTCCCTATGCTCACAACATACCGTAGACACATCAAGACATGTGCCCACCGCTCAGAAGGAAGGAAATACCGCCGTTGCCATTGCCCGATTTGGGCGGATGGATTCATAGGCCGTGAAGAAATCCGCCAGACCCTAAATACGCGTAATTGGGAGGAGGCCCAAAACAAAGTCCGTGAGTGGGAGGCAGAGAGAGCGAGGCCTCAGGAGCCTACGGACAATCGACTCACGGTAGAGGATGCCTGCGAGAAGTACCTCGCGGATGGCCGGTCCCGGCAACTGGGGTCAGCCGCGATTTACAAATATAGCCTTCTCACTAGACAGCTTAAAGCTTTTGCCGTCGAACGCGGCCTCCGTTTTCTCGAAGAGATAGACCTTGATCTTCTCCGCGATTTTCGCGCCACCTGGAAAAATCGTAACCTCTCCGCAAAGAAGAAGCTTCAACAGCTCAATGGGTTTTATCGCTTTTGCGCCAAGGGCGGAGCCCTCAGCTCGAACCCTGCCCTTGATTTGACCGCGCCGATTGTGAAGCAGCCGCCCACCCTGCCATTCGAGAGAGACGAGATGGCGCGGATTCTCAATGCTTGCGACAATCTTTACATCGACAATTACCACCGCGTTGGGCAACCGAATGCCAAACGGATTAAGGCTCTCGTCTTGCTGCTGAGGTACAGCGGCCTTCGGATCGGGGATGCTGTGACGTTGCCGGTAAGCCGGATTGCCAACGCAAAAGTATTTCTCCGGACTGCCAAGACCGGGACTCACATTACTTGCCCCCTTCCGCCGTTGGCGCTCGACGCGCTCAATGATTGTCCACGCACGAATCCGCTTTACTTTTTCTGGACCGGGCAGTGCTCACCGGGCACCCTGGCGCGGGACTGGCATAGCAAGCTGGTGAAACTCTTCAAGGTGGCTGGAATCCAAAATGGGCACGCTCACCGTTTCAGGGATACTTTTGCGGTAGAGGCCTTACTCGCCGGGACACCGCTTGAGCAAGTCGCCGCCCTGTTGGGGCATAGCTCGATTAAAATGACTGAGCGTCACTATGCACCTTGGGTGAAGGCCCGCCAAGACCAGATGGAGGCGAGCGTCATTCACTCATGGGAGCTTGACCCGTTGATTGTCACTCAGCGAGCGGCAACGACCGGGAAGGGGACATCAGAGGTACATGAAAAAGAGTTGGTCAATTAGTGCTTTGGATTGTGTAGGTTGGGTTGGTGGACCTGGAGAGGTTCGAACTCTCGACCTCATGACTGCCAGTCATGCGCGCTCCCAACTGCGCCACAGGCCCACACGGGAAATCGCTAACCCTTTATTTTTAGCATGCGCTGGAGAGGCTGTCAATAAGCCGAGCGCATGTTGCCGCAAGCGCCCGCACGAGGATAGCGACATAATGTTCAAATGCCTTGTGGCCCCTGATTACGCCTTCACCCCCGACTGTCAACATTATTATTGGAACAAACCCTTTTCCTCTGGTGTCAATCTAATCAGCAAGAAGTTAATGCCGCTTTAGCTGGTATTGAAGTTCGGATTTAGAACTGGTATCTTGAGGGCGTTATGGGCACCGCGCGATCGGTAGGCATCACGCTCGAGCAGACTTTGCCGGCAGGGAATCAAGAGGCGGCATTCGTTGCAGAACTGCGGGCGGGCTCTCAAGACGCATTTTCTTACCTTCTGACGGTTTATCAGAATCCGGTCTTCAATCTGGTCTGGCACATTGTGGAGAATCAGGCCGACGCCTCCGATGTTCTTCAGGACGTCTTCGTAAAGGTCTTCAAGGGCATCAAGGGGTTTAACGGCGACAGCAGTTTGAGAACCTGGATTTACCGAATTGCCGTTCATGAAGCATCGAACCATCGTCGGAGCTGGATTCGGCGCCACTGGCGTGAGCCAATTTCCGTGGATGACACCGAATCTCCCTCGGCTGCGATGGCGGCGGAAGCTGCCTCCAGTGAGCGCCGTCCTGATCAGGTCTTTGAGCAGGCGGAGAGGGAAGTGGTGGTAAAGCAAGCTCTGGCGAGCCTGGCGCCGCCGTACCGTACGGTGGTGGTCCTGCGCGAAATCGAGGGCATGCCCTACGAAGAGATTGCGCAGGTGCTGGGTTTGGCTGAGGGGACCGTCAAATCCCGGCTGTTGCGCGGCCGGGAACTGCTCCGCCGAAAGTTGGCGAGTTATGTGGGAAAGCAACATGTTTGAGAACTGTCTCGAAATTCGCAATCACTTCTCGGATTATCTTGACGACCTGTGCACGCCGGAAGCCAGGAAATCCATTCGCTACCACTTGTCCTTCTGCAACGTCTGCCAGGAACAGCTTGAGCAAATGCAGTCCGTCCAGGAGGAGTTGCACACGCTCCCGCGCCAGCAGGTGCCCGCTGAGCTGGCTTTGCGTTTGCGCGTGGAGGCCTCAAGAAGCCTCGCCCCACCCACGCCGCTCTTCGAACGCTGGGTGCACTTTGAAGACGCCCTGAAGCCCCTGCTGCTCCCCGCCACCGGGGGAGTGCTGACCGCCATCATCTGCTTCTGCCTGATCATGGGCTCGCAGGTGGTTCCGATGACCAATATCCCTGACGTTACCGTGCAGGTGGTCACTCCGGCCCGCGTGCAGGCGCTGGCGCCAATGGATTTCAACACGGGTGACAGTCCCCTGGTGCTGGTGACCCAGATCAATGCCGAGGGTCATGTAAAAGGTTATCGGGTTCTTTCCGGCGAGAGCTCGCCTGAAATCATGAATCGTCTGGACCGGATGATCTACTTCAGCGTCTTTCAACCGGCCACCAATTTTGGCAAGCCAACGGATGGGGAAGTGGTTCTGTCCTTGCGGCGAATCACGGTCCGAGGGTAGTCCGTTTGCTTTTGATTCCAAACTTCCAATCTCAACTCCGTCTTCAGCGGGAATCAGGACCTCAGCAGGGGAATGATTCCCGCCTCTTTGTTATGCCCCGTGTGGCGTGGTGCCTGCTGGCGGCGTTTCTGGCCGTCGTGCTGGCCCCCGCGCCGGCGCGTTCGCAATCGGCTGCCAATGTCCTACTGGAACCGAGTGAGCAACTTTTCTATATCCTGGCCGCGGTGAATGCCGCCGGGTACGATGCGGGCATCGGGTTCAGCGCTCCCGGCGACACCCGGCAGGTGGTGCGGGAATACCTTCAGTCGCAGAATACCCCCGTCCTGCCGCAACTCAAGAAGTTCTACGCTGACCACCAGATCAAGGATGACCCGGCCAAAGACCTGGGGCAGTACATCTCCCTCGCCCTCATGGTGGGTTCCGCACCGGATTTCAAACTCTCCGTGCCGGATGCTGAGCTTCCTCCCGACGCGCGCGATGTGGTGGGCATCCTCCCCCTCGTTCGAACCTACTACACGCAGGCCAGGATGCTGTTTCTCTGGTCGCGGATCCAGAAGCAATATGAAGAGGCGACGGAGCGTTACACCGATGCGGTCCGCCAGGATTTTGTGCTGACGGAGGCCTACATGCGCTTCCCTTCCGGCAGCTACCTGGGCCGTACCTACGCCATCTATATTGACCTGCTGGGAGCGCCGGAACAGGTGCAGGCGCGCATCTACGGCCTCAATTACTTCCTGGTAATCACTCCCTCCCAGGCCCTGAAGCTCAATGAGATCCGCTTTCAATACCTGCATTTTCTCCTCGATCCCCTTGCCGCTAAGTATGGCGCCGACCTTGACCAGAAGACCCTGCTGCTCACCATTGCCCGGCAAGCCCCCACGCTGGGCCTCGACTTTAAGGACGACTTTGGACTGCTGGCCACAGAGTGCTTGATTCGCGCCGTGGAGTTGCGCATCAACAAGGTTCCCGCGGCAGACGCTCAGAAACAATTGGACGAGATGACCGCGCAAGGTCTGATCCTGGTTCATTACTTCTACGAGTCGCTGCTGGCCTTTGAACATCAGTCTGACACGATGACCACCTACTACCGGCCGATGGTTGACGCGATTGATGTCCATGCCGAGCAGAGGCGGCTGTTCACGGTGCATTTTGCCACCAAGCCGCCCGCCGCCGTCACCCATGCCGCCCCCGCCCAGACGGACGAGCAGCGCTTGCTGGATGAGGGCGACAACCAGTTCTTTCAGGGGAAATACCTGGAGGCGAAAGCCGCCTACCACGCCGTGCTGGAAAACGATAATCCCAATAGCGAGCGCGCCATCTACGGCATGGCCGTGGTTTACGCCAACATGCGAAAACCCGACCTGGCGGAGGAGTACTTTGAGAAGTCCCTCGCCACCGCGCACGACCTGCGCATCGTTACCTGGTCGCATATCTACCTCGGCCGCCTCAACGATCTGAATGGCAAGCGCGACGCCGCAATCGCCCAATATCACGCCGCTCTCGTGACCGCAGCCGCCTACCCCATGGCCCTCCGCGCCGCCCAAAGCGGAATGCAAACCGCCTTCGGCTCCCAGCCCGATGCCCAGCAGGGAAAGCAATAGGGAATCGGGCAATCGACCGATTGGTGATTTGCGATTGGTGATTTGTGATTGGTGATCACCGATTTGCGGCCCCTGATTTGTGCCGCATCATTTGTGACCGCCGATTTGAAGTTGGCTCTATGTCATTAATGCCGGGTGGTTTGCATCTCCCACGGTTCAAAACTCACTTTAGGGGCTTCCAGCCTCCAATTCCAAGTTTTGAGTTTTAGGTTTCCAATTTCGCCTTTCGGATTTTGAGCTTCGGATTTCCAGTTTCGAATTTCGGGTTTCAGATTTCCAGTATCGAATCTCGGATATTGAGCTTCGGAATCCGGAATTCAGAATTCGGAATTTGTTCTTTCCTTTGAGTGTGGCAGCATTACCTCAGAACTTGGGCAGCGTGATCGCGTCCGGCTCACCACCCGGCAGCAGAGTGGTCATTGACCCTTCGCCCTTCCCACCACCCACCCAATTCCGAACAAGGTCACGCCGCCGAAGGCAGCAATCAGCCCCGAACTGAGAAGAATCAATGGCGCCATGAAGAATTCAAACGTAAAGCTGGCGTCATCGCGAATGTCATCCGGGTTTGCCGGATTGTAGCGGATGGCATGATGTGTCCCGGGCGCGAATTGGTCCACTTTGCCTTTGATCTCCGCATAGTCCGACGTGGAATAACCTCTACCTGTAGGGCTGGTGTACTCCTTGCCGTCTACGGTATACCGGAAATCGATGAACGCCTGGTAGACCGTGGTGGAATGCGCATCGTTGGAAGATTCCGACTGGTGGCTGGCCACCGCGCTTAAGGTGACTTCGGCATCCACCGTTGGCCACCTTTTCACGATGGTGTACTGCCTGTTGCCCATGTAACACGCGCCAGAGAGTAGTCCGAGGGCGATCAAGAGAGGGATCACGGCGCAGAGCTTGAGAATTACCGAAATGATCCTGAGCGTTTTGGCGTTGTTCGTTGCCATGCCTGCCTCCCGCGCAAGTGGCGCTGCTGGAAAGATCCGTGGCCGATTCTAACACAAGGCGGGGGGGCCGGCGGGGCAAGGGCTTCTTGTCCATGAACTTGCGCATCGCTCAGACCTATCCAGAGATTTAACTGGGCGGAGAATCCCCACAACGCAATTCGGACATATAGTCTGCTCTTGAATTCAGTCCGCATAGTTCGGGCAAATTTGTCTGGTGCGAATAGGCATTTCTGGCAGTGTCGTGTTCCCGCCTCTCTCAAAGGGGCATTTTGACCACTGGAAATCACCACATCTTGATGCCGATCAAGAAAATTTAAGTAATGTGATATATATCATAGTAAGACATGATATTTATAAAAACTTGTGTTGACAAACGTATAGTCAGCATGGAGAATGATATCCGATTTGATGAATATTCAGAATTTGCCGCTGGTCTCAGAAAAAAACTACGCACACGTGTTGCAACCCCTTTTCCGGGAGGGCAACAGCATCCAATCAACCGCAGGCAGTTGTTCTATCAGGGGGCATTTTGTCTGGCCTTGAGCACAGGCACTGTGGGTGGCTCATCATGCCTGGGCGGGTGGTGTGTCGTTGACGAGTCGGCGGTGAAATTCGAGAACGAGACTAAACCTGAAGCCCAACGCGCCGCTCCGCGCAATCGGGGACGGGTATTCCAACCAAGACGGAGATTAAACAGGAGAATGGAAACGACTATGCTTAAAGTGAAAACTCAGAGGGCGCTGGCGGTCAAGATTGCGGCTTTTGCACTGCTCACCATAGTTGCGGCTTGCCCCGCATTTGGACAGACTGTGGAGGCCGTACGGGCCTCGATTCCTTATGAGTTCACCTTTGGTTCCAACGTGCTCCCCGCTGGCTCATACAAATTGACAGTGACCAAGTTTGGGCTGCAGGCGCAAGCCCCAAGCGGCGAGGTTTATCGTGCCCCCATCGTGACCCGGCTGGGCGGGCCCACCGCGCTTTTTCAGGGCGGCTCGCTGGTTTTCGACAAGTCGGGCCCCGTCCGCATCCTCTCCGAAGTCTGGATAGCGGGATCGGATGGAATCCTTCTGCACAGCACGCCGAAAGGCCATGCGCACGAGGTCGTCCTGTTGTCTGAGGACCTGGACCAAAAAGGCACCCTTTCCGGCAAATCTGCTTACAACCAGACCTGCATTCGCTGTCACGGTGCTGATGGCAAAGGTGATAAGAACGCGGACAAGTTCTTTAACACCACCATTCCCCGGCTGAACTCCTCCACTGTGCAGGGCAAGTCTGACGCGGAACTGAAGGAGATCATCAACCAGGGCAGCAGCGCGATGCCCCCGGTTGAGATCGATGAATCCGGCTTCCGGCATCGCCTGCCGCCCCAGGATGTGGACGCTGTGGTTGCCTACGTGCGCACGCTGAAGCAGTAGTTTGAATTGGAAAGATGACACGAGGGGAGCCGCCAACCTCCGCCCTGCCATGGGCATTCGTTGCGGTCGAAGGCTCCCTTTGTCGTTACGATTAAATCCGCCGCGAACCATCCTGTCCCTCCGCATCCCCGCACTGCCCCTTCCGTTGAAATAGCGCAAACCCATGATTCCCTAAAACCCGATTCATGCGGCGCAGGTTTCCTGTCGATAGAGTATTCGAATGTGTATGAGGCTGCGAATCTGGGTTTTCAGCGCGGGCTGGCTGCTCTGTGCCTTGACGGCGCGGGCACAGCATTGGAAATTTCAGGAGTTTGGGGCGGACCTGGGCTTGACCAATCCCACCGTCCTCGCCCTGCACCAGGACCATGAGGGTTTCCTCTGGGTCAGTACGGAAGGAGGCCTTTTTCGCTATGATGGCGACCGCTTCCGCCACTTCAGCGCTGACTCGGTGGCGAGCCGTGGTGACACGCACTGCCTTTACAGTTCGGCCGATGGGCAATTCTGGGTGGGTTCGAGCCTGGGTTTGTACCGATGGACGGGCGAGCGTTTTGCCACCGTGCCGGGATTTGAGGGCATTGAGCTGGAAAGCGGCCAGGCGATTGGAAGCGACAGGTCGAATCTCTACGTGGCCACGCGGAATGGACTGTGGTCACTTCCCCTGCGGGGTGGAAGCAAGCCGCTGCTCATCTCGCATCGACAGTCTTACAGTGTGTATGTGGCGGCTGACCAGGCCATCTGGTATAGCTGTGGCACCGCCGTCTGCTCGCTGCGGGATGGGAATGAGAGGGAATGGGCCGTTGGCGATGGCGTACCCGCCGATTACTGGTCAAGCATGGCGGAGGACGCCGCCGGGCGCCTGTGGATTCGCGCTAATGAGGAGGTGCGGGTTCGCGATTCTCCCGGCGCTCCGTTTCATGTACCTCCCAACCTTCCCCGGCTGAACGTAACTCACCCCCCATTTCTGGCGCCCACCAGCCTGGGGCAGATGATGATTCCGTATGACGCCGGGCTGCTAATGTGCGACGGCGATAGTTGCCGGAACTACGGTCCGGAAAGCGGCCTTGAACATACTGGCGTTGTGGCGGTGCTGGAGGACCGCGAGGGCTCCATCTGGATTGGCTACAGCGGGCACAGTTTGGCCCGATGGCTGGGCCGCGATGAGTGGCAGGGATTTGGTGAGCAGGAAGGGCTTTCCGACCTGGGAATCTGGCGCCTGGCCCATGACGCCAAGGGAGACTTGTGGGTCGGCACCACCCATGGCCTTTTCCAGGGGAAATGGGCGGAGGGGCGCTGGCGTTTCCGCCACACAGACGCGGTGGGTGACTACACTGTATATGGTCTGGCGGCGGAAATTGACGGATCCATCTGGGTGGGGACCTTCCAAAGCCAGATCTACGGCCTGCTGCGGTACTACCCCGAAACGGGGAAAAAAGTTCTCTACCCTCCAGCCCAGCCCTATCCGCAGTTTACGATCTATGAGCTCAGCCGGGATGCCGCCGGCACCATCTGGCTGGCGACGCCGCGCGGCGTCATGCGGCTTGCCCCCGGAGATACCAAACTCCAACCTGTGCCTCTGCCGCTGAAGGGCGCCTACGTTTTTGATGTCAAGAGCACGGCGGACGGGCTTTTTGTTGCCACAAAGAAAGGGCTCTACATCCAGCAGGGGATTACCCATCGCCTGCTGACCAAGGCGGATGGGCTGAAGGATAATTGGGTTCAATCGGTCATGATTGGTCCGGACCATTCGCTGTGGATTGACTATTTCTCCTCCTCGGGCATCACACGGGTCGATCTGGCGGGAGGGAAAGTCCAATTGCAGCATTTTACGGTGGAGGATGGCCTTCCCACCAACGTCGTCTATTCGCAGTTCTTTGACGCCCTCCATCGGCACTGGCTGACCACGGATAATGGCGTGGCCATGTTCGATGGCGATCGCTGGACGAACTTTGACACCTCCGATGGACTGATTTGGGACGATTGCAATGCCCACGCCTACCTTGCCGAGGCCGATGGGACCGTCTGGATCGGCACCAGCGCCGGCTTGTCGCGCTTTCACCCCTTGGCCCTGCCCGGCTTCCCCCAGCCGACGGCGCTGATTACCTCCGTCCTGCGCAACGACCTGGCGACGCAGGAGACGGACTTTGACTCTTCCACCCACTCTTTGGGGCTCCGCTTCACCATGCTCTCCTACCGGCGGAATAATCCCACATTTCGGTACAGGTTCGGCTCAGACACGGATATTTGGGTTGAGACGCAGGCGCGCGAAGTCCGTTTTGCTGAGCTTCCCGCGGGCTCATACCGGTTCGAGGTGCAGGGAGAAGTTGACCCGGGGGTCTGGAGCCACCCCGCCCTTCTGGAGTTCCGCATTCGGGCGCCCTGGTATCTCTCCTGGACGTGCCGGGTGAGCCTGCTGCTTCTGCTGGCCGCAGCCATGTGGCTTTGGTGGTGGCGGCGGGAAGCCCGGCAATTGAAGGTTCGCGCCGAGCTTGAGATTGCAGTGCAGAGCCGCACGCGCGATCTGAACGCCGCAAGGGCAAGGGCCGAGCAGGCCAGCCGCGTCAAAAGTGAATTTGTGGCCAACATGAGCCATGAGATGCGGACGCCGCTGAACGCCGTCATCGGCTTCACCCATCTGGCCCAGCAACTTGCCAATCAGCCGGAAGTGGCCGAGTACCTGAAGAACGTTCACCTCTCCGCCAAGGGACTGCTGGACCTTATCAACGACATCCTTGATTTTTCCAAGATGGAGGCGGGGCGCGTTGAGATTGTTCCTGAGGCCTTGGCGTTGCGCCCGTTTATCGTCGAGATTATCGCGATCCTGGGGCGGGAAGCGTCGCGCAAAAGGATTGAATTGAAAAGCTTCGTGGAGGAATCCGTCCCGGAGTGTGTGCTGGCAGACCCCGCCCGTCTGCGGCAGGTGATTGTCAATTTATTGGGCAATGCCATCAAGTTTACCTTGCGCGGCGCCGTGACCTTGCAAGTTTCCCATTCGGGGAAGAATCTTAATGTCGCCGTGGTTGACACCGGCATCGGCATCCCGCGGGAAAAACAGGAAATTATCTTTGAGGCCTTCCATCAGGCGGACAACTCCACTTCCCGGCGTTTTGGCGGAACAGGGTTGGGACTGACAATCTCCCGCAAGCTGGTGGAGTCAATGGGAGGGGGGATGAGGCTTGAAAGCCAACCTGGCAAGGGCAGCACGTTTTCGTTCACGATCGACGCACCTGCTGTTGCCGCGCCGCTTCCCCAGGCTAAGCCTGTGGAGGATCAACCCGCCCAGCCCATGAGAATCCTGGTGGCGGAAGATAACCGGGTGAATCAGCACCTGATGCTGGCGCTGTTGCGGAAACGGGGCCACACCGCCGTGGTGGCGGCGAATGGCGTGGAGGCGCTGGAGGCGATTGAACGGGATTCGTTCCACATGGTCCTTATGGACATCCAGATGCCGGAAATGGATGGCCTGGAAGCCGTGCGCCGCATTCGTGCGGTCGAGGCATATACTGGCCAGCACCTTCCCGTGGTGGCCATGACCGCCCGCGCCATGGCCGGTGACCGCGAGGCTATTCTCGCCGCGGGCATGGACGACTACCTGGAAAAGCCGATTCAAGTTGACCTTCTGGATGCCGTTCTGCGCCGGGTCTCGGCCGCCCGGCCCACGATTCACGGGGCCATCGGCCTATCGGGTGAATCCGCCAGCCCCTCATTGCCAATTGGAGACGCTTGATCGGGATTGCCGATTGGCGACTTGTGTTTGAGACTTTTCGATTGGCGCATATAGATCGGCGACGGTAGCCACCAGCCTGGGCATTTCTGCAATTCCAGAAATGCCCACGCAGGCCATAAAGGGCTGCCGAATCATTCCCCTTAAGGACGACCGCGTCTTGTACTGGAGTGGATTGGTCTGGCTGCGCAACCACTTTCATTCGCGAGAGCAGACTCTTCCCTTCGAGCACATCACAAAGCTTGCCGCTCAAACTCAGTGCGGCCTCACCGAGGCTGCATAATCCTTCATGCAAAGGTGGTACAGCTCGCGCTAAACTTGGTGGGGAGCGCTGCCATGAGTTTGACCAACGAGACAGTGGTTGGAATAGATGTTGGCGGAATGAAGGAGGGTTTTCACGCCATTGCGTTGCGAGCCGGCGTCTTTGAGAAAATGACTTCAACTGACCCCGCTGAGATTGTGGAATGGTGCCTTAATCACAAAGCGAAAGTCGTGGCGGTGGACGCCCCCTGCGGCTGGAGCGAAACAGGGCGATCGCGCCAGGCGGAGCGTGACCTTGCCTTAGCGGGGCGGAGAATACAATGTTTCATGACGCCCACACGCGCCCAAGCCCTGGCCAACACCAAAGGGTTCTTCGCTTGGGTGTTTAACGGCGAGAGGCTCTATCAACTTCTTGCGCGCAATTATCCGGTTTTCGATGGAAAGCGTCACGCCGGACCATGTTCCTTTGAAACCTTCCCACACGGCATCGTCTGCTGTTTCTCTCGGAAGGTTGTTCCCGCCATCCCGAAAGTCCCAAGTCGCCGCAAGGCTCTGATCGACCGCGGCTTCGATATCACCCCGCTGACCAATATTGATTTCATCGACGCCGGCCTCTGCGCCGTCGCCGCCAGAGAATTCCGCCAGGGCCGATTTGCTTCATTTGGACGCAAAGATGAAGGATTTATCGTTCTACCGGGGTGTGAGCGGCAAGGCTGATTCCTGGCCAGTTCGATGCGGGCCGATTGATTCCCTTCAGATGCAAAGGCGAAGGATTTCTTGTGGTGCCGGAGTTTGAGTAAACAAGCTGGGCCCATGCTCGTTCGTTGACTACCAATTCCGGATTCTGGATTCCTGATTCCGGAATCCGGACGTCATCTTCGTAGCGGCAGGACGGTAGACGTTGCACCAATCCTGTGTGTCCCCTGTTACCTCAACAGTGGCCGCATAGGGTGAGCTCTGCGTCAGGCGCCGTGAGTGCGGTAGCAGCAGCTAACGCCTTCTGCATTCATAATTCAGGATCTGGCTTGTGAATTCCAGAATCCGGAATCTCCGCACCCTGCTCCCGGCGCACAAGTGAAGCGTCATCTCGTAAAGCGAAACTCTTATGGTGCCCTCTCATTTCCCATTCCCTAATTCGTAATTCTTAATTCTTAATTCGTAATTCCCAAACGCGTGCGGTAACGGTACCACCGCACCCCCAACTCCCGCCTGGGGGTGTTCCCTATTGCACAGACACGCGAAGCTTTAACGGTTAGCGTGTTGGAGTCCATCAGTTCGGTTGGGCACCGCCACACGGCTGAGGCAGGCATTTCAAAACGAATGTCGCAATTCAACCGCGAGCGCATGAGGGCGAACACATGAATAGGAAATTACGATTAGTGCTGGTCCTTCTAGCCATGGCGACGCTTGTCTCTTCCGCCGCCGCTGCCGCGAACAAGGGAAGCAAGACTCCCGCATCGGAAAAAGAGACCCCCAATCAGGCAAATTCCGTCCTTTGGCGCAGTCCTGGTGACATCCGGTCCCGCAACCTGTTCTTTGGGCCGGGCGGCGAAGCACATGCTCCCCACTCCATCTTTACCTTCGTGAAGGAAGACATGGAAGGAACGAATCCCAAATTTGATGTGCACGACGAAAACGGAGTCAAATGGAAGGTCAAGCTGGGGGTCGAGGCTCGTCCGGAAACTGTGGCTTCCCGGCTGGTCTGGGCTGTCGGCTATTCGGCCAACGAAGATTACTTCCTGCCAGAGTTGCGGGTGGAAAACCTGCCGGTCCGTCTCCGCCGCGGCCAGAAACTTGTGGGCCCCGGCGGGACATTCCAAAACGTCCGGCTGAAGCGGTATCTGGACGATGAGAAAAGGGTTGGCGACTGGCAATGGCACTCAAACCCTTTCAGTGGCACCCGCGAACTGAACGGCCTGAGAGTTATGATGGCCTTGATCAGCAACTGGGACGTGAAGGACGAAAACAATGCCATCTATGAAAAGAAGCACACCGGCGGGGCGGAAGGTCCGGAATACGTCTACATGATCAGCGATCTGGGCGCAAGCTTTGGCAGCACAGGACGCAGTTGGACACATGCGGGTTCCAAGGGCAATCTGAACGCCTATAGCCATTCACGATTTATCAGCAAGGACGCAGAGCGCTACGTGGATTTCAACTTTCCCACTCGACCCGCGATCATCTTTATCTTCAACCCGCGTGAGTTCATCAGCCGCCTGGAGCTGCGCTGGATTGGGAAGGGTATACCCAGTGAAGACGTCCGTTGGGTGGGGCAATTGCTGGCTCAACTCTCCCCGCAGCAAGTCCGTGATTCGTTCCGGGCTGCCGGGTATTCGTCTGACGAAGTGGAAGGTTTTAGCAAGGCCGTGGAAGGAAGAATTGCCCAGTTAAACAAACAATGAAACTGTTAATCCAACCCGGCGATGGGCCTGAGGCCTTGCTGGCGGGAATTCGCAACGCCACGAAGAGCGTTGAGATTGCCATCTTCCGTTTCGACCGTGCCGAAATTGAGGCGGCGCTAAAAGCTGCCGTGGGCCGCGGCGTTGCCGTGCATGCGCTGATCGCCTACACCAACCGGGGCGGCGAAATAAACCTGCGCAAGCTTGAGATGCGGCTGATTGCGGTGGGCGTTGCGGTTTCGCGCACCGCCGATGATCTGGTGCGATACCACGACAAGCTGATGATCATTGACCGCCGGCTGCTTTACGTCCTTTCTTTCAATTTCACCCATCTTGATATTGACCGCAGCCGCGGTTTTGGCATTATTACCAGGAACACTCGATTAATTCATGAAGCGGTGAAGTTGTTCGAAGCGGATACCACTCGAACCCCCTATACGCCGGAGCTTGACACGTTTGTTGTCAGTCCCGCCAACGCCCGTAAAGTGCTGGGCGAGTTCATCGGCAAGGCCAAAAGGGAGTTGCTGATCTACGACCCCAAGATCGACGACGCGGAAATGCTGCTGGGGCTTGGCGAGCGCAAAAAGGCGGGGGTGGAGATCAAAGTCATCGGCAGCATCAGCAAACAAAACCCTGGCCTGGAAGTCCGGAGTCTCTGCAAGCTGCGCCTGCATACACGCACCATCATCCGCGACAGGCAGCAGGCCTTTGTGGGAAGCCAGAGCTTGCGCACAGCCGAGCTGGATTCGCGACGCGAATTAGGCGTCATCGTTTGTGAACCCAAGGTGCTGACTGCCTTGATCAAGACTTTTGAAGCGGATTGGTCGACAAGCGCGGTGCAGGAGAATTCTTCGGCCGAAGCAACTCTGAAGGAAATTAGGAAAGCCGAAAAAGAGCTGGTGAAGGAGTTATCGCCACTGAACCCCATCGTGGAAGAGGCGCTAAGGCAGGCGGAGGCAGAGGCCGGGAATCCCGGTCTGAATCCGGAAGAATTGAAAGAGACGCTGAAGGAAGCCGTGAAGGAAGCGGTGCGGGAACGGGTGGATGAAATGGTGAGTGAATCCAGTTAGTTCCAGCTTTCCAATGTGATTGACGGCTTTCCATCAGGGAGAATCCATGAAATGGCGAATCCGGGTCACCCATCTTTTCCTCTGCCTTTCCCTCATGGGAGTTGCCTCCCCCAGCTTTGGCCATCGGGCCAAGGACCCAGTGGACAGTGAGGCGGCGCGTGACTTCAAACCCTTTCTCGATCGCGTCCGGGAATACGTTAAGTTGCAAAAAAGCCTGGAAGCCTCGCTGCCAACCCTGAAGCTCACGAAAGACCCGGCACAGATTGTTGAGTGCCAAAAAGCGCTGGCCGCGAAGATCGTCCAGGCACGCCGCGATGCCCTTCAGGGCGACATCTTCACGCACGAAGCCACGGAACGGTTCCGCAAAATCATCCGCAAATCTTTTGAGGGGCCCGAGGGCCACCTGGCGCGCAAGACGATGCAACAGGACACCCCTTTCAAGGTTATCCCTCTGCATGTAAACGATCTGTTCCCAGAGGATCTCCCGCTCACCACCACGCCGCCAACCTTAATGCTCAAGCTGCCGGAACTACCTCCGGAGCTGGTATATCGGTTCGTGGGGCATGACCTGATACTAAGGGATATCAAAGCCGAACTAGTGGTAGATTTGATCCCGAACGCCCTTCCTTGAGGCCTGCTGAAATGTCGAAAATGCGCTGCTACGCCTTGGTCTCCTGCCTTGTTCTTGCCGCCCTAAGCGTGTCGCTCCATGCCCAGCAGTTGACCCTGCCGGTGAAAGCGGGCTCCGTCCGGTTCGCCGCCATTGGTGACATGGGAAATGGCGGCAAGGAGCAATATGCCATTGCCGGGCAGATGGTTGCCTACCACGGCCTGTTTCCTTATGACTTTGTGCTGATGCTGGGGGACAACCTGATCGGCGGGAAAGAGCCCATTGACTATCAAAACAAATTCGAGCTGCCCTACAAGCCCTTGCTGGATGCGGGCGTAAAGTTCTACGCCGTTTTCGGCAACCATGACGTCTCCAACGAGCGGTTCTACAAGTTGTTCAATATGAATGGCCAGCTGTACTACACCTACAAGAAAAACAATGTCCGCTTCTTCGCCCTGGACAGCAATTACATGGAGCCCCAGCAGCTCGCGTGGCTGGAAAAGGAACTGCAAAACTCAGGATCGGATTGGAAGATCTGCTATTTCCATCACCCGCTCTATTCTTCCGGGGCCTACCATGGCTCATCTGTGGAACTTCGCACCCTGCTGGAACCCCTGTTCGTTAAATACGGGGTCAACGTCGTCTTCTCCGGACATGAGCACATCTATGAGCGGGTGAAGCCGCAAAAGGGCATCTACTATTTCACCGAAGGATGTTCAGGAGAGCTGCGCAATGGCAACCTGACCAAGACGGACCTTACCGCAGCCGGGTACGACCAGGACCGCACCTTCATGCTTGTTGAAATTGCCGGCGATCAGCTTTACTTCCAGACAATCACGCGAACAGGGCAGACGGTTGATTCCGGCATGATCCAACGCGCGCCGTAAAATTCTGCTGGCGCAATCCTGCCCAAGGTGCCGCGTGGTAGCGGTTGTGTGGCTGGCCGGACAGTGGCAAAAGCCCGTGGGGCGTGTGTCGCGCCGAATTTCCCAGAGTAGTTCTTCAGCATAAACTCTATCTGTTTCCGCCAGGGAACAATTCTCAAATTTCAACCCCAAATTTCCATTTTGAACTCGACTTGCGAATCTTCGAATGTCCGTCAGCATCAATATTCATGAGGGTTCTAACGCGATGAAGACGCTCCGGAGGTCAGTACCGAATGGGTGAGATACAAAATCAATCTTTTCAGCTCTCCTTCCACGCCTCTCTCAAAGTCGACTCTTGGGGTTCCCGCGTCACTTCTGCCGCTACCGTTCAACCGTAAGGGCGACTGTCTGGCGGCCAAGCTACCGCCCGGCAGCGTCCACAGTGCCGACGACTGGGAAGAACTGCTGCTGCCCAGATCGCGCGGCAACAGAGGCAAGGCAATCAGGTGATGGTTCGTACCTACGCGGCCTTTGCCAAGCCGGGGATTTACGAGGCGTTGGAAGCACGCGGCGTGAAGTATGCGATCCGCATCCCGCCCAACGACAGGCTGGAGCGGGACATCGCGGAGTTGCTGACCCGGCCCGTAGGAAGGCCGCAGTCAGCAGCTTCGGAGCTCGCGATAGGGTAGACAGGGCACTGTCCCGAGCCTCTGGACCCAGCCAAGGAAAAATAGTGCGCAGGGCTATACAGTGTGGGGCTGTTGGGAGCTAAAATGGAAATTCCCGTTGAAGTATTTCACCACACAGTTGTGCCGCACGGGTTACTCGGTCGGGGGTTTTGTGAATTACCGGGAAGCGAAGGGATGTTTGCGGCAGGGGCACATCGACTTCGCCATCGTAACCCAAGGGAGCCCGGCCTTTGAAACACAACCCCTTGTGGAACTC
>Ga0302320_10006044_pt1 | contig 27003 bp, 27 predicted proteins | sample Bog_T0_3_FD_202130 | JGI IMG/M metagenome (GOLD analysis project Ga0302320, IMG submission 202130) | Peat permafrost microbial communities from Stordalen Mire near Abisko, Sweden - Bog_T0_3 | ecosystem: Environmental > Terrestrial > Soil > Wetlands > Peat | place: Sweden: Abisko, Stordalen Mire...
GCCAGCAGACTGTATAGGCAGCGAATCAGACCGGCAAATCACTCATCGAGAAGTCATATTTTGGCAGTGCGCCGCATTGGGCGGCGAGGCGGAAGAAGGTGCGCATGGCTTCGAGGCATTCCTGGTCGAGGGTGTAGTGGATGTTGGTGGTGAGGTAGGTGCGGATGGTTCCTTCAGAGAGGGGGAGCTGGCGGGACCACTCGGCGACCAGGGTTTCGATGTTCTGGAGGCCGTGGTCGCGGGATTGGATGAAGTCGTCGGCGATGCTCTGGTCCAAGGGGCTGGGGAGGGCTTGGCTGGCGGGGGCGGCGGCCCAGACGGCGGAGACGAAGGGGAGTCCGGTGAGGGTGTGCCACTCCTGGGCGAGGTCGTGGTAGATGAGGTCTTCTCCGGTTCGTTCAAAGCGGTTGGCGCACTCTTCAAGGGCGAGGAGGGCGGGGTCGCCGATGACGATGGCGGCGTCGGCGGCGGCGAGCATGGAGTCAAGATCAGCAGCCATGGGGAGGAAGGGGACCGCGGGGTTGCCCCAGGCATGGAAGAGGATGCGGGAGTGGGCGATGGTGGAGCGGGAGGCGGTGTCTGCGGCGACGGAGCGGATTGCGGCGAGGGGCTGGCTGGCGCGGCGGACAAGGAGCAGGGAGCGGACAAGGCCGCGGGAGGCGATGGTGCAGCCGGGGAGGATGCGGAGGCCGGGGGTGGTGGCGAGGGCGGCGATGGGGACGAGGCCGAGGTCGGCGGTTCCGGCGGCGAGGCGGGCGGCGCACTCGGAGGGGAGCATCCAGGCTAGGTCGTATTTGGTGGCGAGGCGCTGGGCGAGGGGCGGGTGCTGGAAGTCCCACATGAGAGGGGCGGTATTGAGGAAGCTGATGGCGGCGATGCGGAGGCGGGGGTGGGAAGTCTTGCTCACAGCTCTTAGATTATCAATTGGGGGTAAAGGACCCATGTGGGGAGATGGAAGGCCGCGGGGGGATGCGCGGGGTAAACAGCGGGAGCTTGACATGGGGCGCGGGTGGGGGTAACTTGGGCGAAATTACCAAAGAGTGGTGTTTGGTTTCCTGAGAGGAAAGCAGAGCTGTGGAATTTGCGGACGGAAGCGGATTGCGATGACGACATTGCCCCAAAACGTAGCGGGTGCGGCAGCGGCCCAACTGGATGAAGACCGGCTGGCTTGGCTGGCGCTGGCGTTGTCGCCGGGGCTGGGGCCGAAGCGGATATTGGACGCGATGATGCAACTGGATGCGCCGGGGCAGATTTTTACGCTTCCGCTGACGGCGCTGGAGGGGCTGCGGTTTCCGGCCGAGGCGGCGCAGTTTGTGTTTGACGGCAAGGCGCGGGCGGCGGCAGAGGCGGAGTGGGCGCGGGTTTTGGCGCAGGGGGCGACGATTGTGAGCTTCGGGTGCCAGGAGTATCCGGAGCGGCTGAAGGAGATCTACGATCCCCCGCCGGTGCTTTGGGTGCGGGGGCCGGCGAAGCTGCTGGGGCGGCCGGCGATTGCGATTGTGGGGACGCGGCACCCGAGTCCGTATGGGAGCGGGATGGCGCAGATGCTGGCGCGGGATTTGGCGGTGAGGCGCCTAGTGATTGTGAGCGGGATGGCGCGGGGGATTGACAGCTGCGCGCACCGGGGGGCGCTGGAGGCGCGGACGGCAACGGTGGCGGTGTGGGGGACGGGGATTGACGTGGTGTATCCGAAGGAGAATAAAAAACTTGCCGAGGAGATTTTGGCCATGGGGGGGGCGATTGTGAGCGAGGTGCCGATGGGGACCTTTCCGGCGCCGCAGAACTTTCCCCGGCGGAATCGGATTTTGAGCGGTTTGAGCGTGGCGGTGCTGGTGGTGGAGGCGGCGGAGAACTCGGGGACGCGGGTGACGGCGCGGTGCGCGGCGGACCAGAACCGGGATCTGTTCGCGGTTCCCGGGAACGTGACGAACAAAGGGAGCTGGACGCCGAACACGCTGATTAAACAGGGGGCGAAGCTGACGGCGACCTGGGAAGACGTGTGGGAGGAGCTGCCCAGCCAGGTGCGGCTGGAGCTGGAGGCCGAGCAGGGGTTTGAATCGAAAGCGGAGACGCCGGCATCCTTATTGCCTGACCCGGTGCTGCGGCCTCAGGAGGCGATGGTGCTGGAGGTGCTGCACCAGGACCAGAGCTTGCAGATCGACGAGATTCTGGAGCTGCTGGAGACGCAACTGACGTCTTCCGAGGTGTTTACGGCGCTGTTTGAGTTGGAGATTACGGGGCGGGTCAGGTGCTTGCCGGGGAAGAATTATGTGAGGACGATGTGACGGACAGTGGTCAGTGATCAGTTGTCAGTGATCAGTTGGGGTATCGGCCGGGGTGGAGCTGTGGTTTCCTTGTGCTCTGTGTTTGGTTGGCTGATTCAGCCTGAATAAAAATGTGCTACCGTTCACTCAGATGGCTGCGATTTCACACATTCCGCTGAATGAATACCTCGGCATGAGCTATAGGCCGGACCGTGAGTACGTGGACGGGGAGATCAGGGAGCGGAACGTGGGCAAGTATGAGCACGCGCGGATTCAGGCGATGCTGGCTCGCTGGTTTGGGAACCATGAGCAGGAATGGGGAGTCCAGGTGGTTACCGAACAGCGGGTTAAGGTGTCGCCGACTCGCGTTCGGATTCCCAATGTAGCGTTGCTGCCGCTGGGCGCCCAACCGGATGTGATTGTCGATCCGCCGCTGCTGGTGATTGAAATCCTGTCTCCCGAAGATAGCTATTCCGATACTCAGGAGCGCGCTCAGGACTATCGCGCGATGGGTGTGGAGACGGTCTGGATCATCGATCCTAAGACGCGTACGGGGCGGATGTGTTCCGGGGCGGAATGGGTTGAGGCTTCGCGGCTGGCCGTCAAGGGGACACCGTTGTATGTCGAGCTGGCGGAGATCTTCAGCCAGTTGACCTCGGCTTGAGGACTGCGCGTCCAGCTCCCAGGTCTCAGAAGCGAGACCTGGGGCACCCGGCTCAGAATCGGAAATCGGGGTGTAGGGAGACTGCCTGTAAGATCAAGGCCGCATTAAGGTGAGGCATTCATTGGTCAGCTTTAGCTCTGTGCTGTTCACGTTGGCGGTCTTTCTTCTGGTTGGTCTGCCTTTCGCGCTGGCCTGGGGATGGTTGCGATGGTGGAAGCAAGCTGGAAAGAGAAACCTGTTCGCGATTCTTTCACTCATAGGCTTCGCCTTCGCGACAGGTTCCGCTCTGTTGGCGGCCGCTCTTCCAATCTACGCAAGGGCGATGGGCGGATTCCCTTATTACGATCCAACATTGCTTAGAATTTACCGCTGCGGCGCGATGTTATCCGTCGTGGGAATTGGCTTCGGAGTGGCCGGGCTTTGGAAACCAAATTCTCTGCGCTGGCACGCGCCAGCCTGCGCCGTGGGGGCTTTACTGTGGTGGTTTATGGAAGCGTCGTCAGAGTAGTCAGCCGGTGGGCCCCGTCCTCTTCGCGGACTCGCCGCGAACAGTATGGGAACCCGCCGATCTATGCGGCGACGTCGAAGCGGTCGATTTTGGGTCGTTTTTTGTGGGAGGCTTGCCACATATCGTAGCCTGCCTGCAGGTCGTACCAGAAGCTGGGGTGGGTTCCGAGCGCGTCTGAGAGGCGCAGGGACATGTCTGCCGAGATGCCCGCCGCGCCGTTGAGAATGCGCGAGAGCGTGGTGCGGGAGACATGCAAGCGCCTGGCGGCGGTGGTTACATCGTAATCTCCGAGGTACTCGCGCAGCACCTTGCCGGGATGAGGCGGATTGAACATTTGCGTCATGGTGTCAGCCTCCGTGGTAGTCCTGGTAATCGACGAGGATTGCATCTTCGCCTTCGAAACGGAAGGTGAGCCGCCAGTTGCCGTTGACCCGAATGGACCAATGGCCCTGGAGGTCGCCTTTCAGGGGATGCAAGCGCCATCCCGGAGTATTCAAGTCGGAAGGCGATTTTGCCGCATCTAATGCGTAGAGCTGGATGGAGAGCCTGGCGGCATGGGCAGGCTGAATTCCAGCCTTGCTTCCGGTCATGAAGAATTTCTCAATTCCGGCGTGCCGAAAGCTCTTGACCATGCGTTAAGTGTTGCGCCTCACGCACGGGGTGTCAAGCGTCTTTGTTCCGGCCCTGGCTGGACGCGGCATCTGCTAACGCAGGCGGGCTTCGCGGCGGGCGTTGTCGAAGTCTGCGGGGGTGGCGGGGCCGCTGGATTTGCCTTGGTCCCAGAGTTGGCGGAGGCGGCGAAGGTCTTCGTGGCGGAGCTCGCGTTTGAACTGCCAGTCGCGGAGGGCTTCGCGCACAATCTCGCTGGTGGTGGCGTATTCTCCGGTTTCGACGGCGGCTTTGAGGGCGGCAATCTGCTCGGCGGTGAGGGCGATGCTGATTTTCTGGACGTCGGGCATTTTGGAGACTCCAATCGGCGGTCTGGAGCAAATCTTGCTACTTCTTGCTGGAGTATAGCAAATAATTTCTGTGTTGCCGCTTTGCGTGCTGAATCTGAAGGGGTTGCAGAGCAGTTGGGCGGGGTGGATGGGGGAGAAAACTGGTGTGTGAGTGGAATTGGAATGGTGTTCCGTGGTAGTTTCCAACCTTTGCGGGGTGTTTTTTCCCGTGGTGGGAGAGCGGACCGGGTTTGGCTTTCCTGGAGATGAACGTTTTTTGCCCTTTCTGAGTCCAACTAGCCAGACAGGGTAGAGTGTTGCAGGTAGTCACATATTAAGGATGGCAATGAGCAAATCACTGGTAATCGTCGAATCCCCGGCCAAGGCGAAGACGATCGAGAAGTATCTTGGCAAGGGGTTTGAAGTTCTGGCGTCGGTGGGGCACATTATGGATTTGCCCAAGAACGATATCGGCGTGGAACTGGAGAACCGGACATTTGAGCCGACGCTGGTAGTTTCTCCGGGCAAGGAGAAGGTGGTTGCCCAGTTGAAGCGGGCGGCGGCGAAGGCGGACGAGATCTACCTGGCGCCTGACCCGGACCGCGAAGGGGAGGCGATTGCGTATCACCTGGCGCTGCAACTGGGGACGACGGCCAAGGAGCGGAAGAAGATTCACCGGGTGACGTTCAACGAGATCACGAAGAAGGCGGTTCAGGAGGCCTTCAAGCATGCGCGGGACCTGGATCAGGACCTGGTGGACTCGCAGCAGACGCGGCGGGTGTTGGACCGGCTGGTGGGGTACCAGATTTCTCCGCTGCTGTGGGATAAGGTACGGCGGGGGCTCTCGGCCGGGCGTGTGCAGACGGTGGCGGTGCGGCTGATTGTGGAGCGGGAGCGGGAGATTGGGGCGTTTGGTCCGGTGGAGTACTGGAACCTGGACGCGATTCTGCACCCCGAGAAGCAGGCAGAGAAGAGTTTGAAGGCGCGGTTTGTGGGCATCGATGGCGAGCCGGCGCGGGTGGCGAACGGGAAAGACAAGGACGGGAAGGACCAGTTCATTGCCAATGCGCTGCCGGACGCGAAGGCGATGAAGGTGGTGACGGACGCGCTGGAGGGGGCGAAGTGGTCGCTGGTCTCGGTGCAGTCGACGGAGAAGCAGCGCAGGCCGCTGGCTCCGTTTATCACCAGCCAGTTGCAGCGGGACGCGGCGAGCAAGCTGGGGTTCAACGTGCGGCGCACGATGGGCGTGGCGCAGCGGCTGTATGAAGGCGTGGAGGTGGGGGCGGAGGGAACGACGGGCCTGATCACGTATATGCGTACCGATTCTCCGCGTGTTGCGCCGGAGGCGATTGCCGGGGCACGGGAGTGGATTGGGAAGCAACTGGGCGCGCAGTATCTGCCGGCGACGCCGAATGTGTACAAGGGCAAGAAGGCGGCGCAGGACGCGCACGAAGCGATCCGGCCGACGGATGCGTCGCGGACGCCGGAGAGCGTAGCGCGGTATTTGACCGACGAGCAGTTGAAGGTTTACCGGCTGATCTGGCAGCGGTTTGTGGCTTCGCAGATGACACCGGCGGTGTTTGACGTGACGACGGCGAAGATTGCGGCGGCGAGCGCGAAGACGGGCAAGACCTACGACTTCAGGCTGAGCGGGTCGGTGGTGCGGTTTGACGGCTTCCTTAAGGTCTACGAAGTTCTGGAAGACAAGAAGGACGACGACGACGAGGCCAGCAACAAGCTGCCGAACCTGGATGGCGTGAAGAAACTGGAGCTGGACAAGCTGGACCCGGAGCAGCACTTTACTTCGCCGCCGCCGCGGTTTAACGAAGCGTCGCTGGTGAAGGTGCTGGAAGAGCGGGGGATCGGGCGGCCTTCAACCTATGCGTCGATTATCAATACCATTCAGGATCGCGAGTATGTGACCAAGATCAGCGGGCGGTTCTATCCGACGGAGATCGGGATGGTGGTGTGCGATCTGCTGGTGAAGAATTTTCCGTACATCTTCGATATCGCGTACACGGCCAAGCTGGAAGAGGAGCTGGACGAGATTGAAGAGGGTAATGAGAAGTGGACGGATTTGCTGAACGGGTTCTACGGCCATTTTGAAGACGAGCTGAAGGTGGCCGGCGAGAACATGGAAAACATCAAGCGCATGGAGGTGAAGACGACAGAGAAGTGCGACCTGTGCGGGTCGCCGCTGCTGTTGAAGTGGGGCAAGTTCGGGAGCTTCTTTGCGTGTTCGGCGTATGACAAGAAGGACAAGAACAGCTGCACGTTTACCAAGGAGAATACGGCGGGCAAGCCGGACCTGAATACGCCGGAGGGTCAGGAGGCGAGCGAGCAGGAAGAGTACTGCGACAACTGCGGGCGGGTGATGGTGCTGCGGCGCGGGCCGTTCGGGATGTTCATGTCGTGCCCGGGGTTCAACGAGGACCCGCCATGCAAGACGTTCCGCAAGCTGAGCAGCAAGCAGCAGCAGAAGGTGGCCGCGCCGCAGCCGACGGGCGAAGCGTGCCCGCAGTGCGGCAAGCCGCTGGTTTTGCGGCAGGGCAGCTATGGGGAGTTTGTTTCGTGCTCGGGCTATCCGAAGTGCAAGTATGTGAAGCAGAACCTGATTGAGGGGATGAAGTGCCCGAAGTGCGGCGTGGGCGACCTGGCGGAGCGCAAGGCGCGGCGGGGGAACATCTTCTGGGGCTGCACGAATTATCCGAAGTGCGACTTTACGTCAAACAACAAGCCGGTGGCGCAGGCTTGCCCGAAGTGCAAGAGCCCGTACCTGGTGGAGAAAGTACTGAAGACGGGGCTCTATCTGGAGTGCCCGAACAAGAAGAAGGCCGCCGAGGAAGAGGTTGCGCCGAAGAAGCGGGCGAAGAAGGCAACGCCGGCGGCGGCGGAGAGCGCGGTGGTTTGCACGTATTCCAAGCGGATTGGGGATGCGCCGGCGCCGCCGACGGTGACGGTGGAGACGCACGGGCCGGTGGTGGAGAAGAAGGACGACGAGAAGGAGTTGCAGTTGGCGTGAGCAAGTCGAATGGGGAGATGACCTCGCGGCAAGAGCTGGATGCTCAAGGCGTGGCGAAGCGGCGGAGCCTCTGAGGGCCGGGAGGCCCTCAGGACAGCCGGCCGGGAGGCCGGCGCTACAATTCTCCGCGGCTCGTGGAAATGCGGCCTAGCAGGCCGTGATGAAAGTCCAGATCGGGCGAAAAGCACCCGTCAGGGGCTAAAGCCCATCGTTTATTTTCGGCTATTTGCGGCACGTCTAAAGCCGTGCCCTTTCAAAACCCGGCTTTCACCACGGGCTGTTAGCTAGCAGGCAGCGCGGGGCGGGGTGAATCCGGTAGTATGAGGAACCGGAGAGATAACACCTATGGAACGAATGCTTGCAACGCCTGCCGACGCCGAGATCATTCTGAGACTGTATGAACTGCGCACCGAGGCGGAGATGCGGAAGGCGCGGGCGTGGATGACGGGCGAGTTCTGGCCCGCGACGGCGGAGGAGTTTCTGGCGGTGGCGACGAATCCGGCGGACCCTCACAATGCGTGGTTCCGTCAGGTGATTACCTACTGGGAGATGGCGGCGGCGATGGTGCTGCACGGGGCGGTATCAGCCGAGCTGTTTGTGGACTGCAACGGCGAGGGATTTTTTCTGCTGGGCAAGTTTGCGCCGATTCTGGATGGGATCCGGGCGAAGCTGCCGGGGTTCATGGGCAAAACACTGGAGCTGGTGAACCGTTTTTCAGCGGCAACGCAGCGGTACGAGGTGGTGTTGAAGAGTCTGGAGGCCCGGCGCAAGAGCCTGGCGGCGAAGTAATGGGAGAGTTTTTTAGTGGCTCCAAATTAAACCAAGCAAATATCTTGTCGAAGTTATGATGGCGGGTGCATAATGAGAGCGGTTTTGGAGTTTGCGCGGGTTTTCAGGCGCTGAGTGGTGGTTTGCCTCTTGCGGAGGGAGCCATCATGGGCCCCCGGTCAGGGCCTTCAGACGCTGGAAGGGCTGCGGTAAGAGGAATACAGGCTTTTTAAATCCCTGGAGGTTGTCATGAAGAAGGTATTTGCATTGTTGCTGGCGGTCTGTGCGCTGAGCGCGGTTTCAGCCAGTGCGGAATCAACGAAGGCGAAGGGGTGGATCTCAGACGCGATGTGCGGCTCCAAGCATGCGGGGTCTGGTTCAGCGTGCGTGAAGAAGTGCATCGAGGGCGGGGCAGCCCCGGTGTTTGTGGACGACGAGAAGGCCGTCTGGACGATCGATAACCCGGATGCGGTGAAGATCTACTACGGCGAACGGGTTGCGGTTGAAATCACCGCGAATGCCGACAAGAAGAGCGTCCACATCGATTCGATTGCAAAGTTGATGTAAGGGATGGGCTGAGTGGGAGTGGTCCCACGGGCCGATTTTTGGTAAAGTTGAAACCGTTTATCCTGCCGGTCTCTCACGGGAGCCGGCAGGAGGATTTTGGGCGTTCTCATTTTTCCAGAGAGGGCGCAGGCAGAGCGGAATTGACCGGAACAGGCTATGGCACGAGCAATCTGGAGCGGCAGGGTGATTGCCGAGAGTAACCGAACCGAGACGCTGGAGGGAGTCGTCTACTTTCCCGAAGGCAGCCTGAAGCGGGAGTATTTTCGCCCCAGTACAACCACATCGACAGATCCGGCCAAAGGACAGGCTCGGTATATGAACCTGCTGATTGACGGGCAGGATAACCCGGACGCGGCCTGGTACTATCCAGCGCCGAAGCCTGTGGCGCGGAAGCTGAAGGGGTATGTGGGCTTTTGGCGCGGGGTGGAGATTGAGCCCTGAGGGTGGGACAGGCGCGATATTTCCGGGACGGCGCTGAATCCGAGAAGACAATTTGAGGCGGTGCGTGCAGTTGCGGGGCGGAGCCTTGAGCGGTTCTCCAGTTTCCGTGGTGTTTCAAGCTCAGCACAAGGTGGCTTTTTCTTGAGGAAGAAGCCACTCGGCAGCATTGCTTTCCCCAAGCACCAACTGGAGAACCGCTATAGCGTGGGGGGCGGGTTCGATGTGGATGGTATGATGAACGGTTTGAAGGGTGGGTCTGGATTATGTTGAAAGCCTTTTCACTTTCTGTTGCTTTGCTGAGTTTGCACGTGGTGGCCGTGGGGCAGACGGCGGAGCATTTTGATGCCGCGGCGAAGGTGTTTCGGCTGGATGGCGGCGGGGTGACGTATGCGTTTGGCGTGAACCCGAAGGGCGAGTTGCAGCAGATGTATTGGGGCGGCCGGCTGGGGGCGGCGGACCGGTTTGAGCAGGCACAGGCGAAGCCGGAGCGGGCCAGCTTTGACAACCCTTATAACAACACGCCGCAGGAGTATGCGGGATGGGGCGGGGGGCTGTTTGCCGAGCCGGCGCTGAAGGTTACGTTTGCCGACGGCAACCGCGACCTGGTGTTGCACTACGAGAGCCATGCCGCTGTGGCCGGCGGACTGGACGTGGTGCTGAAGGATATCGGGCGTGAGATGTATGTGACGCTGCACTACCGGATGGATGCGGAGACAGGGATTCTGGCGCGGTGGGCGACGATTGAGAACCGCGAGACACAGGCGGTGACGGTGGAGCAGGCGGCCGCGGCGGCGTGGGCGCTGCCGGCGGGCAAATATACGCTGAATTATTTGACCGGGCGCTGGGCGGGGGAGTGGACGCTGAACCAGGAGCCGGTGCTGGGCGGGGCGCGGGTGATTGAGAGCCGGAGGGGAACGACGGGGCACCAGGCGAATCCGTGGTTTGCGTTGCAGGCCGGGGAGAGCGACGAGAATCACGGGGAAGTGTGGTTTGGCGCGCTGGGGTGGAGCGGGAGCTGGCGGATCACGGTGGAGAAAGACCAACTGGACGCGGTGCGGGTGACGGGCGGGTTCAATCCGTTTGATTTTGGGGTTGTGCTGAAGCCGGGGGAGAAGCTGGAGACGCCGATTTTTTATGGCGGGTATGCGAAGGATGGGCTGGGCGGGGCTTCGCGGCTGCTGCATGGTTTTGAGCTGAAGCAGATTTTGCCGCGCGCGCCGGGGAAGGCGCTGCCACGGCCGCGGCCGGTGATTTACAACTCGTGGGAAGCGACCGAGATGAACGTGACCGAAGCCGGGCAGGAGGCGCTTGCAGAGAAGGCGGCGGCTCTGGGCGTGGACCGGTTTGTGATGGACGATGGGTGGTTTGGGCAGCGGAAGACGGACCACGCGGGGCTGGGCGACTGGTATGTGAACCAGGAGAAGTTTCCGCACGGACTGAAGCCGCTGATTGATAAGGTGCACGGGCTGGGGATGGACTTTGGATTGTGGGTTGAGCCGGAGATGGTGAATCCGGACTCGGATTTGTATCGCAAGCATCCGGATTGGGTGTTGAATTTTGCGGGGCGTCCGCGGACGGAGCAGCGGAATCAACTGGTGTTGAATCTGGCGCGGGCGGATGTGCGGGAGTATGTGTTCGGCTTTCTGGACAAGCTGCTGACGGAGAACGATATTTCGTTTTTGAAGTGGGACTATAACCGGAACTGGAGCGAGCCGGGGTGGGACCAGTTGCCGGCGGCGGAACAGAAGAAGGTGTATGTGGAGTTCACGCGGAACCTGTATGGGATTCTGGCGGAACTGCGGCAGAGGCACCCGAAGGTAGAGATTGAGAGCTGCTCGGGCGGCGGGGGACGCGTGGATTTGGGGATTCTGCGGTATGTGGACGAGGTGTGGCCGTCAGACAATACCGATCCGTTTGACCGGCTGACGATGCAGGATGGATTCACATATGCGTATACGCCGCAGATCATGATGGCGTGGGTGACGGACTCGCCGCACTGGCTGAACCATCGCAGCACCTCGCTGGAGTACCGGATGCTGAGCTCGATGCAGGGATCGCTGGGGATTGGGGCGGACATCGGCAAGTGGACGGCGGAGGAAGCGGCGACGGCGAAGCGGCTGATTGCGGCTTACCACCAGGTGCAGGCGACGATTGTGCAGGGAGATTTGTACCGGCTGATTTCGCCGCGGGAGGGGAGCGAGTTTTCAGCGACGGAGACGGTGCGGGCGGATAAGGGCGAGGCGGTGGTGTTTGCGTTTATCCATTCGACCGAGAAGGAGCGCGGGTTTCCGCTATTGAAGCTGAAGGGGCTGGACCCGGCGGCGATGTATGCGCTGACGCCGATCGAGGGGAAGGCGAAGGCGGGGACGCCCGAGGTGGCGAGCGGGGCTTGGTGGATGAGTCACGGGCTGGAGATGGACGAGGAGTTTCGCGGGGATTTTCGGGGGGCGGGATTCAGGCTGGAGCGGCAGTGAATTCATACAGGAAGTTTTGGATTGATTTGGCGGCCCGAATCGGGGGTGTGCGAGCACGGGGCACTTTCAATTCGAGTATATGTGTGATATATACATAAGATGGCTGAGAACGATCCTCTCGCGGCCTGTACGGGCTTCGACTGGGACGAGGCGAATGTCACGAAAAACTGGGAGCGGCACCGCGTGACCCCGGAGGAGGCTGAGGATGTGTTCTTCCACGATCCCTTCGTGATGCGCGCGGACATCGGGCATTCGAGACGGGAGAAATGGTATCGCGCCCTGGGAAGGACCGCGCAGGGCCGAGCGCTTTTCGTGGCATTCACGATCAGGGGCACAGTGATACGGGTTATTTCAGTTCGCGACATGAGCCGCAGAGAAAATGAGGAGAACCAACGCCATGAAAAAGCCGGTTCCTGAGTTCAAGAGCGAAGCCGAAGAGTTCGAGTTCTGGTCTGCGGCGGGCGCGGGGGCAGACTCGACCGAGTATGTGGATTGGTCGCAGGCGAAGCGGACAAAGTTCCCGAACCTCAAGCCATCGCTGAGGACAATTTCTGTTCGACTCCCTGTGGCGATGATCGAAGACTTGAAGATCCTGGCCAACAAGCGGGATGTGCCTTACCAGTCGCTGCTGAAGGTGTTTTTGGCGGAGAGACTGGAGATGGAGCGGGGGCTGAGGCGGACGGGGTGAGCGGGTTTGCGACGCTCAGAGCGCGGACGGCGGTTGCGGAGCCGGGGGTAGAATGAGGCCAATGGAGGCGGACATGGGAGTTGCGCAGAACACGGTGGTCGTGGATTTGGGGCCGTTTCGAGGGGCGGTCGAGGAGCGGGTCAAAGCTGGCTCCTATGCCTCTGCGGATGAGGTGATTCAGGCTGGCTTGCAAGCCTTGGCGCGCCAGGAAGCTGTCCTGAGCGAATGGCTTACCCAGCAGGCGGAAGAATCCCTCGCCGATCCCGAGCCCAGCATCCCCGCAGCCGAGGTCTTCCGGGAGTTGCGCGCGATTCATCGGGAAGCCAATCAGGAGTCTGCGCGTTGAAAAGGTATGAGGTTCTTTTTCGGTCACGAGCCCGAAAGGATCTCATCGCGCTTTATCGCTACATTCGAAAACAATCCAGTCCGCGGATCGCCGCAAATTACATTGTTCGGGTAGAGAAGGTTTGCCTCTCTTTGGCGTCATTTCCTAAGCGGGGAACTGCCGTTGCGTCGCATCTCTCAGGGCTTCGCACCATGGGTTTCGAACGCCGGGCAACTATTCTGTTTCGCGTTGGGGAAGACAAAGCTGAGATTCTTCGCGTCTACTACGGTGGGCAGGATCTGGAGCCGGACTTGAAGAGGTTACTGGGGCTTTAATTTCGGTTCCGGATGATTTCTGCGACATCGTCGGCGAAGTCAGCGTCCATGACCGAGGACTCACCGGTCTCCTCCTGGAGTTTGCGGGCAATCTCGATGGATTCAGAGATGGTGCGGGGCGCAGGAGCGGCCGAGCGCAGGATTGCGGGAGGGAAGGCGCCATCTTCGATGATGATTTCAGCTCCCGCGCGCACCTTGGCCATGAGCCCGGCAAAGTCGCGGGCCGCGTCGGCTCCGGAGATGTGGATGGTCGCCATGGATTGATGATAGTGCGCTTTTGGTTCGGCTAACAGAGAGCATATCCAAAATGATCTGCCGGTACCGCGAGCGCTTGACTTGGTGGCCTTCCAGGCTTCAAGAGCGAGACCTGTGGCACCTGGCTCGCTGCTCAGGTCGGGGCCTGGTCAATTCTTCATCTCGCATGGAAGGACTCGATGATCGCCTGATATGATGCCGCCATGATTTCCTCTAACGAGTTTATGGCGATTTATGCGCTTTGCATTCTTGCGTTGTTGGCCTGTTGGCGCACCTGGCAGAGAAGCCGCTTAGAGAGGGCTGAGCAATGGCCCGAGACTGAGGGCACGATCGAATCGGCTGATGTTGAGGTTGTTGCACATAGTCGCTCGCGCGATATTGAGCTTCCTGTCTGCGCCTTTTGCTATAAGGTCGACGGCGAATACTATTCTGGTCGTTTCTCTCTCATGCCTGGGACCGATCCAACCGAGTATCCGGTCAGGACACTGGTTGACCGCAAAATTCCTGTCCGCTACGATCCGCAGAGCCCGTCAAAGTGGTTCATTCCGCTGAAGGAATTGGATCAGTGCATCATTGAGCAGAAAATCCGGCCGCACTTTGTGCGGTTATACCCGAAGGACTGACTCGAAACGATACCCAAAAGTCAGCGGGCCGCACAGGACATTTCCCGTGCGGCCCGCATCTGCAAGAGGGGCTAGTTACCGGTTCTTGGCGACTTCTTCTACGGTGACGGGGTCTAGGAAGGGCATGGCGGCGCGAAGTTTTTTGCCGACGATTTCGACGGGGTGCTTGGCTTCGGCTTCGCGGAAGGCGAGGAACTCCTTGCGGCCGGAGTTCTGGTCGGCGAGGAAGCGCTTGGCGAAGGTGCCGTCCTGGATGTCGGTGAGGATGGCCTTCATGGCCTTCTTGCTTTCGTCGTTGATGACGCGGGGGCCGGAGACGTAGTCGCCCCACTCGGCGGTGTCCGAGATGGAGTAGCGCATGTAAGCGAGGCCGCCGCGATAGATGAGGTCGACGATGAGCTTGAGCTCATGGAGGACTTCGAAGTAGGCGCTCTCAGGCTGGTAGCCGGCTTCAGTGAGGGTTTCATAGCCGGCCTTGATGAGGGCGCTGACTCCGCCGCAGAGGACGGCCTGCTCGCCGAAGAGGTCGGTTTCGGTTTCTTCTTTGAATGTGGTTTCGAGGACTCCGGCGCGGGTGCAGCCGATGCCCTTGAGGTAGCTGAGATTGAGGGCGTGGGCTGTGCCGGTTGCGTCCTGATGGATGGCGATGAGGCCGGGGATGCCGCCGCCCTCAGTGAAGACTTCGCGGACGCGATGGCCGGGGCCCTTGGGGGCGGCCATGCCTACGTCAATGCCGGCGACGGGGAGGATGGTTTTGAAGTGGATGTTGAAGCCGTGAGCGAAGAGGACCATCTTGCCGGGGCTGAGGTTGGGGGCGATTTCAGCGGCGTACAGTGCGGCGGCGGTCTGGTCGGGGACGAGGACCATGATGACGTCAGCCCACTTGGTGGCCTCGGCGACGGTAGCGGTTTCAAGGCCGGCCTTCTGGGCCTTGGCGATGGACTTGGAGTTGGGGGCGAGGCCGACTTTTACGTGGACGCCGGAGTCTTTGAGGTTGAGGGCGTGGGCGTGGCCCTGGGAGCCGTAGCCGATGATGGCTACCTTCTTTGCCTGGATGAGGGCGAGGTCAGCATCGTGATCGTAATACGTGGTAGCCATGATTTTCTCGATTTCCTTTTTGTGGGAGGTTGAAGTTTCAAGAGAGCAGGACGGTCGGGGTCCGTGGTTTGCCACCCTGAATTCGTGGTATCCCTGGTCTCAAAATCGAGACCAGGGGCACCCAACTTGTGCGGCCCATCCGACAGGGCCAGGGGCCGCCCGTTCTTACGGCTCGACGGGGGCGGATTATTCCGCGGTTTCGGCGGGCTCGTCGGTTTTGGCGCCCATGGCTTTCAGGACGCTGGAGACGTGGTGGCCGCGGCGCATGGTCATTTTACCGCTGCGGCAGATTTCGAGGATGCGGCCCTCGTCTTCGCGGAGGACCTCGATGAGTCCTTCGATCTTGCTTTCGACGCCGGTCATCTCGATCATGAGGGACTCGGAGGTGAGATCGACGATGCGGGCGCGGAAGACTTCAACGAGGTCAAAGATCTGGGCGCGGTTGCGGGGGGTGGCGGCCACCTTGATGAGGGCGAGTTCGCGGGTGACCGAGGGATCTTTGGCGATGTCGTCGACGTCGACGACGTTTTCGAGTTTGTAGAGGCTGGCGCGGATGCGGTGGCCTGCCTCGGCCGAGGCCTCGCAGACCAGGGTGAGGCGCGAGAGGCCGACCTTCTCGCTGCGGCCGACGGTGAGCGAGTTGATGTTGATGTTGAGGCGGCGGAAGAGCGAGGCGACGCGGGTGAGGACGCCGGGTAGATCTTCAACGTATGCGACGAAGGTATGTAACATGAGTACAAGCTCCTAGCTTCTAGCTTCTAGCTTCTAGCCTCTGCTTGCGGCTCGCAAGTGCCAACTGCAAGTTAGCAGTGGCAAGAACAAGCTATTAGCTAGAAGCTAGCAGCTAGAAGCTGTATTACTTGTCGTCCGCGGATTCTTCGAGCGGGTCTTTGCCGGGACGGCGGATCATTTCGTGGAGTGAGGCGCCGACGGGAATCATGGGGTAGACGGACTCCTCTTTTTCAACCATGAAGTTGAGCAGGAAGGCGCCCTTTGCGGAGCGGGCCTGGGCGACTGCGCCCTCGACCTCAGCACGGGTGCGGACGGCGAGGCCGCCGATGCCGTGGGCGTCAGCCAGCTTGACGAAGTTGGGGCTGACGAGGGGGGTGGACTCGTAGTTTTTGTCGTAGAAGAACTCCTGCCACTGGCGAACCATGCCGAGGTAGCCGTTGTTGATGATGGCGATGTTGATCTTGATGCCTTCCTGAACGATGGTGGAGAGCTCGGCGGCGGTCATCTGGAATCCGCCATCGCCGGCGACGACCCAGACTTCGCGATCGGGGCAGGCGGTTTTTGCGCCAATGGCGGCGGGCAGCGCGAAGCCCATGGTGCCGAGGCCGCCGGAGGTGATGAGGGTGCGGGGGTGCTCGTGGTGGTAGTACTGCGCCTCCCACATCTGGTGCTGGCCTACGTCAGTGACGACGATGGCGTTGCCGCCGGTGATGCGCCAGATGTCGTGGATGACGTGAGCGGCGTAAAGGTGGCCGGAGTCAGGGAGGTTCTTGATGTCTTTGACGGCGGACTCGCCTTTGCTGGCGGCGATGGATTTGAGCCAGGCGGAGCCGTCGCGGCCGGCGACGCGGGGGAGCAACTGCTCGAGCACTTCGCGGAGATCGCCGACGAGGGCGACGTCGACCTTGATGTTCTTGTTGATCTCGGCGGGGTCGACTTCGATGTGAATCTTTTTGGCCTTGGTGGCGTAGGTGGCGGTGGTGCCGGTGACGCGATCGTCAAAGCGCATGCCGCAGGCGATGAGAAGGTCAGCATCCTGGATGGCGTGGTTGACCCACGACTCGCCGTGCATGCCCATCATGCCGAGGTTGAGTGGATGCGAGGCAGGGAAACCGCCGAGGCCGAGGAGGGTGAGGGCGACGGGGGTTTGGGTGCGCTCAGCGAGGGTGCGGATCTGCTCGATTGCGCCGGACTCGATGACGCCGTGGCCGGCGAGGATGATGGGGCGCTTGGCGCTCTTGATGAGCTCGGCGGCTTGCGCGAGGCCGGAGTCTTCAACGCGGAGCATGGGATGGGGGCGATGGGGGCGCGGCGCGGCGGCGGCGAAGTCAAAGATGGCCGTGCCCTGCTGCGCGTCTTTGGTGATGTCAACGAGCACGGGGCCGGGGCGCGAGGACTTGGCGATCTGGAAGGCGTAGCGCAGGGCGGGCGCGATGTCTTCGGTTTTGTTGATGAGGAAGTTGTGCTTGGTGACGGGCAGCGTGATGCCGGTGATGTCGACTTCCTGGAAGGCGTCAGTGCCGAGGATTTTGGAAGACACGTTGCCGGTGATGCAGACGATGGGGATGGAGTCGAGCATGGCGGTGGCGATGCCGGTGACGAGATTGGTGGCGCCGGGGCCGCTGGTGGCGATGGCGACGCCGACCTTGCCGGAGGCGCGGGCGTAGCCGTCTGCCATGTGCGCGGCGCCCTGCTCGTGGCGGACGAGGGTGTGGTGAATGGGGAACTTGCGCAGCGCGTCGTAGACGGGCAGGATGGCTCCGCCGGGATAGCCGAAGACGTCGGTGACGCCCTCGCCCACCAGCGTGGCCCACACGATTTCAGCACCGGTGAGGCGGGTGGGAGTGGTGAGGTGGGCGTTGGCGGCTTGCGTGGTGTCGGTGGTTGCCATGGGTGGACTCCTTTTTGAGCTTCTAGCTGCCAGCTTCTAGCCTCTAGCTTGTTCTGTGCTGCTTCAGCCGTGTTGCGTCTTATGAAGACGGGTTTTCAAATCTTTTTAGGTGGCCGGAATTGCCAGGCCGGCCACCGAGTGAGCTAGCAGCTAAGAGCTAACGGCTAGAAGCTGCTCTTACGTGGTTGCGCCTTCGGAGGCGGAGTTGACGCGGTCGACATATTTGCGGAAGACGCCGCGGGGCCAGCGGAGCGGTGGAGGTGTAAAGCCCTTGAGGCGCGAGGCGATTTCTTCGGCGCTGATTTCGACGTCGAGCCTGCGGTTGGGAATGTCGATGTGGACGATGTCGCCTTCGCGGACGGCGGCGATGGGTCCGCCGACGAAGGCTTCAGGAGCGACGTGGCCGACAGTGAAGCCGCGGGTCGCGCCGGAGAAGCGGCCGTCGGTGAGCAGGGCCACGGTGGAGCTGAGCTCGGGGTTGCCGCTGACGGCGGCGGTGACCTGGAGCATCTCGCGCATGCCGGGACCACCCTTGGGGCCTTCGTAGCGGATGACGAGGACGTCGTTGGGTTTGATCTGGCCGGACTGCACGGCGGCGAAGCATGCTTCTTCTGTATCGAAGACGCGAGCGGGGCCGCGATGGTCGTAGCGATTGGAGGCGGCGACCTTCATGACCGAGCCTTCAGGGGCGAGGTTGCCTTTGAGAATGACGAGGCCGCCGTTGGGCTTGAGGGGATTCTCGAAGGTGCCGATGACCTGCTGGCCGGGAGTCTCCACAGCGAGGGCGGCTTCTTCAGCGAGGGTCTTGCCGGTGATGGTGAGGGTGCTGCCGTCGGCGTGACCGGCGGCGATGAGACGCTGGGCGAGCAGGCGCGAGCCGCCTGCGGCTTGATAGTCCGAAGCTACGTATTTGCCGGCGGGAGTGAGCGAGCAGATGTAGGGGGTGCGCTTGCTGATCTCGTCGAATTCGTCGATGGTGAGTGGGATGTTGAGTTCGCGGGCGATGGCGATGAGATGGAGGACGGCGTTGGTGGAACCGCCCGAGGCGGCGACGCTGGCGATGGTGTTTTCTAGGGACTCGCGGGTGATGATTTGGGAGGGGCGGCGATTGGCGCGGACGGCGTCCATGAGGATGCGGCCGGCTTCGCGGGTGGCAGCGTGCTTGTCAGGGCTGGTGGCGGGGACGCCGGAGAGATAGATGGGCGAGATGCCGAGGATCTCGGCGCTCATGGCCATGGTGTTGGCGGTGAACTGGCCGCCGCATGCGCCTGCGCCGGGACAGGCGTTGGCTTCGAGGGCTTCGAGTTGGGCCTCGTTGATTTTTCCGGCGGCGTAGGAGCCGATGCCTTCGAAGACGTCCTGGATGGTGATGTCGATGGTCTTGCCATCGGGGCCGTCGAGTTTGCCGGGGGCGATGGAGCCGCCGTAGAGCATGAGGCCGGGAATGTCGAGGCGGCAGAGGGCCATGATGATGCCGGGCATGTTTTTATCGCAGCCGCCGATGCCGACGAGTCCGTCAAAGAGGTTGCCGCGGGCGACGAGTTCGATGGAGTCGGCGATGACTTCGCGCGAGACGAGCGAGGCCTTCATGCCCTGGGTGCCCATGGTGATGCCGTCGGAGATGGTGATGGTGTTGAACTCCATGGGCGTGCCGCCGGCTTCGCGGATGCCTTCTTTGAGGGCCTCGGCGATTTCGCGCAGGTGGACGTTGCAGGTGCCGATCTCGGTCCAGGTGTTGGCGATGCCGATGATGGGCTTGTGCAGGTCGTCTTTGCTGTAGCCGACGCCGCGGAGGTAAGAGCGCGCGGCGGCGCGGCTGGGGCCTTCAGTCAACGGGATGCTTTGGCGCTTGCCTTCGATGGTCATGGGCTCACTTCGTTCGCCAGCTTCTAGCTCTTAGCTTCTAGCTGCTAGCTTGTTCTTGCTGCGGTTGAGTTTCGTGCCGTTCAGTGTAGTTGGCGCTTGCCTGCGCTTTCGGTTGAGGCAAGATGAGCTAGAAGCTAGCAGCTAGAAGCTGTCACTTCGCTTTCAGCCATCCGGCCTGGTCGTGCTGCTTTTCGAAAGTGTCGAGGGCGGCGGCGTGGCGCAATGTGAGGCCGATGTCGTCGAGGCCTTCAATGAGGCAGAACTTGCGGAACGGGTCTACCTCGAAGGTGGCTTTGAAGCCTTGAGCGTCAGTGACCGTTTGGTCTTCGAGGGAGACGGTGAGTTTGTAGTTGGGTATGGTCTTGGCGTTGTGGAGGAGTTGGGCGACTTCATCTTCAGTGAGGCGGGCGAGGACGATGCCGTTTTTGCCGGCGTTCGAAAAGAAGATGTCAGCGAAGGTGGGGGCGATGACGACGCGGAATCCGTAGTCAGAAAGGGCCCAGGCGGCGTGCTCGCGGCTGGAGCCGCAGGCGAAGTTTTTGCCCGCGACGAGAATCTGCGCGCCCTGGTAGCGCGGGTCGTTGAGCTCGAAGTCGGGATTGGGCGCGCCATCCGGTGTGTTGCGCCAGTCAAAGAAGAGGAACTCGCCGTAGCCGGTGCGCTCAATGCGCTTGAGGAACTGCTTGGGGATGATCTGGTCGGTGTCGACGTTGGTGCGGTCGAGGGGCGCGGCCAGGGATGTGAGTGTGCGAAAGGGTTGCATTCGGTCTTTACCTCCCCGTGTTCGGGGCTCGTTGAGGATTGTGGTTTCCCACCCATTCGCCGAAAAGAAGGCGAATGGATGGGGCACGGAGACGGATCAGGCCTTGCCCGCATCATGGACGGGCCAGTTACGGATGTCGACGAAGTGGCCGGCGATGGCAGCGCCGGCGGCCATCTCCGGCGAGACGAGGTGAGTGCGCCCGCCGCGGCCCTGGCGGCCCTCGAAGTTGCGGTTGCTGGTGGAGGCGCAGCGCTCGCCGGGGGCGAGGATGTCAGGGTTCATGGCCAGACACATGGAGCAGCCGGGCTCGCGCCAGTCAAAGCCGGCTTCGATAAAGATGCGGTCAAGGCCTTCGGCTTCGGCTTGCGCTTTGACGGCCTGGGAGCCGGGAACCACCATTGCGCCGACATGGGAGGAGACCTTGTGGCCTTTGGCGATGCGGGCGGCGGCGCGAAGATCTTCAAGGCGGCCGTTGGTGCAGGAGCCGATGAAGACGCGGTCGATGCTGACTTCTGCGAGCGGGGTATTGGCGGCGAGTCCCATGTATTCGAGGGCGCGTTCGAGGCTCTTGCGTTCTTTTTCGTCGGAGAGGGCGGCGGGGTCAGGAACGGAAGCGGTGATGGGCGCGACCATGCCGGGGCTGGTGCCCCAGGTGATGTAAGGGACGAGGGTGGAGGCGTCAATGAGGAGTTCGCGATCGAACTTTGCGCCGGGATCGGTGGGGAGCTTGGACCACTCTTCCAGAGCTCTTTCCCAAGCAGATCCTTGCGGAGAGAAGCGGCGGCCCTTCAGGTACTCGAAGGTGGTGGCGTCGGGAGCGATGAGGCCTGCGCGCGCGCCGGCTTCAATGCTCATGTTGCAGACGGTCATGCGGCCTTCCATGGAGAGGGCGCGGATGGCGGAGCCTGCGTACTCGATGACGCAACCGGTCGCGCCGTCGGTGCCGATTCGTCCAATGATGGCGAGAATGATGTCTTTGGCGGTGACGCCTTGTGGCAGCGTGCCCTCGACGGAGATGCGGAAGGTGGTGGGCTTGGATTGCGGGAGGGTTTGCGTGGCGAGGACGTGCTCGACTTCGCTGGTGCCGATGCCGAAGGCGAGTGCCCCGAATGCGCCGTGGGTGCTGGTGTGGGAGTCGCCACAGACGATGGTCATGCCGGGCTTGGTGAGGCCGAGCTCGGGGCCGATGACGTGGACGATGCCCTGGTCGCGCGAGTCGACGTCGTAGAGTTCGATGCCGAAGTCGGCGCAGTTCTGGCGCAGGGTGGAGATCTGTTTTGCGGCGATCTGGTCGACGATGTTGAGGCGGCCCTCTTTGGTCGTGGGCACGTTGTGGTCTACCGTTGCAATGCTGCGGTCGGGGCAGCGGACCTTGCGGCCAGCGAGGCGGAGACCTTCAAAGGCCTGCGGCGAGGTGACCTCGTGGAGAAGCTGGAGGTCGATGTAAAGCACGGTGGGCTCGCCTTTGGGCTCGACGACGATGTGCTGTTGCCAGACCTTTTCGAATAGTGTTTTTGGTTCGGTGGTCATGAAACTCCTGTGTTTCAGCTTCTAGCTGCTAGCTTCTAGCCTCTAGCTTCATCCTGGTGATCGAGACTGTCTCGGCTTTTCACGGCTGCCGAATCCGGTCGTTGTATACGTGTGCGTTCTGCCTTCGCTCGACGAGCTAGGAGCTAGCAGCTAGAAGCTGAGTTTTCACCGTTTCGCGGATTTTTGCGCCCATTTGGGTTGTGGAGAGGACGGTTAGGCCAGAGAGGTTGCCGCGGGCGAGGTCGGTGGTGCGGAAGCCTTGCTCGAGGACTTTGCGGACGGAGGCCTCGATGGCGGCGGCTTCGGCTTCAAGGCCGCCGGAATGGCGCAGGATCAGTGCGCCGGTGAGGATTGCGCCGATGGGATTGGCCAGGCCCTTGCCGGCGATGTCAGGCGCGGATCCGTGGATGGGTTCGTACAAATTGACCTTGCCACCGATGGTGGCGGAGGGCAACATGCCGAGCGAGCCGGTGATGACGCCGGACTCGTCGGAGAGGATGTCGCCAAACAAATTCTCGGTAAGGACGACGTCGAAGTCCTTGGGGCGGTTCATGAGGTGCATGGCCATGGCGTCAACGTATTGGTGTTCGAGGGTGACGCCGGGGAACTCGGCGGCAACCTCAATGACGGCGGCGCGCCAGAGCTGGGAGACTTCAAGGACGTTGGCCTTGTCGACGCTGGTGAGCTTTTTGCGGCGCTTTTGCGCGAGCTGGAAGGCGATGCGGGCGACGCGGACGACCTCGCCGCGGGTGTAGCGCATGGTGTTCCAGGCTTCGTTGGTGGCGCGGTTCCACTCGCGCGGCTGGCCGAAGTAGAGGCCGCCGAGGAGTTCGCGGACGAAGAGAATGTCGGCGCCGTCGATGATCTCGGGGCGGAGGGGCGAGTTGACGGCCAGCTCTTTGAAGGCGAAGGCGGGGCGGAGGTTGGCGAAGCCGCCGAGAGCCGAGCGGATCTGGAGCAGGCCGGCCTCGGGGCGCTTGTCGGGGGCGAGCGAGTTGAACTCGTTGCCGCCGACTGCGCCGAGGAGGACGGCGTCGGAGGCGAGGGCGGCGGCGAGGGTCGAGGCGGGCAGGGGGGTGCCGTCCGTGGTGATGGCGATGCCGCCGATGCGTTTTGCGTCGAACTCGAAGGTATGGCCGCCGATGGATGCGACTTCGCGCAGAATGGCGACGGCTTCGTTGGTGACTTCGGGGCCGATGCCGTCGCCGGCGGTGACCAGGATTTTGAGGTTCATGCGTTTTCTTTCCAGTTGTCAGTTGTCAGTGATCAGTTGTCAGTAAACGCCGCGTAGATTCTACCGTTGAGGGAAAGCAAAATGTCTCGAAAGCTTCCCTCGGGGGCTAAAGCCCGGCACATTCTCTGCTGCTTTCGGCCCGGCTAAAGCCGTGCCCTTTTACAAAGCTCTTGGTGCTTGCGGCACTACTAAAGTCGTGCCCTGTTACAAAGCTCTTGGTGCTTGCGGCACTACTAAAGCCGTGCCCTTTTACAAAGCTCTTGGTGCTTGCGGCACTACTAAAGCCGTGCCCTTTTACAAAGCTCTTGGTGCTTGCGGCACTACTAAAGCCGTGCCCTGTTACAAAGATCATTCTTGATTCATCGTGGGACCATCAAAGCAACCGCAGGTCCTTCGACTTTCCACCCCAGCGACGAAGACCTGTCGGCGGGGGGCCCCGGGTTCGCTGCGCTCCGCTCAGGATGACAGCATTTTGGGTGGTTCAAACTTTTGTGCCGCGGGAGCAGGCGGCTTGGTCGGTGTCAATCCAACTCCGACACGGGTTCGCGGCGTTTTTCGCGGATGGCGTCGGGGAGGATGCCGACGAGGTCCTGGTCGTAGATGTTCTTTTTGCGGTCGGCCATGGCGACGAAGCGGTAATACGTCTGTTGCAGCTCTTCGCGGGTGAGGGTGAAGCCGAGTTGTTCGAGGCGATGGCGGAGGGCGGCGCGGCCGGAGTGCTTGCCGAGGACGAGATGGGTTTTGGCCACGCCGACGAGGGCGGGGGTCATGATCTCGTAGCAGAGCGGGTTGGCGAGCATGCCGTGCTGGTGGATGCCGGACTCGTGGGCGAAGGCGTTGTCGCCGACGATGGCCTTGTTGGGCGAGGGGCGGAAGGTGATGATCTGGCCGAGGACCTGGCTGGTGGGGTAGAGATTTTCGAGCTTGATGCCGGTGGAGACGCCGTAACGGTCGCTGCGGACATAGAGGGCGGCGGCGATCTCTTCAAGGGCGGCGTTGCCGGCGCGCTCGCCGATGCCGTTGATGGTGCACTCGACCTGGCGCGCGCCGTTCTGGATAGCGGCCAGGGAGTTGGCGACGGCGAGGCCGAGGTCGTTGTGGCAGTGGGAAGAGAGGATGATGCCTTCGGCATCGACGGCGGGAACGCGCTCGCGGACTTCGGCGAACATGCGGCCATACTCTTCTGGAGTGGTGTAGCCGACGGTGTCAGGCATGTTGATGGTGGTTGCGCCGGCCTCGACAGCGATGCGGACCATTTCGATGAGGAAGTCGCGGTCGGAGCGGGTGGCGTCTTCGGGCGAGAACTCGACGTCGTCGACGAAGGAGCGGGCGAGGCGGACGGACTCGGCGGTGAGGTCGAGGGCCTCGGCTCGGCTGATCTTGAGCTTGTACTCGAGGTGCAGGTCGCTCGAGGCCAGGAAGACGTGAATGCGGGCGCGGTCGGCGAACTGGACCGAGCGGGCGGCCATCTCAATGTCTTCGGCCTTGGCGCGGGCCAAGGACGCGATGCGGGGCTTGCGGACGGCCTGGGTGATGGTGGCGATGGCGGCGAAGTCGCCCTCGGAGGCCATGGCGAAGCCGGCCTCGATGATGTCCACGCCGAGATCTTCAAGGGCGTGGGCCATGGTGAGCTTTTCCTGGGTGGTCATGGAGCAACCGGGAGACTGCTCGCCGTCGCGGAGGGTGGTGTCAAAAAAGGCTACGTGATTTGTGGTCATTTGCTCGCCTGCCAAGGGGAAACTTGTTTCGAACCATTTTAGTTTCTCGCATGGGGGTGTATAAGGCAAAGTTATAATTGTTGGGTTAGCGATTAGAATTGCTTATACTTCAGAGATCAGAGATCAGAGATCAGAGATCAGGGATCAGGGATCAGGGATCAGGGAACAGGGAACAGAGATCAGGGATCAGGGAACAGGGAACAGGGATCAGGGAACAGGGAACGGAGGATTGGCGCATCCTGCAGTTGGCACAAGTCAGGCAATATCTTGCAAACTATACCCATTATGGGTATAGTAAAGGCGACTACGATGCAAGATCCAACGCGTTCGAAGAGGCTTCAGTTTGTGGAGGCTCCGGCTTTCAGCCGGTACCGCGAGGATTATCTGGACGATGAGGAGTTCGGGAAGCTTCAGCGGGCATTGGCGGATAACCCGGAAGCGGGCGACATGATTCCGGGCGCAGGCGGCATTCGCAAGCTGCGATGGAAAGACCTGAGGCGGGGCAAGGGAAAGCGCGGCGGGCTTCGTATTGTCTATTACTGCTTTCTGTCGGATGAGGAGATATGGCTTTTGACGCTTTACGGCAAGGACGAAGCCACAGACCTGTCGAGGGATGAGAAGACCGCACTGCGCAGAGCGCTGGAAGCCGAGCGGGCGGCGCGCAGGCGAAGGGAGACGCAATGAGCAAGCCAATGGGGAAAAAGCGAGACATCTTCGCGGAACTGATGGAAGGCGTTGGCGCCATGGGAGCGCAACGCGCGGGAAAGGTGACGCTGAGGACTCATGCATTTCCGGATGCGGAGGTGAAGGAGTCTCCCGGGGGCGAGTTTTTTGTGGAAGTGCGGGAGAGATTTAACGTTTCGCGGGCGGTGTGGGCCAATATGCTGCGCGTGAGCCCTCGCACAGTGGAGAAATGGGAGCAGGGTGGGCAGGTGAGTTCTCTGGCGGCGACGTTTGTGGATCTGGTGGCGCGTTACCCTGACACGATTGAGCGCCTGCAGACGTTGCCGAAGCGGGTGTCGCGGGTTCGGAAAACAGCCTCTGCTACTTCCGGTGCTGCCGCGGTCAAGCGGTCTGCGCGAGCGAAGCGATCCTCAAGCGCGAACGCAGCTTCATTATGAGATGGCCATGGAACTGACGCAACTGGAGACGTTTCTGGCGGTGGCGGAGGAGCGGAGCTTCTCGCGGGCGGCGGTGCGGCTGCATCGGACGCAGCCGGCGGTGAGCCAGGTGATACGGAAACTGGAGGCGTCGGTCGGGGAGACGCTGTTTGACCGGGCGGCGCGGGATGGGACGCTGACGGCGGCGGGGGAGCTGTTGCGGGATTATGCGCTGCGCCTGCTGGCGCTCAGGCGGGAGGCATCAAGCGCGCTGGGGGAGCTGAAGAGCCTGGAGCGGGGGCGGCTGCAACTGGCGGCAAACGAGTACACGTGCATGTATCTGCTGCCGGCGATCGATGCGTTCCGGCGGGAGTATCCGCAGATCAGCGTGACGGTGCACCGGACGCTGGCGAGCCGGGTTCCGGAGCAACTGAATCTGCGCACGTTTGAGCTGGGGGTGATTTCGTTCCGGCCGGACCCGGTGCAGTTCAGGACGATTGCCGTGTATGGGGACAGCCTGGCTTTGATTGTGAGTCCGAGTCATCTGCTGGCGCGCGCGGGGCGGGTGTCCATTACAGATTTAGGCGAGGAATTGTTTGTGGCGCACAACGTGACTTCTCCGCTGCGGCGGAAGGTAATTGAGGCGTTTCAGCGCTACCGGACGCCGCTGAATATGGGGATTGAGCTGCCGACGATAGAGGCGATCAAGCGGTTTGTGGCGCTGGGGAACGGGATGGCGCTGGTGCCGCACCTGACGGTGGCGCGGGAGCTGGAGACGGGGGATCTGGTGAGGGTCTTAGTGGATGAACTGGACGTGAAGCGGGTTTTGCGGCTGGTGCACCGGCGGCAGGCGACGCTGTCGTATGCGGCGCGGGCGTTTCTGGGGACGGTGAAGGCGATGGCGGCGGAGCAGGGACCGCCGTTCTACTACCATGTGGAGCGTGCGGGCTGAGCACGTTCCATAAGTTGGTGTGCTGAATTGTTGGGCGGCACGTCTATGGTTTGAGAGGATTCCTGGGGGCCGGGTTCTGCAAAAGGGCGCCCCGGCAGTTACAATGCTGAGAGCGGGGCCCGGACAAGAACCGGCGCGCCGGAATCGACAAGTTTCGTTGCCAGCCGGATGGTTGCGCAGTCGCGAGGTTCAGGACCGAATGAAGAAGATCGCCTTACTAGCATTCCTGCTGGCCGTATGCGTGGCA
>Ga0302320_10006046_pt1 | contig 26998 bp, 17 predicted proteins | sample Bog_T0_3_FD_202130 | JGI IMG/M metagenome (GOLD analysis project Ga0302320, IMG submission 202130) | Peat permafrost microbial communities from Stordalen Mire near Abisko, Sweden - Bog_T0_3 | ecosystem: Environmental > Terrestrial > Soil > Wetlands > Peat | place: Sweden: Abisko, Stordalen Mire...
ATACTGTAAAGACGCGAAAGGACGTAAAGAAAGACGTAAGGCAGGATGGAAACCAGACCTCCCGACTCGCCCCAGCAACCCGATTCCACGCCTCCTGAGAGCCACGCCAAGAAGTCCTGGTGGGGAAGGCTTTTAGGCTGGGTCATCCTGCTGCTAGTTTTTGCCGTGATCTTTTATCTAGTTTTGCGGCACCATGACGACGCGCAGAGCGCAGCTGCTCCCAAGCGTGGCGCGTTCGGTCCCGTAACCGTCACAACAGCCACAGCGCAAAAGGGCAACATCGGGGTTTATCTGGAGGCGATCGGCACGGTCACTCCGGTATATACAGCTTCGATCATCAGCCAAGTCACAGGAATGGTGATCCAGGTGCATTACACCGAAGGCCAACTGGTCAAGAAGGGGCAACCGCTGATCGAGATCAATCCGGCGCCTTACGAGGCCACGCTGCTGCAAGCTCAAGGGACGCTGGAAAAAGATACGCAAATACTGGCGCAGGCTGAGATGGACTTGCAGCGTTACCGGGACGCTTGGGCCAAGAACGGTATCCCCAAGCAGACACTCGACGATCAGGAAAAGATCGTGCTGCAGGATCAGGGCACGGTGAAGAACGACGAAGGCACCGTCAAGTACGACGAGGTGCAGCTTGGTTTCTGCCACATCACGTCGCCCATCAGCGGCCGTGTGGGATTGCGCTTGGTTGATCCTGGAAACGTGGTTCAGGCGAATGGCACGACCACATTGGCGGTGATCACTCAGGAGCAGCCTATTACCGTCATCTTTACTATTCCGGAAGATAGCCTAGCGCAAGTGCAGGCGCAGACTAAGCACGGGAAAAAGCTTACTGTCGATGCGCTCGATCGCAGTCAGCAAACCAAGGTTGGAAGCGGCAAGCTGCTGACTGTGGACAATCAGATCGACACCACGACTGGCTCGGTGAAACTGCGGGCACTCTTCGAGAACAAGAATGATGCGCTGTTTCCGAATCAATTTGTAAACACCCGCTTGCTGGTGACAACGCTGCAAGGGGTCACGCTGATCCCGAGTTCTGCGATTCAGCGCAATGGCACGACGGCTTACGTGTATTTGCTCCAAAACGGCGCGGCGCAGATTCGCAACATAAAACCTGGAGTTTCGGACGGCGGAAACACTGAGGTGCAGGGAATTAATCCGGGCGATGTCATCGCGACCAGCAGCTTTGAGAAGCTGCAAAACGGCTCGAAGATCGTGGTGTCGAAACAGCCGCTGCCGGCTACGACGAGTGAGGGTCCCGCTCCGTGAGCCCGTCACGCCCATTCATCATGCGGCCGGTTGCGACCTCGCTGCTGATGGCGGCAATCATGCTGGTGGGGATCGTGGCCTACATTCAGTTGCCCGTCTCGGCGCTGCCCGAGGTCGATTACCCAACAATTCAGGTCGTAACGTTTTATCCCGGTGCCAGCCCGGACGTGATGGCAACCACAGTGACCGCGCCGCTCGAACGCCAGTTCGGGCAACTGCAGGGGCTCAGCCAGATGACCTCCACGAGTTCTGGAGGCACATCGGTCATCGTGTTGCAATTCGCGCTGAGCCTCAACATTGATGTTGCCGAAGAGGAAGTGCAGTCGGCGATCAATGCCTCGCAGAGTTATCTGCCGTCGAACCTGCCCGCGCCACCCGTTTATAGCAAGACGAATCCGGCGGATGCGCCAGTGCTTACTCTGGCGATCACGTCTGACTCGGTTCCGTTGTCGCAGGTTGAGGATTTGGTGGATACGCGGCTCGCGCCCAAGTTATCGCAACTTAGCGGCGTGGGACTGGTGAGCATTAGCGGGGGACAAAAGCCGGCGGTGCGGATTCAGGTGAACCCGTCAGCATTGTCCTCTTACGGCATCGATCTGGAGAGCGTGCGCACCGCCCTTAGCCAGGCCAGCGTCAATCAGGCCAAAGGGAATTTCGATGGGCCGCGACAGGATTTTCAGATTGACGCCAACGATCAACTGGTCAGCAGCAACGATTATCGTTCTGTGGTGGTCGCCTACCGGAATGGTTCGCCGGTCATGCTCACGGATGTCGCGCAGGTTGTAGACGGCATCGAGAACAACAAGCAGGCGGCGTGGATGAATGAAACGCCTGCGGTGATTTTGAATGTGCAGCGGCAGCCGGGCGCGAATACGATCAGCGTGGTCAAGGGCATTAAAGCGTTGTTGCCGCAGTTGGAGGCCAATCTTCCGGCATCCGTTCAAGTCACCATCCTGACGGACTTGACCACTGCGATCAAGGCGTCCGTCGCTGACGTTGAGTTTGAATTGGTCCTGACCATTGGCCTGGTGGTGATGGTCATCTTTCTGTTTCTGCGCAGCCTATATGCCACGATCATTCCCAGCGTGGCGGTTCCGCTCTCGCTGGTGGGAACGTTCGCTGCGATGTATGCGCTGGGCTACAGCCTGGACAATCTTTCGCTGATGGCGCTGACCATCTCTACTGGATTCGTGGTGGACGACGCCATCGTGATGATTGAGAACATCTCACGCTACATCGAGGAAGGCGAAGCTCCGATGGAAGCGGCGCTCAAGGGCGCAGAACAAATCGGCTTCACGATTATTTCGCTGACGGTTTCGTTGATTGCGGTGCTCATCCCCTTGCTGTTCATGGGCGATGTGGTGGGACGCCTTTTCCGCGAGTTCGCCGTAACGTTGGCAGTCACCATCATTATCTCCGCTGTTGTATCGCTGACGCTGACACCGATGATGTCGGCGCGAATTTTACGGCACGAGCCCAAGGAGGAGCAGGGAAAGTTCTATCAGGCCTCGGAGCGCGTGTTTGAACGGATGATCGCCTTCTATGGGCGGACGCTTAAGTTCGTGCTGGGCTATCAAACGATTACTTTATTCGTGGCGTTGGGTACGCTGGTGCTCACCGTCGCTCTTTACATCATCATTCCCAAAGGATTTTTTCCGGTGCAGGATACGGGGGTGATTCAAGGAATCTCGCAAGCACCGGAGACCATTTCCTTCGCGGCGATGACGGAGAAGCAGCAGGAACTGGCCAAGGTCATTTTGGCTGATCCGGCGGTGCAGAGTTTGTCTTCGTTCATCGGAGCCGATGGCACGAACACTACGCTCAACAGTGGACGCTTCTCAATCAATCTAAAACCGTTGGCCGATCGCGACCTGAGCGCGGCCGACCTGATTCGGCGGCTGACACCCAAGCTGCAAAATGTGCAGGGCATCACTTTGTTTATGCAGCCGGTGCAAAACATTACTGTCGACGATCGCGTCAGCCGCACGCAATACCAGTACACCCTGGAAGATCCCGACGCGAACGAACTCAACGATTGGACCAACCGCTTCGTCGCAAAACTCAAAGAATTGCCGCAAATTGAAGATGTCGCAACCGACCAGCAGACTGGAGGGTTGGCCGTCGCGCTGAACATCGATCGGGTAACCGCCTCGCGGCTGGGTATCGCGCCTTCGACTATCGACAACACGCTTTACGATGCGTTTGGGCAGCGCCAGATCAATACCATGTACACGCAGCTCAATCAGTATCACGTGATCATGGAGGCGGAGCCGCACTTTCAACTTGATCCCGACATATTGGGACATATTTATATACAGGCGAATGCTTCGTCGGGAACCTCGGGGCCGGGCGCTTCGAGTTCCTTTTCGGCTTCGGGATCATCGTCAGCGGGATCGAATGCGACGACGGCTTCGGTGCTCTACACGCCGACTGCCTCAACAAGTGTGCTCGCGCCGCCTTCCAATGCGCTGACCCCTGCGACTTCGGCGACGACAAATTCTTCCTCTAACACGGCGACCAGCGCTACGATGAGCAACGCGGTTCCGCTCAGCGCGTTCAGTCGTTTTCAGAAACGGTCCGAGGCGCTGTCGATCAACCATCAGGGACAGTTCCCGTCGGTGACCGTGTCATTCAATCTAGCGCCCAATTCCGCCTTGGGCAGCGCGATTACGGCAATCACGAAGGTGCAGGACGAAATGAATTTTCCGCCTAGCCTGCAAGCGGATTTTCAGGGTACAGCGGCATCGTTTAGAAATTCGCTCTCGAATGAAGGGCTTTTGATTCTGGCGGCGCTGGTTACCGTGTATATCGTGCTGGGCGTGTTGTATGAAAGCTTCATTCATCCCATCACGATTCTTTCGACGCTGCCGTCCGCCGGTGTGGGCGCATTACTGGCGTTGATGATATTCCGCCAGGACTTGAGCGTAGTGGCGATCATCGGCATTATCCTGCTGATCGGCATCGTGAAGAAGAATGGAATCATGATGGTCGATTTTGCGCTGGAAGGCGAGCGCGAGCATGGCAAGAACGCGACTGACGCGATATATGACGCGAGCCTGCTGCGTTTCCGTCCCATCATGATGACGACCATGGCCGCATTGCTTGGTGGTATTCCTTTGGCATTCGGGACCGGCATCGGATCGGAAATTCGGCGACCGCTGGGCATCGCGATGGTGGGCGGACTTTTGTTGAGCCAGGTGCTTACGCTTTACACGACGCCGGTGATTTACATCTTTTTCGATACGCTGGGCGAGAGATTTTTCGGTAAAGGTAAGGACAAGAAACGCGAGGGTCCGTCGCAACTGGCGGAACAGACATGAACCCGTCTGCACTCTTTATCCGGCGGCCTGTGGCGACGACGTTGCTCACCGTCGCTATCGCTATCGCAGGCGCGATTGCGTTCGTGGTGCTGCCGGTTTCTCCTTTGCCGCAGGTTGACTTTCCCACGATTTCCGTGGGTGCATCCCTGCCGGGAGCGAGCGCGCAGATCATGGCGTCGTCGGTGGCTACGCCATTGGAGCGGCAATTCGGCCACATTGCGGGCGTTTCGGAGATGACTTCCGCCAGTTCGCTGGGCACAACATCGATTACGATTCAATTCGACTTGAGCCGCAACATAGACGGCGCTGCCCGCGATGTGGAAGCGGCCATCAGCGCGGCACGTACGTATCTTCCTTCCAACTTGCCGGGCAATCCTACCTATCGCAAGGTCAATCCTGCGGATTCTCCGATCATGATTATCGGATTGACGTCGACCAAGTTCGATACCGGCGCGTTGTACGACACGGCTTCGACGATCATGGAGCAGAAGTTGTCGCAGATTCAGGGCGTGGGGCAGGTTTCCGTGGGTGGCAGTTCGCTGCCTTCGGTGCGGGTGGACGTCAACCCCACGCAATTAAATAACTACGGGCTTACGCTGGCGAGCGTGCAAGCCGTCTTGAGTACGCAGAACGCCGACTTCGCCAAGGGCCAATTGACCGACGGTGCGGTCACCGCCGACATCGTGGCCAACGATCAGATTTCGAAAGCGGCGGACTACAAGCCGATCATCATCGGCTACCACAATGGTGGGGCGGTGCGGCTTTCCGATGTCGCAGACGTGACGGACGGAGTGCAGAATATTCGTTCCGGCGGCTTTTTGAATGGCGTGCCTGCGGTCATGTTGATCATATTTCGCCAGCCGGGCGCAAATATCATTCAGACGGTACAGAATGTGCGCGATCAGTTGCCGTTCCTGAAAGCTTCGGTTCCGCAGGGAATCGATACCACGATTGTGCTCGACCGCACGACAACGATTAAGGCGTCGGTGAATGACGTGGAGCGCACCTTAGTGATTTCGATCGTGCTGGTAATCCTGGTGGTGTTTATTTTTCTGCGCAGCCCGCGCGCGACTTTGATTCCAAGTGTTGCTGTTCCAGTTTCGCTGATTGGAACGTTTGCAGTGATGTATTTGCTCGGCTATAGCCTGGACAATCTTTCGCTGATGGCGCTGACCATTTCCACGGGATTTGTGGTGGACGACGCCATCGTTGTCATGGAAAACATTTCCCGTCACCTGGAAGAAGGCATGGAGCCGTTCGCAGCCGCGCTTAAAGGCGCGCAGGAAATTGGGTTCACCGTCTTCTCCATCAGCGTCTCGCTCATCGCGGTGTTTATTCCCATTCTCATGATGGGAGGGATAGTCGGTCGACTGTTCCGCGAATTTGCAGTCACGCTTTCGACGGCGATCGTGGTTTCGATGATCGTATCGCTGACCACGACGCCCATGATGTGCGCGTACCTGTTGAAGGCAGAGAAGAATATTGAGCACGGCAAGATGTATCGCTCGAGCGAGAAGGTTTTCGACTGGATCTTGGAGATCTATCGCCGCAGCTTGCTGTGGGTGCTCGACAATGCGGGGCTGACGCTGGCGGTGCTTCTATTCACTGTCGCATTGAACGTGGTGCTGATCGGAAAAATCTCCAAGGGATTCTTTCCGCAGCAGGACACAGGGGCGCTTGTGGGAGGTCTGCAAGGGCCGCAGGATGCGTCATTTCCGGTCATGGATGATTCCATCAAGAAACTGGTTGGCGTGATCAAGAAGGATCCGGCGGTCGCGAATGTGATTGCTTTCACGGGAGGCGGAGGCACGCTGAACTCCGGGTTTATTTACATTGCGCTGAAGCCGCTTAATGAGCGCAAAATAGGCGCGGCGGATGTCATCAACCGGCTGCGGCCCCAGATGAATCGATTGCCGGTCGCGTCGGCGTTCTTGCAGGCGGCGCAGGATTTGCGCATTGGCGGGCGCGGCAGTAACGCGTTGTATCAATACACAATTCAGTGCGACAACGTCGAAGATTTGTCGAAGTGGGGGCCGATTTTGCTGGCGCAAATGAAGAAGCTGCCGGGCCTGCAAGACGTGAACTCCGATCAGCAGAACGGCGGCCTTGAGGAGTTGGTGACTTACGACCGGACCTCCGCGGCGCGTCTGGGGCAGACTGCGCAATCGATGGATTCGGCTCTTTATGACGCCTTCGGGCAGTCTGAGGTGTCGATCATTTATACGCAGCTGAACCAGTATTACGTGGTGCTTGAGGTTGCGCCGCAATATTGGCAGAGCCCGGAGGGATTGAAGAACATTTATCTGAGGAGCGCAAGCAGTGGCGGCAGCGGGTCGAGCCGAAGCAACCTTCCTGGAACCGGGAATATACCGCTGCGCACGGTAGCGACCGCGGCGGCGGGGACAACGCCGCTGTCCGTAAATCACACCAGCCTGTTTCCTTCGGTGACGGTGTCCTTCAATCTTGCGCCGGGAGTCTCCTTGAGCGACGCAACATTGCGGATCACGCAGATGCAGCAGCGGTTGGGAACACCGTCGACCATTCGCGGCTTCTTCTCAGGTACGTTGCAAGCATTTCAGGATTCCTTGAGCACGGAGCCGATGCTGATCCTGACGGCGCTGCTCGCTGTGTACATCGTGCTGGGCGTGCTGTACGAGAGCCTGGTGCATCCTATTACCATTATTTCGACTCTCCCGTCGGCCAGCGTGGGCGCGATTTTAGCCTTGATGCTTTTCAAGATCGACTTGAATGTGATCTCGATCATCGGGATCATATTACTGATCGGCATTGTGAAGAAAAACGCCATCATGATGATTGACTTTGCGCTGGTCGCGGAACGCGAGCACGGCAAGAGTCCCAGGGATTCGATCTTCGAAGCTTGCATGTTGCGCTTCCGTCCGATTTTGATGACCACGATGGCGGCGCTGTTCGGAGCTTTGCCGCTGGCGTTCGGCACTGGCACCGGCTCGGAGCTTCGCCGACCGCTGGGCATTACAATCGTGGGCGGCTTGATTGTCAGCCAAATGCTGACGCTTTATACGACTCCGGTGGTTTATCTGTACCTGGACCGGTTGAGGCTGCGCTTCAAAGGCAAAGAACACGCGACGCTTCCGGCACCGACGCCACAAGAGGGTTAATCGAATCAAAGAATGGTAGAAACGCTATGACAATTTTTCAAAGATCGGTTCAGCGGGCGGTTTTGCCGGGCGCATTTATCCTTTCTTTACTTGGATCAGGCTGTGTGGTTGGCCCGAAGTATCACGCTCCGTCGCCGCAGGCCCCGGCCCCGGCCTACAAAGAAGTTCCGACACAAGCTCAGTCTCCGTCGCAGTCGCAGGAAAATGGCACCTGGACTGTCGCTCAGCCGTCGGACGCGAAGCTGCGCGGGAAGTGGTGGGAGATATTTAACGATCCTGAACTCAACGCGCTCGAAGAGCAGTTAGATATCAACAACCAGAATATCAAGCAGTATTTCGAGAATTTCATGGAAGCGCGGGCAATAGTCCGGGAGGCGCGTTCGCAGTATTTCCCCACGCTATCGACCGCACCTGCGGTTTCGCATTCGCGAAGCTCAGCAAATTTAGGCACAAGCACAACGACGACGGGCGGCACGACTACTGGCACTACGAATGCCCAGCGCCTGGAGAGCACGCTTTATTCTTTGCCCCTTGAGGCTTCGTGGGAGCCCGATCTCTGGGGAAAAGTTCGCAATACGGTGCGTCAGTCGCAATATGCTGCTCAAGTCAGCGCAGCGGATTTGGAAAACGAGCGACTAACTGAACAGGCCAGCTTGGCCGAATATTTCTTCGAGATTCGCGGGCAGGACGAATTGCAGAAGATTTACGACGACACGGTTGCCGCCGATCAGAAGGCCTACGACTTGACGAAAGGGCTTTATGACTCCGGCATCGACGATCAGATCTCAGTGGTCGAAGCGGAGACCACGCTGCGCAGCGCACAGGCGGGACAGACGAACGTCGCCATCGCGCGGGCGCAGTATGAACATGCGATCGCGGTGCTGGTGGGCAAGGCTGCGACCAACTTCTCGATTCCGGTGAAGCCCATGGTGACCGCGCCTCCGCCGATTCCGGTGGGTGTGCCCTCGGAGTTGTTGGAGCGCCGTCCCGATGTGGCGGCAGCGGAACGTACCATGGCCGAAGCCAATGCCAGCATCGGCATCGCGTACGCAGCGTATTATCCAAACTTAAGTTTGACTGGCGAAGCCGGATTCGAGAGTTCAAGAATCGGTGACTGGCTGGCGTGGCCAAGTCGATTCTGGTCGGTGGGTTCGTCACTCTCCGAAACTATCTTCGACGCAGGCTTGCGCCGCGCCACGGTGCAGCAATATGTCGCAACCTACAATTCGGATCGTGCCGCATATCGGCAGACGGTGTTGACCGCGTTCCAGCAGGTGGAGGATGGATTGGCCGAAGTGCGACTCTTGTCCAAAGAAATTCAACAGGAGCAGCAGGCGGTGGATTCCGCCCAGAGTTACCTCAAGCTGGAACAAGGGCGCTATGACACGGGCATCGATCCCTATGTGGATGTGTTGATCGCTCAGACTACAGTGTTGAACGATCAGCAGACGCTGAACAATCTGCAGGTCGAACAAATGACATCCGCGGTGGCGCTGGTCGAAGCTCTGGGCGGCGGGTGGGATCGTTCGCAACTGCCGGGTCCGCAGCAAGTCACCCAGAAACCGCCCAAGACGCAGACCACCATCGAGCAATAAGAGCCAATTGCGTTCAGGCGGTCGCGGAAAGTCCCGCAGCGACGACCGCTGGCACAGGCTCTGCGGCTTCCCAAGAGGTGTCCACTGGCCTAACGCGCATAACTACCTTCGCGGAGTGAGCCTGCGTGGACTCCTTCGCCTGAGTGGCCAGGCGTCGCCCGCGACTGGCGATGGAACGACGTGGCTTTGGTTCGGCAGCAGCTTCCACAGAAGCGGAACGCAGCAAGTGCCGGATGCGCAGCTTGGCTTTGTGCAACTGCGACTTCGTATTGCCGACTGAGCAACCGAGGAGCTTGGCAATCTCGTGGTGCTCGTAGCCCTCGACCTGGTGCATGAGAAATATTCTGCGGTAGCCTTCCGGCAGTTCGCTGATCGCGCGGGTCAGTGCGATCCGAGACACGGAGGTTTCGAGGCGACCGTCTTTCACGCCAAACTCACGGGGCACGGGTTTGTCGTCCTCGGGATTGCCGCGCGGTTCGTCGAGCGAGACTTTGCAGGGTGATTTCTTGCGGAAGTGCATGAGCACGGTGTTAAAGGCGATGCGATGCAACCATGTGGAAAGCGCCGAGTCTCCGCGGAAGGCGGGCAGTTTGCGGAAGACCATGAGGAAGGCATCCTGGGTCAAGTCTTCGGCTTCTGCGACGTTGTTGGTCATGCGGAGGCATAACGAGTAGACCCGCGCCTTGTGAGCATGAAATAAAACGGCGAAGGCGTCGCGATCACCCTGTTGGGCGCGCCGGACAATATCGGAATCCACAGAACGTTTGGTCGTGCCGTTCGAATTAGGGTTCACTAGTGCCTCCTTAGAGAAACTCATTACTGTTCGTCTACGAAACCGCTGAAGCGTTTCCGACAGCTCAATTCACGGCCTGAGGAACCTCGACCCATGTTGGCAACGGGACGACGGGGACACTCAACACCGAGGGCAACTGCACATTCACGATTTCATTTCGCACCGCGTACAAAACCAGTTCGGCGATGGAATGCAGGTTGAGCTTGCGCATGAGGTTGCTGCGGTGGGTCTCCGCTGTTTTCACGGCACACTCGAGGATGCTGGCGACTTCCTTGGAAGTCTTGCCCTCTGCCAGAAGCTGCACCACCTCGCGCTCGCGCTTGGACAATTGCAATACGCTGCCCGCGGCGGCCGTACGATGACGCAGACTGTCTTCCCGGATTAGGTCGGAAACACGCGAACTGAAGATGCTCTTGTTCTGCCGCAAGGCCTTGACGGCGGTGATGAGATCATCGATTCCTTCGGATTTGACAACCCATCCTTGGATACCGACCTCTAAACAGTCGCGGACCACCTTCTCGGAGTCCACGTCGGTGAGAATCAGAATCTTTTGCGCAGGATTGCTCTTGAGGATCTGGCGGGCAGCGTCGACGCCGTTCAACTCAGGCATGGAGATGTCGAGGATGAGGAGATCGGGTTTCAACTGCCAGCACTTCGTGACTGCTTCTCGCCCGTCGGCGGCTTCGCCGCAGACCTGCCAGTCTTCGTGGGATGAAATAAGTGCGTGCAGGCCAAGTCGAAAAATCGGGTGATCGTCAGCCAACAAAATCCTGAATGAGTTCATCAGAGTGAAACCTCGTGTGTTATGAAGAAACTTATCAGCGAGGTAGGCGAGGGGTCTGAGCAATATTGCTCAAGCCTCGGATATTGTCTCTATCTGCCGTGAATTGAAGCATTTGCGGCGGGTGGTTTTGGTCAAGTCCGGCCCGAGTTTGAGTCAAACTTGGTCGTGCACTAAGTATTCGCGAAAGTTCTTGCTAGCGCAGGCGGAAGAGTTATGGGATCTATCCACCGTTCACTGTCGAAGACACTCTTGATAGGGCTCGCCTTCTGTGGGTTTTATTTTGCCGATCTGGCGAGCGCCCAGAGCCCCGTCCCGGCTGCCGAGCCAAGCAGCGCCCAAAATGCGGAGTCGCCAGCGGATGATTCCGGCGGCTTTGTATTCAAGAAAGAAGTGCAGGAAGTGGTTCTGCACGCCACTGTGGTCGATCAACAACGCAATCTCGTTACCAACTTAAATCGCGATGTATTTTCCGTCTTCGAGAATGGCGTGCCCCAACCCATCTCTTCGTTTCGCCGTGAAGATGCTCCGGTGTCGATCGGAATTCTGATCGACAATTCGGGATCGATGCGCGACAAGCGGGAGAAGGTAAATGAGGCCGTGATCAACCTGATTCGTGTGAGCAATCCGGGCGACCAGGTTTTCGTGGTCAACTTTGGCACGGATAGTTATCTGGACCAGGATTTCACTTCCGATATCAACCTCTTGCAGCAGGCGTTGCATAATTTTTCTACGCAGGGCAGCACCGCACTTTACGATGCATTGGTTGCGTCGTCGGCTCATTTAGAGAGAAATGCGCAAACTGCAAAGAAGATTCTGCTGGTTATTACCGATGGCCAGGATAATGCCAGCCAGCTCACCTTGCAGGAGGCGGAACGGCGATTGCAGAGTCAGGATGGTCCCATCATTTATGCGATTGGATTGGTGGGAGATGAAATGCGCATTGCTGGCCGTGAAGCTTTGCAGAATTTAGCGGCGACGACGGGCGGCGTGGCATATTTTCCGCAGTCGTTGAACGAGGTGGAGAGCATCGCGCAGGGTGTGGCCCACGATATTCGGAGTCAGTACACCATCGGCTACAAGTCGACCGATCCCAGCCAGAAAGATGGCTACCGTCGGGTGCAGGTGTTAGCGCAGAGCGTGGATGGCCGCGTGCTTTCTGTGCGCACGCGAACGGGATATTTCGCGGGGCAAGAGCTGAAGTAGTTGCGCTGACAGTAATGAGGCGGTAGGGATCCTTCGACTGAGCGACGGGTTCGCTGGCGCTCTCCCGTCGCTGCGCTCAGGATGACATTCGCCCGCGTATTATTGACTTGATGAATCGACTTCGCGTCTGGCTGCTGGCCGCTGTCAGTCTGTTCGTTGCGCTGCCTTGCGCCGCTGCTACACGCCACTATTACATTGCCGCCGAGGACGTGACCTGGGACTTCGCTCCCAGCGGTCATGATTTGATGGCTGGACTTCCGGTCCCGCAGCCCTGGGGCTTGAAGACGAAATGGGAGAAAACTCGCTACATCGAGTACACCGATGCGACGTTTTCGGTGCGCAAGCCACAGCCGGAGTGGCTGGGGATCCTCGGTCCCGTGATTCGCGCGGAGGTAGGTGATGAAATCGTCGTCGACTTTCTCAATCGCAGCTCGACTCCGCATAGCATCCATCCGCATGGTCTACGTTATGACAAAGACAATGAAGGCGCGTTCTATCTGCCTTTTTCCCGGGGCGCGCACATTCCGAAGGATGTCCGATTCACTTATCACTGGTTCGCAGACGCAAGCAGCGGGCCGGGGCCGGGACAGCTGAGCTCGATCGTCTGGTGGTATCACGGGCACTACAACGAAACGGCGGAGACCAACGCCGGATTGCTCGGGCCGATCATCGTCACGGCGAAAGGAAAGGCGCGTTCCGATGGTTCGCCGAAGGATGTAGATCGCGAGTTCGTGGCGTCATTCATGATTTTCGATCAGCTGGGCGGACGGAACGAAGGCCAGTTTCATTCCATCAACGGCTATATTTTTGGCAATCTGCCCGGGTTGGTGATGAAACAAGGCGCGAAGGTTCGCTGGTACATGCTGGGCATGGGTAACGAACAGGATATGCATACGCCGCACTGGCATGGCGAAACTGTTACCGATGGTACACGCAGGCTGGACACGCTGGAGCTTATGCCGGGCAGCATGATGACCGTGGACATGGTGGCGGACAATCCAGGGGTGTGGATGCTTCACTGCCATGTGGCCGATCACATGGAGGCGGGGATGATGGCGACGTATACGATTTACAAGCCGCCTACGCGTCCTTGTCCGCTGCAATTCGTGTCGGCAAATTTCTGGACCGATCCCGACAAATACACGCTCACGGTTAAGAATGTCAGCGGGAAACCGATCAAAAGCCTGGGACTAAGTTTCGAGCAATTCACCGCACCTCAGCTCATGCAGCGGCCCTTTCGAGACACATGGGTGATGAGCCAGCCGCTCGCCGCTGGCTCCAGCGAGACGATGGAGATGAAGCCTTATCCCGCGGAGGGCGGAAAGAGTCTGCTGGGATGGGTACTGCTTCCGACAAAGGTTGTGTTTGCCGACGGCACAGTTTGGGCGCCGCAAGAGCGTGGAGAGTGTTTTGGCACTTTCTGGCGGGACGCGGATCATCCCACCCTCGAGGTGGTTCCTCCCGAGCAGTTTGAGACCAAGGAAGACTAATGTCTCCCTCGTCTCTGTTCTTCTCTAAGCCTTATGGCAGCGTGTTCACGTAGCACTGCCCATTGGTGACCTGTGCGGGTGGCGTGGGCGGCGTTGCCCAAGGTGGATTGTTGAAGTTGAAGTACTCCGCCATGCTGGGCTGAGCCGCGTCGCGCGCCGTGAGAGCTGGCAGACCGAATCGCGTTTCTATGAACTTCAAAATTGCTGTCGTGTCCTCGACCGTGTGCGAGACATAATTCTTCTTGGCGTACGGAGAAATGACAATGAGTGGAACGCGATAACCGGTGTAGGTGAAATTGCACGTGCCGACATTGGGCGTTCCATAACAGATGTCGGTGCTCTCGAGATCCGATGGCGCAATTCCGTCCGGGTTAACCGCCGTTTGCGGTGCGACGTGATCGTATAAGCCGCCGGGCTCATCGTAGGTGAAAAGAAATGCAGTGCTCTGCCACGATGAGCTCTGCATCACTTGATTGATGATGCCGGCTGCATACTCGGCGCCATATTGAATGTTGCTGGGAGAGAGGTCGTCGGTCGAAGGATGCTCGTCGAGACCTGCGTCCGAAGCGGGTTCGATTTGCACCACTTGCGGCAGAGTCCCGTTGGCTAAGTCGTTGTCGAAGTCGGAATTGGCAACGCCAATCGTCCCGATGTTATTGGGATAGTCCGTCGGGATGGTTTGTCCCCAGGCAAAATTCTTGATGTAGCTGGTCTGCAACAGGCATGAGGCCAGATACGGTGGTCCGGAGCATCCTGTGTTGGTTGGATTTACATAGATCTTCCAGGTGATTCCTGCCGTTTGCAGTTCCTGGAAAATCGTCGGCGAAGTGATCAGGTTCTGATCGTTCTGGTTGGAGCCGATCGGATACACATAGCCTTGCGATGTTGCGGCCACAAGGTATTCGCGGTTGGGATTGGTGCGGCTCAAGACCGGGGAGAACCAGCGATCTGACGTGCCAAAATTCGAGGCCATGAAGTAGTAGTAATTCAGGTCATTGCCTTCGTAGTATCCCATCGCCCGAATGCCGCTGGTGTCGTACATCGGGTCGGTGTTGTTGTAGGCGTTTTCTCTCACGTCATGGGCGGCGCTAAAAACGAATCCATTCAATTGTGCGGCATCGAGGCCAGTGGGATCGTTATAGTCCCAATCGACGTGGGCTTCATTCCAGAAGGGGCTGGGATTTTCGATGCACTGCGTGACCAGTTGATAAGAAGTTACCGGAGTGCTGGGGTCGTAGACGCAATCCTGGAAGGGCGCCGGAGGGGCTTGATACGGATAGTCGGGATTGCATCCGGGATTGCTTGGCGGCGCGCCATAAAGCGGCGCAATGCCGGAGGTCGGGTTGAATTGCGGCAGTCCATCAAACGACTGATCGGGAATGCCGTTCTGCGCCCAATACTGGCGCAATTGCCCGAAGTAATGATCGAAAGAGCGATTCTCCTGCGCAAAGAAGATGATGTGATTGATGGGCCACACGTTGATCGCTGCGCTGACTGATTCAGTCGTACTCATATCAACCGTGCAGGTGCTCGATCCAGTGCAGGCTCCGCCCCAATTTACGAGATAAGAGTTCGCGCTGGGAGTGGAAGTGAGCGTCACCTCTGTTCCCGCGGGAAACGCCGCGGTGCAAGTAGTTCCGCAATTGATGCCCGCGGGAGTGCTAGTCACCGTTCCGCCGCCCGTGCCCGAAAGAGTCACGGTCAGGTTAAAGGAAACCGGACTTGCAGTGAACGTCGCGGTGACGGATGCGTTGGCGTTCATGGTGATCGCACAGGGGCCGGTGCCCGTGCAGGCGCCGGTCCAGCCTGCGAAGGTTGAGTTGGAGCCGGCCGTCGCGGCCAGCGTGACTTGGGTTCCGGGGGCGAACGAAGACGCGCACGCGCTGCCGCAGTTGATTCCAGCTGGAGTACTCGTGACAGTTCCCGTGCCTGTACCTGCGTCGGCAACCGTTAGCGTGTAGGTGCTCCCCGGACCTGCGAATGAGGCTGTCACCGTGGCGTTTGCGTTCATGGTGACGGTGCAGGTGCTGGTTCCGGTGCAGGCTCCCGCCCATCCTGTAAACGTAGAGTTGGCGCTGGGAGTTGGAGTGAGTGTGACTGCCGTACCTGCGGCGAAGCTGGCTTCGCACGTGCTGCCGCAGTTGATGCCCGCTGGCGCGCTGGTGATGACTCCCGTACCAGTTCCCGATTGATCGACGGTTAGGGCATAAGTGTTCGCCGGACCGCTGAAATTGGCGGTGACCGACTCATTGGCAGTCATGGTGACGACGCACGATGCCGTGCCGCTGCATGCGCCGCCCCATCCCGCGAAAGTCGAGTTCGCGCTGGGCGTGGCAGTCAGTGTGATTTGCGTCCCGGATACATAGCTGGCGCGGCAGGTGGTTCCGCAATCGATTCCGCCCGGAGCGCTGGTGATCGTGCCCGTGCCGTTGCCGGCGGGAGCTACCGATAAAGCGTAGGAATTGGCCGCTGCGGTGAAGGTTGCGATGATCGCCTCGGTCCCACCTACTGCCATGGCGCACGTACCGGTGCCGCTACATGATCCGCCGGACCATCCTGCGAAGGTGGATCCCGAAGTTGGCGTCGCGGTAAGGACCACTTGACTACCGACTTCAAACACCGCGCTGCATGATGCGCCGCAAGTAATGCCGCCGGGACTGCTGGTGACAGCGCCCGCCCCATTGCCCGCAATGCTCACCTTGACCGTGCCCGTGGGCGCCGGACTTGTTGCCACTCCGCCACAGGCAACTAAAAATGAGAGCAAAAGCACAGCTAACAAGCCGCGTATAGAGAGTTTCCAGGTCAAGGGATAAATAGTTAGTGCTTGAATCACGGCGGACACACTCCTGACATCACTTTTGGTTCAGGGCATTGGATTCCAAAACGGCACTTCCTGTTGGCTGGGCGCAGCAAGGCGTTGGGGGCATCCCAAAAGCGGAATAACGACTCCAAGAGATGCGCGTCGAGGCTTGTCTCATGGATGGAAAACAGTGCCGCAGATTTTACTCTCTGGCCGAGGTAAGGGATGACAGCGTTCCGCATCCTTATTGCCGATGACCACGAGGTAGTGCGGCGTGGGATCAGAAGCCTCCTGGAAAAGCACGCCGGCTGGCAGGTGATCGGCGAGGCCCGCGACGGTCTGGAAGCGGTTCACCTTTGCAAGAAGCTGCATCCCGATCTCGTTCTTCTGGACGTCGACATGCCCCGGCTGAATGGGATTGACGCGGCACGTCAGATTCGCACCCACGATCCGCAGATGCATGTCATCATGGTCGCCGACGAAGACTCGGAACAAACGGTTCACGACGGCATCGCCGCCGGCGCGCGCGGCTTTCTGCTCAAGACGGGTGCGGTGCGTGACGTAGCACCCGCAGTCGAGGCGTTGCAGCATGGCAGGGTGTTTTTCAGCAATAAGATCGCAGAATTTATCATTCGCGGGTTCTTGAGCGCGAATGGCGAGCCTGAGCCGTTGGGAAACCACCTAACGCCGCGCGAGCGCGAAGTAGCGCAGTTGCTGGCGGAAGGGAAGAAGACGCGCGAAGTTGCGGACGTTTTGCATGTGAGCGTAAAGACGGCGGAAACACATCGCGCAAATGTGATGCGCAAACTTGAGCTGCGGTCGATGGCCGACTTAACGGTATATGCGATCCGCAACCGGATGATTCGCGTGTTTCACTGAGTTGTCTTAACGATCGCGCCCGTGCGATGGATCGGAGGAGTTTGCGGTGTCGATATCGACGAGGAGATTCAGCGCGGCGCCTCCCGGCGGGTAGCAACTGCCGTTGCGGTCATAATTCGGGCACGCTACGGCGAAGTCTTTGCGGCGTGGCGACTGAGCGAACTGCCAGATGTCGGCGAAATCGATTCCGCTTTTTGTTGGAGCGATTGAAGAGTCGGGGATCGTGCATCCGAGCGATGGCGGACAGACATCGTTGGTCACCCAGTAGACTATTTTTCTTCCTGCGGCATTCTCGCGGATGTCTTCGGCGGTCACGACCGTAGTCGTTCGCGACTCGCGGAACGGGATGCCTGAGCAGTAAATACCGGCTTGAAAGCCGCTGGAGTTTACAGAGTCTACCCAGGCATAGATGTAGGCCTTCTGCTCGGGGAGCATGCGGCCGCCTTCTTCCTGGTCGAGGAAGATAATCGTGCGCGCAGGAAAGCCTTCGTGGCGCGCGGCGGTTATAGCGGAGTCGGCGTCGGACTTGCCTAGTTGCGCTGCTTTCGATTCATTCTTCAGTTCGTGATCCAAGCGGCCGTTGAAGAGCACAAGAAATCCGAAGCCCGCGTCTTGCACGACTTTTCTTTTCGACGTCCAACTATTGTGATCGGCACCGGGAGGGTTATTGAGCCAAAATCCCGCAAAGGAGAAAGTTTTGTGAAGCAGAGTTAGGTTCTGATCGCCGGGATAGTCGTTGCGGTCGAAGCCTAGGTGGCCGGAGCTTTGGGCTTGCCCGAGAGTACTGCCGAACGATAGAAACGCCGAGATGAGGAAAACTAAGGAAGTGGTTTGCACCAAGTGATTCTAGCTGGGGAGGAGCCAAGCCGACGGGAAGCGTTATGATCGCTATTATCCCTTCCGCAACTCACTGCTTTCGTATATAAACAATACGGTCGCAAATTCGCACTTCTAAGGACGGACATGCAAAGCAATGCCGTCGGCAATATAAATAAGGACGCAGCTCACAGCGGCGCTCGCGCCCAATCTCCAATCTACGTTTTATTTCTTTCGATCATCGCCGCCATTTCTGGATTTCTTTTCGGCTTCGACACTGCCGTCATTAACGGCGTGCTTTTCTTTTTGCGCCATCAATTCGCGTTGAATGACGTGCAAACCGAAGTTGCCGCCAGCTCCTTGCTGCTCGGCTGCCTGCTCGGCGCAGCCGGAGCCAGTCTCATCGGAGATCGCATTGGCCGCCGCAAGTCTCTCATCTTTGCCGCGCTGCTATTCGCAATCTCTACTCTCGGCGCGGCGCTAGCTAATTCGATCCTTCTTTTCTCCATCGGCCGCCTCATTGGAGGCCTCGCTATCGGTCTCGCGTCCGTGCTGACTCCCGTCTACATCGCCGAAATCGCGCCTGCACGGAATCGCGGCACGCTGGTTTCTATGAATCAGCTCGCCATAGTCGTCGGCATCGTTGCTTCCTACATTGTGAGCTGGAAACTCGCCTTTCTCGGGGACGTCAGTTGGCGATGGATGCTGGGCGTCGCCGCCATTCCCTCGCTGGCATTTTTCTTCGGACTACTCGTTATTCCCGAAAGCCCGCGATGGCTCATCGGCCATGGCCAGCGTGAGAAAGGGGAAAAAGTTTTGACCCGCATCTTCGGCGCGCAGGAAGCCGCGTCGCAGGTCCGCCTGGTCGAAGAAGCCGCCAGCGAAGAAGAAGGTTCGTGGCACGAAGTCTTCGCCAAGCCCATGCGCAAGCGGCTTTTCGTTGCGCTCACGCTAGCCGTGCTCTGCCAGGTCACAGGCATTAACACCGTGCTCTACTACGGCTCCATCATCATCAGCGAGCATTTTCCTGGGCAGGGCGCCGACACCGCGTTTCTCGCCAACGTCGTGGTCGGCATCACGAATCTGGTCTTCACTTTGATCGCGCTCTTCTTCCTCGACCGCTGGGGACGCCGCACCATGCTGCTGACCGCCACCGGCGGCATGGGCCTCTCGCTCACCGTGCTCGTCGGCGCGCTGCATTTGCCCGGCGTCTCGCCGATGGTCATGCTTGCCTGCGTAATCTGTTACGTCGCGTCCTTTGCTTTCGGCATGGGCCCAATTGTGTGGATTGTTATCTCGGAAATTTTTCCTAATAAAATTCGCGGTCGCGCCGCCTCCATCGCGACTTCTACTCTGTGGACCTCGACGCTCATCGTCACTTTCACTTTTCTCTCTCTCGTGAAAAAGTTCGGCCTCGCCGGAACCTTTGCGATCTACGCTTTCCTCTGCGCGGTCTGCTTTGTGTTCACCTGGAAATACATTCCAGAAACGCGGGGCAAGACGCTGGAGCAAATTCAGCAAGAGCTGGGTGGATGAGGTATGCCGAAGCGAGAAAAAGCTCAGCCAGCGCCCGAACTGCCCGCACACGGCGGAGACAAACAGGAATCGCGCTTCCGCACCATACTCACCAAGCTCCAGCAATCTGGCTCGGTTGCGGTCGACGATCTCAGCGCCGAACTGGAAGTCTCTGTCGTCACCATCCGCCGCGATCTCGATGTGCTGGAGCAGCAAGGCCTGCTCAGTCGAACTCACGGCGGAGCCATGTCTATCGAGCCGCTGTTCTATGAGCCGTTCAAGAAAGACCGCTCATTTCTCGCTCAGGTGCAGCGCCTCGCCGACGAAAAGCGCCGCATCGGACGCGCCGCCGCCGCTCTCATCCAACCCGGTGAAACTATCGCCATCACTCCCGGCACAACTACCGCCGAAGTGGTTCGCGGGCTGCCCTTGCACTCCAACATCACCGTCGTGACCAACACGGTCAACATTGCCATGGAGCTGTCCAAGCGCAAAGACGTGAAAGTATTCGTCACCGGAGGCCATCTGCACGGTGACTGGTTTTCCCTCGTCGGCCCGACTGCGATACGTAGCCTGGAAAATATTCTCATTCAAACCATCTTCGTGGGCGCGGACGGCTTCCATCCCCAATGGGGCATGAGTTGCGGCAGCGCCGAAGAAGCCGACCTCAACGGCGCCATGATCAAGCAAGCCCGCCGCCGCATCGCAGTCGCCGATCACACCAAACTAGGAGCAGTCGCTCCCTGGCGCATCTGCGAAACCACCGAAATTCAAACGCTAATCACCGACACCGGAGCGACAGAGAAAGTTCTGGAACCATTTCGCAAGGTGGGGATTGAGGTGGTGCGGGCTTAGGAAGCTTCGTCCAATCTGTGGCACTCCGCGATACCCCGTGGCCTCTGTGTTAAGGGTTTTGAACTTCTAAAATCTTCAACACAGAGGCCACGGAGGTAACGCTGAGGTTCACAGGGAATCGTTCATCCACTGACCGCCCAGCCGCCGTCGGCGCGAATGATTTCTCCGGTGATGGTGGCAGCGTCTTCGCTCAGCAGGAATAGCGCGACCTTTGCAATGTCATCGGCGCTGACCAGGTCGCCATAAAGCGGTTGCTTATCTTTAATGAAGCTTAGGATTTCGGGATTCTGTTGCGCTCGCGAGCTCATCGGCGTGCGTACAAGGCCCGGCGTGACCACGTTCAGTCGGATTCCGTGAGGCGCATAGTATGCCGCTGCCGAAACTGTCATCGCTTCGATCGCGCCTTTGCTTGCAGCGTAGGCGGTCGTCGCAAAGTAATCTCGCTGCGGATAGCGAGCCAGCACGCTGCCTAAGTTAACGATCGAGCGAGGCCGCCGCTCCGTCTCGGCCATCCATCTCGCCAACACCGCGCGGCAAACCTGAAACGTTCCTTTGGCGTGGACATCCATCATCAACGTCCATGCTTCCGAGGTGCAGGTGTGCAACGGGCCGTCGCCAGCGGAACGTCCGCTCAATCCCGCGACGTTGAAGACGCCATCGATGCCGCCCAGCGTTGCGAAAGCTTTTTGTACTCCGGCGTCCACTTGTGTTTCGTTCGAAACATCGGTCACAGCATAGCCCGCGTCGGGAAGGGAAGCGACGAGCGCGGCACACTCTTGTTCGCGATTGGCCAGAATGAAAACGCGCGCGCCCTTCGCCGCGGCCATGCGCGCGGTCGACTCGGCGATGCCCGACGATCCTGTAATCAGTAGCCGCTGCGAATCACTCATAGAGATGCTTCAGGCTCTTGCGGTACGCCTCATAGAATAATTCCAGTTGCTCTTCCGCGCTTTGATTTCCCACGAATTGATGACTGGGCAGCAGCACCGGCTTGTGGCCTTTTTTCAGTAGCAGACTCGCCGTTTCGCAGCGCAGCATATTGATAATCATGGCGCCGGTAAGCGTCGAAGTTGGACCCGTGCGCCATTCCAAGCCTTCAAGTTCAAGCACGCAATCGCCCGGAGGACACTGATTGTCGATCACGATGTCCGCGACATCGATCAGCTTTTTGCCCGAAACATGGGCTGGCTTTGAGCCTTCACAATGCTGCCGCGAAACTATGGCGATCACTGGCAGTCCGCGCTTCTTAGCACCTAGAGCAAACTCCACAATCACCGGACGAATCCCGCTGGTCGAAACAACGATGAAAGCATCATGCGGGCCAAACTTGAAGCTCTTTAGAATTTCTTCCGCGTAGCCGTCGAACTTTTCCAAATATAACGGAGCCCGCAAACCGTTCGAGCCCACGATCTCCGAGTGGTTGGACATGGAATGTTCGACCATGGCAACGAAGCCCACGAAGCAGCCCTGGCGAGGCGTCATTTCCTCGGCCATCATGCGCGAGTGGCCGCTGCCGAAGAGAAAAATCAGGCCGCCCTTCGCGATGCGGTCGGCGCACAACTCGGCCGCCGCTTGAATGTTTTTCATTTCTTTGGCTTTGAGGCTGGTGAGCAAGGCGAGGGAGCGGTCGAAGTAGGTTTCAGCGGCATTCGTGGCCATGTTTTGTGGGATCTCCGATAAAGATTGTTATTGCCATAAAAAGAATATCAAAATGATCGAAATATGTACAATCGAAAGCAAATCGGTTATTATAAACCTATGCTCCTATATAAGGAGAACGCGACTTCATGAGCCTACGCCTCTTTTCCACCCAAGTGGAGAGCCTTGGCGAATTTGACGTCGTCGTTGCAGGCTCGGGATCCGCTGGCGCGACCGCCGCGATCAGCTCGGCGCGCTCTGGAGCGAGAACGCTGCTGCTGGAGCGCCTTCCTTTTCTGGGTGGAACGAGCACGGCGGTATTGGACACGTTTTACGGTTTCTACACGCCGGGCAGCCGGTCGGTGAAAGTAGTTGGCGGAGTCGCCGACGATGTGGTGTCGCGACTCAATGCCTACAGCGCCTGCATGGAGCGCCCCAACACTTACGGCGCAGGCACGGGGATCACTTACAACACCGAATATTTGAAGGTTATTTGGGAAGAATTGGTGCGGGAATCTGGCTGCAACGTATTGCTAAACGCATGGGTGCAGCAAGTCGATGTCGCCCGCGGCCGCATGACCGGTGTGATCGTCGCGACGCGGCAAGGGTTGAAGTCTGCTTCCGCCAAATTCTTTGTCGATGCGACGGGCGATGCCGATCTCTGTTTTTTTGCGGGAGCACCCTACGAACTGGCCGGGGAAAATGAACCGGCCCAGATGCTGACCACGACATTCAAAGCCGTCAATGTCGACACCGCAAAACGCCGGACCATCGGCAAAGATGAGTTTCATCGCCGTATGGCGCAGGCCGCCGAATCGGGCGGATACAACTTGCCGCGGCGCGAAGGCAGCGATCACATCACTCCCATCGCAGGGATGTATGCCACGAATATGACGCGGGTGCAGTCCTTCGAAAAAGTCGATGGAAACACTCGTAATGCGACCGATCCCGCGCTTCTTACTCAAGCCGAGATGGACGGACGCCGACAGGCGCTGGAGTATATGCGGTTCTTGCGCGATCGCATTCCGGGCTATGAAAGCGCTGAGCTGGTCGCATTTGGCACGCAAATCGGGGTGCGCGAAACGCGCCGCATCTATGGCGAATATCGGATGACTCGCGAAGACGTTCTCAGCGCAGCCCAATTCGACGATCAGATCGGGCTTTGTGGCGCGCCCATCGAAGATCATCACGAGGGTAGCGATACGCATTGGCAATATCTGCCGGATGGTTCGGCAGTCGGAATACCTTTTCGCGCGTTGCTTCCGCAGAAGATTGAAAACTTGCTGGTGGCGGGACGCTGCTTTTCCGCATCACACGATGCTCATGCCAGCGTGCGTTCCATGGCGCAGTGTATGGCCATGGGACAGGCCGCCGGCACTGCTGCCGCGCTGGCCTGCACTTTGCATCGCGAATTGCGTGCGCTCGATGTTTCAAATTTGCGCGATGTTCTTTCCGCGAAGGGCGCAATTTTGTAGGTGCCGAAATGAGTTTTCTGCGAACCGTTCTCGGTGACATTCCGCCTAGCGAGGCGGGCATCTGCTATGCCCACGAGCATCTCATCATTGATCCCAGCTTCACGACGTTCACCAATCCCGACTTTCTTTTGGATTCGGTCGATGCCGCCTGCATAGATGTGAATGAGTTTCGTCAAGCTGGCGGGAAAACGCTGGTCGACTCCATGCCCTGCGGTGGCGGTCGCAACGTAAGAAAGCTAGCTGAACTTTCGACCAGGACGGGCGCACACATTCTTTGCCCCACAGGCCTGCATTTGCGCAAGTACTACGCTCCCGGCCACTGGGGTGAACGCTTCAGCGCAGAGCAAATTGCCCAACTCTTCATCGCCGACATCGAAGAGGGAATTGACTGCAATGACTACACCGGTCCCAGCATTGATCGATCCATCCATCGTGCTGGATTGATCAAAGTAGCCACCGGCTTGGACAAGATCGACGCGCACGAGCACAAGATTCTCGAGGCCGCAGCCATCGCACACCACGTCACCGGCGCGCCGATCCTCACGCACACTGAGCAAGGCACCGCTGCCTTAGATCAAATTCGTTTCTTTGCCGACCACGGTGTCCCGCTGCAACACGTCGTCATTTCCCACACCGACCGCAAGCCCGACTACGGATATCACCGCGAGCTTTTTTCCGCCGGAGTCATGCTTGAATACGACTCTGCATTTCGCTGGCCCAAAGGTGAAAAGAATTTCACACTGGAGCTAGTTCTCAGCGCGGTTCGTGACGGCTTTGGCGGCCAGATCGTGTTGGGAATGGATGCCGCCCGCCGCAAATACTGGCATGGTCATGGGGGGGAGCCCGGCCTCGCATTTCTGTTGCGTGAATTCGTGCCGATCTTGATCGAGCAGGGGTTAACGGCAGAACATATCGACCAGATACTCGTGCGGAATCCGGCTGCCGTCTACACATTTACGGCAAAATAACTATTTTCTACTCCTTGACAGTCGCGGCTTCTAGCATGAGAATGGTTGTGCGGAAATTCTTCCCGCGCTGAGTTCGTCGATCCACACCCCCCTAACGGATCTTCGACTATCACGGCAGCGACAGCGCGACCGCTCCGAAGAGCCGCGTCCCTAAATTAAGCCGTAAAGGTTGGTTCGTATGAAGATTCGTGCCTGTCTCGCATCCTACCGTGCTCTCCTTCTTGTTTCCTTCTTCGCGCTGTGCGGCGCGCCCGCATTAATGGCGCAGTCGTTCAATATCAACGCCGGCGGTTTCTCCAACGCGAATGTTTGCGTCAACACGATTTCTCCGCCGCCGACCTGCCAAGTGTTGACCAATGGCTCGCCTAACCAGCCCACAGTCATTCCCGGCGGAATTCTTCAGCTCACGACAGCGGACTACAACCAGCACGCTTCGGCGTGGTTTGCGACTCCGCAGCCGATTTCGACCGGCTTCACGACCTCTTTCCAATTTCAGATGACATGTCCAGGCTGTTCTCCACCCGCGGATGGTATTGTGCTGGTAATCCAGAACGATCCCGCAGGCACGGGCGCGCTGGGCTACGACTTAAACGGCCAGAACCTTTCTTACGGCAATGGCGACCTCAATCAAGGCGACGCGCCCGGGGGAGCCATTTTCAACAGCCTCGCCGTTGAGCTCGACACCTATTACAATCCCGACTTCGGCGATCCAGACGGCAATCACATCGCAGTGCAAAGCTGTACTCCTAATAACGCAACCACGCTCTCGGGCAACAGCGCCGATCACAATTACATTTGCCCCGACGGCAGCGCCGCGAAACTCGCCTTACAGAGCCTAGGTTCGACGGTTTCGCTGTCCGATGGAAACATTCATACGATTACCGTCGACTATACCCCGCCCGGGAACTGTAACAGCAACTGCAACAATTTCGCCGTCTATCTCGACAGCAACCTCGTGTTGCAGATCACGGTCAATCTCGCGCAGCAACTCTATTTGACCTCAAATGGGAGCGCCTACGTCGGATTCACCTCGTCCACAGGCGGTTCCTACGAGGACAATAACATCATCAGTTGGTCGTTCTCGCAACTCCCTTTGAATCCCATCAACGTCAACCAGCCGTTGCAACCCACCCAGACGAATTTCAATTACACGCAGACACTGAGTTCCGGCGTCGATTATTCGCAGAGCGGGTTGCCGGGGAGCGCCTTCCAGGGCGTCATCATGCAGGGAACGGTTCAGGCTATTTCCGCTCAAGACTTCGCGAATCTGGTGCAGAACACACCCTTCCAAGGAAGTACGTGCCTTTTGCAGGACACCGGAAATCAAAATTACTATTGCGTGATTACTACCGATCTTTGCACGACTCCGAATAACTCCATTCCTTCCGGTGCAAATTGCCCGAATACGGGGACGAACGCCCTCATCGGAGCCAGCAACACCTTCAACTTGGATCCCATTCAAAAGCCGATCGTCAATCCGAATTATCTTATGGGGACAGATACGGCCTTGAGCTGCCCCCCGGGCAGCAACAACACTTGTAAAGGCTTGATCAGCATTTTTTCGAGCATTAGTGGCGACGCAGTTCAGGTGAACGGAAAGACGGATGGATTCAATTCCATCCTGGTTCCCATCGAGTACTCCGTTGAGCCCTCCACTTCTCCAAGCACGACACCGCCATTGAATAACGGATGGATCAACAAAGCAGTGACGTTGAACCTCAACAGCACCGAAATTGTGCCCGCGAACAACACCAATCCGCCTTCGCCACTGCCGACCATCACCGGAATCAATTACGCGGTAACCGGAGTGAACCTGCCCAACCCCGCATCTGGCCTGCTTTCCGGCGCGACCGGTTCCATAACCATACCGGGCACCAGTCAAGGTGCGACCACCGTGACGTTTTATGCCACCGATAACGCTGGCAACACTGAGTCGATCGTCACGAATAGCAACAACCAGGTCAACAGCGCGCCTCCCAGCATCACCATTAACGTGGACTTAACGCCGCCCACGGCAAACTGCACGCCCAACAATTTGCCCACAGGCTGGACGGCGACCGACGTCACCTACAATTGCACGGCGAGCGACGGCCTGTCAGGGCTGGCGAATTCTTCGCAGTCCAACTTCGTGTTGTCGACTAACGTGCCCGCAAACACGCAGACTTCGAATGCCAACATCGGCGCGGTGCAAGTGTTCGACATTGCGGGCAACGAAACCACGGTTGGACCTTACGGGCCCTATGAAGTCGACAAACTTGCACCCAGCATCAGCAACCCGCAGTTGACCACCAGCACACCCACGCTGGGGCAGACTGATACTGCCAGCTACACTTGTAGCGACATCGGCGGCTCTGGAGTGGTATCTTGCGGACCGGCCGGGTCAGGTACGTTCCCGGCTGTGCAGAGCGCCAACGAGAACAGCACTCTCAATACCGGCACTCTGGGAAATCAT
>Ga0302320_10006047_pt1 | contig 26990 bp, 25 predicted proteins | sample Bog_T0_3_FD_202130 | JGI IMG/M metagenome (GOLD analysis project Ga0302320, IMG submission 202130) | Peat permafrost microbial communities from Stordalen Mire near Abisko, Sweden - Bog_T0_3 | ecosystem: Environmental > Terrestrial > Soil > Wetlands > Peat | place: Sweden: Abisko, Stordalen Mire...
GGACGGCAGGCCATCCGCCGGCGACGCCCAATGTTCAGACCCAGATCCACGCCTTTACGGCGGCGATCGGCTCGCACGACCTCAGCGACGACATCAAGTCCTACGATCTGGTCTGGCTGGAGCATCTGGTCGGCGACGCGCATCAGCCCCTGCACGCCACATCGCGATTTTCACGCAGCCTGCCGCGAGGCGATCAGGGCGGCAATCTCGTCGCGCTGTGCGCCAGGCCCTGTCACGATGAGCTTCATTATTATTGGGACGACATTCTCGGGACCAGCAGGACAGCAGCAGCAGCCCTCACTGAAGCCGCAAGACTTCCGGTACCGTCGCCGGCCGCGGCAGCCATCGCCGATGAATCAGTGTGGATCCGGGAGAGCTTCGACGCCGCGCGGCGTTATGCCTATGCGGCACCGATCGGCGATGGGCCGGGACCTTATTCGCTTGATTCCCGCTACCGCGAAGCTGCCCTCGCGGAAGCACGCGAGCGGGTAGTTCTGGCCGGCATTCGTCTCGCCAATCTCATTAACTCGACCATCATTTAGTCACGCCTGAGCGGGCCATCTCAGCGGTTGCCAGCTACCAGCGGTGAATTCCCCGCCAGGCGAGAGAATTCCTGCTTCATCGCGTTGACCCGCGATAGATAAACGTGAGCCTCGTGGTCGCCGCAGCGCTGACCAGCTGCCAGACGCAGGCCCCGCCGTGCATATTCGTCTCCGGCCCCTGCGCCACACAAGTGAATAATCGTGGCAAGCTCCTGCTTGCGTGCCAGCGGCACGCTTGTCAGGCGGTGCCGTTCGAGGATGCTGGTGACGCTGCGGTCCAGATAGGCCGAGGTAAGTTCGACTGAATCACCCGGTGCAATTCGCGTGTACAGGCCGTTAAACCAGCAGGAGTGCCAATTGCTCCAGGAGCCGTCATCGATAACGGCGTGATCGCGGATGCAGAGTCGGCGCGCTTCGGCGAACGTGCCATCGGTCATCTGATACATGCCTACCGAACTCGATGCCGGTCGATACATCTCGAAGGGTTGCCGCGTCCAGGTCCAGCGCCAGTAGGTGCGTGCGACAGGATTGCCCGCGCCTTCGACCTGGGCGATTGCCGCCAGCAATTCGGGGCTCATGATGCTGGTGGAATAGGCTTTGAAAAACGGCGCGTATTGCCGCCAGGTTTCTGGCGGTGTCTTGTTGAGTGCGCCGCTCACCGGGAAGAAAAGCTCCGTCGGCTTGCGGATGACCTGGTAGATCCAATTGGCTGCCACGGACAGTACGAGCAGGATGAGCACCGCTGTGACCGTCTGAACGGCCGTCGAGGTGCCGCGAAGGGCTCGCCACCAGCGCTTGCGCAAACGCGCGTTTGGCCAGAGCTTTGATAAAGGCAGCGGACGCCGCCGGCGGCGGTTGCCACCCGTGCGGCTGCGCCGCGCATTTCCACGCGATGGGACGAACAATGAGTGACTGCGCACGCGCTTGAGTGTAGGTATCGCAAGAGATGACTGCAACCCATTGTTCTTACTGCTATCGTATGCCGATGAATTCACTGCGGCATTTGAACTGATCCATGGCGGCACGCAAGCAGGCTCCACTTAAGCGCGCCGGTGCTTCGCCGCGCGTTGCAGGCAAGCGTGGCCGCGGCAAGCTCGCGCCGCGGCAGCAAGACCGCGGACTCAATGCGGCTGAGGTCGCCATTCCGCTCGACAGCCCGGACATCGGCGAGCTGGCCACGCTGATCCGCGAGGCAGGTGGCGCCCCTATCGGGGCATACCGCGACCCGCTCGGGGGACGCGCACTGCTGCTCGCTTCGCTACCGCTCAAGGCGATTCAACCCACGCCGTTCCAGCGCGATCTGTCGCCCACCCACGTCAAGCGCCTGGCATTGAAGATCGACGAGACGGCGGCATTCCTCGATCCGCTGATCGTCGTGCGCGGCGAGGGCGGACAGCTCTGGACGCCCAACGGCCGACACCGCCTGGCGGCAGCAAAGGTGCTGGGACTGCGTCAGGTAACGGCGCTCGTATCGCCCGACGAGACTCTGGCCTACCGCATCCTGGCGCTCAACACCGAGAAGGCTCACAACCTCCGGGATCGCAGTCTCGAAGTCATCCGCATGGCGCGCAGTCTCGCCAAGCGGCAACCGGCGGCACGCGAGGCGCAATTTGCCGCGGAATTCGAATCCGCGGAGCTGCTGACGCTGGGAATCGTGTACGCGCGCGTCTCGCGTTTTGCGGGCGGTGCCTACAGCTCGTTCCTGAAGAAGGTGGATCGATTCAGCGACCGCACGCTGGTGTCGAGTCTGCGCGAGCGCGAGAGCTTTGCCGCGCGGCTGCAGGAGATCGACACACACGTCAAGAGAATCATCAGCAGCCTGCAGACGCGCGGCTTCAAATCGCCCTACCTGCGCAGCTACGTCGTCGCGCGCATCAATCCCGTGCGCTTTCACAAAATCAAGAAGGGCGACAACAAGCCACCCATGCCACTGGCGCAGGCATTGACGCGTATGGCCGCCGCCGCAAAGACATTCAAGATCGAATCGGTCTCGAACTCGGATATTGCCTGGGTCGCCGTGGGCGCCGGCGGCGACCACGACTGACCCGGCTAGACTGACCCGGCTGCGCTGACCTGGCCGCTTACGGCGGCTGCTGATTGAGGCATCGCTGGAAGCGATCATCGACGCGATGGGCATACCAGTCGGTCGTGAGCTTGCGCTCGATCTTCGGACCCAGCAGCCGGATGCTGGGGACTATGGCGGTTGGCAGACGATGCCCCGATGTGCGCTCCGCGAGCGCAAACACGCGTTTGTAGAGTGCCGAACCCTCAAATTTATCGGTTCGCGCCTCCTCCAGTGCGCTATGAATCGCGGCGTCGCTGAGATTGAGTCGATCCGACAGTCCGCGCACCGCCAACTCGGTGTCCCCGGGCGAGTCCGTGCTGTCGCCATGAGGCAGCAGCGCACCGTCCGTCACGAGTTGCGTCTTGGAAGCCGCGTTGACCGCATCCTGGAACGCCGCGTTGCGGCTCGAGTACTGACCCGCGTTGTAATCCGCAAAGCGGTACAGATAGCGATCGTAGGGTGCCGGATAGGCAAGCAAGTGCGCGATGCCGAAGTACAGGCTTCCCCGGCGCGTGAAGATCTCATCTTCGACGCTGATTTTAACAGCGTACGGGTACGGCCTGGTCTCGGCGAATTTTTCCGCAAACGCCACATTGACCTGCATGGGGCCGCGCGTGCGTATGGGATTCCAGCTCGCAAACAGGGATCTGCCCAGAGGCACGGACCCGGTGAAGTCTTCGAAAATGTCGCTCAGCTCCTTCTCGGTACGAGCGCTATCGATTCGCTCGGCGTAACTGTGCCCGGTGGATGAATTGATCTGCAGCACCTGGTGCACCACCACTTTTGGGATGTGCGCGTGTTCGGCGCGGTTGTCGATCTCGCGCCAGGCGATGGCGCCCAGATGGGGTATGACCGGATCCACGCGAAAACTGGATTCCTGTTCGGTGACCGCCACCACGGCGCAGACGTGCTCGCGTGTTGGCTCGATCTTTAATTGTACGAATGCATCGGCGATATCATTGACCCAGCCCCCCCGATCCGACACCGATTTTGGTAGTGCCCGCTCAATGAGCACGCGCGGGGGCACCTCGCTTGTGGCGGGGCCCGGGGGCTGCGACAGGGCCGGACGGCCTACCGGCGGCGGGACGATGCAGCTCGTCAGCAGCGTGGCGCACACCAGCAGAGGCAGCGATGAGAATCGTGCCGGCGAGCGGCACAGACGCTGCAGGTCAACCGCTCTCATTCACGCTCGCAGAAGCCCGAATGCGCGGCCACTTTCCTACGCCTCCACGACCACGTTGACGTTGGAAAACCAGATCTCGCGCCAGCGCATAGCCTTCTGTTCGCCGGACAAAGTCCTGGGCGAAGCGGTTTGCTCCGCACCAAACGGCGTTGGTCCATCGATGATCCTCGAATTGACCGTCGCATAGACGCGTCCCTGCTCTTCATAATGGGCGCCCACCAGCACACCGCACTGTCTGCAATACACGAGGTCGGCCTGGCCACTGCCCTGACGGTAGCTCCCACGATCCCCTGCTGTCCTGATGCGCACCAACAGGGATCCCTTGGGATCGGAAACGTACGCGGCACCGTGCATGCGGCAGAAATCGCAATCACAGGCCCTCGGCTGATAGCTGCGAGCCTCGCGCGACAGCATCATATCAATGCGCAGATTGCCGCAATGGCAGCCGCCGCTCAGGGCATACATGGCGAACCTTTGCAGATCGCTTTAGTGCTGGCCTGTCGACCGCAGTTCATTGGCGACGAACGCCACGATTTCCGACGGGGATCTATCGATATCGGCGACAATGGCATGCTCCTCCTCCGCAGGCGGTTCAAGCGTATCGAGTTGCGAGTCCAGCAGCTCGGGCGGCATAAACTCATGTCTGCGCGCCGCAATGTGCTGCACCAGTAGTGCGCGACTCCCCCGCAGATAGACCAGACGCAGACCGGGCGCGGCCAGTCGAAGCTGATCGCGATAGCGCCGGCGCAGGGCCGAGCAGGCGACCACGACATTGCCCTTGGCCAAGACTGCCCCGACCGCGCTCAACCATGGCGCACGATCTGCGTCATTCAGGGGAATTCCTGCCGCCATCTTGCGCCGGTTGGACTCCGAATGAAGCGAATCCGCATCGACAAACTGCGTTTCGAGTGCGGCGGCAAGGAGCGCGCCCACCGTCGTCTTGCCGGATCCAGAAACACCCATAGCGACGATGGCAGATCCAGGCATGGGCTGTACTCAACGATTCGTCCTATTTGGTCGCGAACAGCTGTGCGGCGATGTTCCTGAAAGACTTGAACTCCAGCGCATTGCCCGTGGGATCGAGCAGAAACATCGTCGCCTGCTCGCCCGGTTCTCCCTCGAATCGGGTGTAGGGTTCGATGACAAAACTCACGCCGTGGCGTTTGAGACGCTCGGCCAGGCTCTGCCACTCGGGCATTTCGAGTACCACGCCACAGTGAGGCACCGGCACCCCCTGACCGTCGACCGGGTTGTAGTGCGATGAAATCCGTCCTTTATCGCCCAGTGCGGGATTGAGATGGCAGACAAACTGATGGCCGTAGAGATTGAAATCGACCCAGTGCGGCGCACTGCGCCCTTCGTTGCAGCCGAGGACGCCGCCGTAGAACTGCCGTGCTTCGTCGATACTCCTGACCTGGACGGCGATGTGGAAGGGTGTCAGCGATGTGCTCATAGCCATACTCATGATTTCAGGGTACACAGATCACGGAGTTCACTTCAAGCCCGACCACTGGCCTGTGCGCTGGCGCCCGACACGGCGTGGCTTATCGTGGCGCGACTGGCGCAGGGGATCGCCGCGGCGCTGCTGGTACCTGCCAGCCTCGCCCTCATTGGGGCCGCATTTTCCGGCGCTGCGCGCGGGCGCGCCATCGGCACATGGGCCGGGGCCGCCGCGCTCACCACTGCCCTCGGTCCGCCGCTCGGAGGTTGGCTCGTCGATACGATCAGCTGGCGTGCCATCTTCTACATCAATATCCCGATTGGCGGATTGGCCGCCCTGTTCGCTCTGCGAATGCCGTCCGATCGGCGCGCCGCGCAACAGACGCGGCTGGATCTGGGAGGCGCCTTTCTGGCGGTCGCGAGCCTCGGCCTCATGTGCGACGGTCTTATCACGCTGGGGCGCGCAGACCGAATCAGTGGCTTTGCCGAACTCATCGCCGCCACCGGGGCAGTCGCGTGCTTCGTCCTTTTTGAGCATCGTGCCGCCGCCCCGATGATGCCGCTGACCCTGTTCCACAATCGTGCCTTCTCGGGCGTCAACGTGCTGACGGTGCTGCTTTACGCGGCGCTGACCGGCGTGCTGTTTCTGCTGCCGTTTGTCTTTATCAACGCCCGAGGTTACAGCGCAACCGCTGCCGGAGCGGCTTTTCTGCCATTTGCCGTCATCTTGGGCCTGGGGTCGCGCAGCGCAGGGACGCTCGGTAGCCGCTATGGTGCAGGCCCACCCATGACCGCGGGCGCATGCCTGACCGGGAGCGGTTTCGCGCTTCTCGCCCTATGCGCCAATGATGCGAGCTATTGGACCGGTACGCTGCCGGGCATCATCATCATTGCCCTCGGCATGACCATCGCAGTCGCTCCATTGACCACAGCGGTTTTCGACTCCTCACCGGTGGCATTAAGCGGCATTGCATCGGGTATCAATAACACCGCCGCACGCGCCGGGGGACTGATTGCCGTGGCGGCACTGGGCCTCGCCTTTGGGACAACGGGCGCCTCTTCGATACCCACCGCCACATTGATCGCAGCCTATCGGCTGGTACTGTTCGTGGCCGCAGGTGTTGCAGTGCTAGGCGGCCTCATTGCCGCGCTAACGGTCCGTCGCAACTAGCGCGCCTTTATCCTGTCGATTCCACCAGCCGCCGCCGAGCGCCTGGAACAGCGTGATCGTATCCGTGTAGCGGCTCGCCAGCGCGCGCACGTAGGCAATACGGGCCTGCTGATAGAGTTGCTGCGCCGTGAGCAAGGACACGTAGTTGACCGCACCGGCATCGTACTGTCGCTGGATCAGATCCAGGCTGTCCCTGGCCGCATTGACGGCATCCGAATCGGCCTTGAGGGCCTCGGCATCGTTATCGAGCGCCGTGAGCGTGTCGGCGACGTTCTGGAACGCATTGAGTACCGTGAGGCGGTAGGCCGCTGCCGCCTGGTCATAGGCGTCGATCGCGGCGCGCCGCTTGGCACGCAGTGTCCCACCCTGGAAGATCGGGGCGGTGAGCCCCGTAGCAAGATCCCACACGCCCGAACCGGACTTGAAGAGGCTGGCGAACAGCAGCGATTCGTCACCATAAGAGCCGGTCAAAGTCACCTGCGGCAGCAGATTTGCCGTGGCCACGCCAATCGCGGCGCTGGCTTCGTGCACCAGCGCTTCCTGTGCGCGGATATCGGGCCGCTGCGCGACGAGCCTGGAGGGCAGACTGATCGGCAGATCTTCCGGCAGCTTCAGATCCGACAGATCGAATTCGACGGGGATCGCATCGTGCGGGAATCGGCCCGTGAGTACTGCCAATTGGTGCTCCGCCGCGGCCAGTTGCTGCTGCAACCCCGGCAAAGTGGCGCGAACCGAGGCCAGGTTCGATTGCTGCTGCAGTACATCGGCGCGCGTGTGTGTTCCCAGATCGAACTGACGCTGAATGATGCCGAGTTCCTTTTCCTCGAGCGCAATGATCTCGTGCGTGACGACGATCTGCTCCTTGGCCGACACGAGCTGCACGGCGGTCGAGGCGACGTTGGTCGTCAACGTCAGGTAACTGCCCTCGAGCACATAGTTCTGATAGGTCGCCTGTGCCTGCAGATTCTCGAGCTGCCGCCGTTCGGCACCGAAAATGTCGAAGGTGTACGACACGTTGACGTTGGCCTGGTAGAGATTGGTGACGTATCCCGGGAATCCTGGCGCAATGGAGGCACCGCTGATCTTGGCGCGCTCCTGATTGAAGGTCGCCTGCACCTGGGGCACGAACACGCCCTGCTGTGCCCGAACATTATCCCGCGCCTCGCGCAGCGCCGCCTGCTGGGCTTCGATGTCCGGATAGCTTGCCATGGCCGCTTCAACCAAGGCGTCGAGCTGCCTGGAACCGAACAGCGTCCACCACTGGCCCGGAAGGTCATCCCCGAACTTGAATTGCTGCGCTTCGCCGCCGCTCACCGCCGTTGCCACGGTCTGCTGCGGCAGCTTCTCGGCCGTGTAGGCGTCAGTGGCGGGGGGCGCCGGATGCTTGAAGTTGGGTCCGACGGCGCAACCGGCAAGCGCGAGAACACTCAACGCCGCGAGCGCACCCACAGCCGCAGCGGCGCAATGAAGCGCATCACGGCGACATGCCTGATTACGAAAGGGGCGCATGGGGAACTGCCGGAGGCATGGCGGTAGCAGCGGATGCCTCATCGTTGTTTACGAGGCGGTTGCCCATCTTGCGGCCGAGCCAGCGCTCCAGATCATCGATCCAGGTAAACGCCGCCGGCACCATCACCAGCGTGAGTCCCGTGGAGGTGACCAGACCGCCGATGACGGCGATCGCCATCTGCGCCTGGAACGAAGCGCCGCCGGCCATGCCTACGGCCACGGGCAACATGCCGGCGATCATGGCCACCGAGGTCATGACGATGGGGCGCGCACGCTTGTGGCCGGCTTCGAGCAGCGCGGTCAGTCGGTCCTTGCCCGCGCGCATTTCCTCGATGGCAAATTCCACCAGCAGGATCGAGTTCTTCGCGACGATACCCATCAGCATCAGGATCCCAAGCACCGTCGAGAGCGAAAATGGACTGTGCGTAACCACCAGACCGAGCACCGCGCCGCCAATGGACAGCGGCAGAGCCGACAGAATCGTGATGGGCTGGAACACTCGGGCGAACAGCAGCACGAGCACCGCAAACACCAGCATGATGCCTGCGACCATGGCCAGCACGAAGCTGGTGAACAGCTCCTGCATGTACTGTGCCGTCCCGATCTCCACGATCTGCACACCCGTCGGCAGGTTCTTGTAGATCGGCAGCGCGCGGATTTTGTCCAGCGCCGTGCCGAGCTGCGCATTATTGAGGTCCGCCTCCAGCGATACGCGACGATTCTGGTTATAGCGACGCAGCTTGGACGGTCCCTGGCCGAAGCCGATGTCCGCGACTGACTTGAGCGGCACGGTGGCACCACTGGCCGTGCGAACCGGCAGATTCTCGATGGTGCCGAGGTTGCTGCGTGCCGACTCGATGAGGCTGACGCGGATCGGAATCTGCCGGTCGGGCAGCGAGAATTTCGCATTGTTCTGCGGCAAATCGCCGAGGGTCGCGAGGCGCACGGTCTCGGAAATATTGGCGACGGTCACTCCAAGTTGCGCCGCCATGTCCAGGCGCGGACGCACCACCAGTTCGGGTCGTGCCATGTCGCCGTTGATGCGCGGATCACGCAGCTCCTTGAGCGTACGCATCTGCTCGATGGCCGTGCGCGCGGTGCGTTCGACCAGATCCGGATTGCTGCCGACAACGTACAAGGTCAGATCGCGGCCGCCACCGTCCGATTGGCTCTGGAAATTGACGCGCGCATCCGGAATGGAGCGCAGATCCTTGATGACTTTCGCTTCCCACTGCTTCTGCGACAGCTTGCGCTTCTCCGGCGGGACCAGCTGGATGTAGAGATTGCCGGAGCGCACTTCGCCGTCTTCGTCCTCGCCGATTGCTTCGACGACATTGGCGACCTCCGGGTAGCGGCGCAGGATGTCATAAGCCTGCGCCGCTGCTGCCGAGGTCTGCGACAGCAGCACGCCGGGTGGCAGTTCTATGGTCAGGGTGGAGGAGGAGAAGTCACCATCGGGCGTAAAGGTCTTGGGTATCAGCGCCAGGCCGACGATCGAGAGCACGAAAATCAGCAGACCCGCCAGCAGCGTCTTGCCGCGATGCTGCACCGACCAGCGCAGCGCTCGCAGGTACCATTCCATGACCGGGCCATCGGCGCTGCGCAGCCCGGCGTGGGGCTTGAGCGTATAGGCTGCCAGCAGCGGACTGATGAGGCGCGCAACCAGCAGCGACATGAAGACCGCGACGGCCACGGTGAACCCGAATTGAATGAAGAATTGGCCGACCAGGCCGCCGAGGAAGCTGACCGGCAGGAATACCGCAATGATGCAGGCCGAACAGGCAACGACGGCGAGGCCGATTTCGTCGGCGGCGTCCATCGCCGCGCGATAGGCGCTCTTGCCCATCTTCATGTGGCGCGTAATGTTCTCGACTTCGACGATGGCATCATCGACCAGCACGCCCGTGATCAGCGACAGCGCCAGAAGCGTCATCTGATTGAGCGTGAATCCAAGCCACTGCATGAAGGCGAAGGTTGGCAGCGCCGCCAGCGGAATCGCCAGCGCCGATATGGCCGTCGCCCGCCAGTCCCGCAGGAACACATAGACAATGACTACGGCGAGCAGCGCGCCTTCAATCAACGCCTCGATGGAGGATCGATAGGACTGCTGCGTAAAATCGACCGTGGTGAAAACCTGCTTGAGCGTGACGCTCGGGGTCTCCTTGACGATTTTGCCGAGTTCATCCTCGATTCGATGCAAGGTCGTGACGTCCGAGACGCCCTTGGCCTTGAACACCGCAAAGGTGGTAGCCGGACGCCCGTTCAGGCGTGAGATGCTGCGCACTTCCTGCGTGCCGTCGCGCACATCGGCAATTTCGCTGAGTCGTGCGACACGGCCGTCCGGCATGGTCAGGCGCAGATCGCCGAGTTGATACGCGCTGTGGGCGCCGCCAAGCACGCGAATCGATTGCTCCGAGCCTCCCACCTGGGCGCGGCCGCCGGCAGCATCGACGTTGACCTGGCGCAGCTGCTGATTGACCTCACCAGCCGTGATGCCATAGGACTCCATGCGCGCGGGATCCAGATCGACGCGAATTTCGCGGCTTACGCCGCCCGAGCGACTGACCTGCGCGACACCGGATACGGCGAGCAGCCGCTTGGTGACGGTATCGTCCACGAACCAGGAGAGCTGTTCCTCACTCATGCCGCTGGTACTGATTGCGTAGTAAACGATCGGACCGCCGTCGATGTCGACTCGGCGCACTTGCGGTTCCTGGATGCCCTGGGGCAGGTCCGCACGCACGCGCGCGACGGCGTCGCGCACATCGCTCGTTGCGCGATCCACGGGAGTTCCGATCTGAAATTCGATGACCGTCTGCGCGACACCTTCGATCGCCCAGGAGGTGATGTTCTTGACGTTGCCGACGTTGGCGACTGAGCCTTCGACCTTCTGCAGGACCTGCGTCTCGAGTTCGGCCGGCGCCGCACCCGGCTCACTGACGGTTACCTGCACGAATGGCGCGGAGATATCGGGATTGAGCGTTATCGGCAGGCGTACGAACGCGACGATTCCGAACACCGACAGCACGGCGAAGAGCACCAGCGGAAAGACCGGGTGCGTGATCGCCCAGGCGGAAATGCGCCTCATTGCGCGCTCACGCTGTCTTTGGCACCGGCCATGGCGGCTTTCTGTGCCAATGATCCCGCGTCCGAATGGCCCGCTATCGAGACCACTTCACCCGTGCGTAGAAACGCACCGGCGACTGCGACCACGCGCTCGTTTCCGCCAAGGCCGTCGCTGACCAGCAGCCCCTCGGAGCGCGCCCCGGCAACCGTTACGCCGCGCCGCTCGAGCTTGTTGTCACCGCCCACGATGAGAACGTAGTTGCCCTGCTCATCACTGAGCACCGCCGTCTGCGGCAGGATCACCCCGAGGCTGCTGCCTACCTGGATTTCCGCGCGCGCGAAGGCACCCGGCCGCAGATCCTGATCGGAAGCCGATAGTGCGATGCGCACGGTGCCCTGGCGCGTCGTGGAATCGATGATGGCGCCGATCTGCCAGATTGTGCCGTTGAAAGAGCGAGCTACACCGTCGAGCCGGACCTGCGCCTCCTGTCCAACCTTCAGGTGCGGCACATCCTGCTCGGCGACCTGACCGCGCATTTCAATCTGACCATCTCGCGCCAGACGAAACAGCACCGTCGAGCCAGGCACCGCAATCTGACCTACCTCGGCCGTACGCGTGAGCACGATGCCATCGGTGGGTGCCCGGATAATTGTGTGTGCCAGCCGATTGCGCGCATCGGTCACCTGTGCCTCGGCGGCTTTGACCTTGGCTTCCGCAGTGGTGGCGGACATGCGCCGCCGTTCATTCTCTTCCTTCGAAAACAGGTCCGATCCGCCCTGCTGCGCACGCTCCCATTCGCCCTTGGCCATCACGGAGTTGGCGCGCTCCTGTTCGAGTGAAGCCTGCATGTTGTCGACATTGGATTGCGCGGCGATCGGATTGAGCTTGGCCAGTACCTGACCTTGCCGAACATGATCGCCCGGCTCGACGAGCACCTCAGAGATGCGGCCAGCATCACCCTCGTTGCCGATCGGCATGTCATTGCGAGCGCTGATCAGTCCCGTGAGGGACACCGATGCCGTGACCTCGCCGCGCGATGGGATGATTACAGTGATCAGGGGCGGCACGACCCCGTCCTTGCCGGTGGCGGCCGCATGCCCGCGTCCCAGCAGCCACGCCCCAGCCGCCAGCGCGAGCACCACAGCCACGCCAATGCCGGCGTATAGGCGCCAGCGTGCCGGGCGCCCTTCCGGGGACGCGTTATCGGACATAAGTTGTTGATTCATTGAGACTTATCTCAGTTCAAGCGCCCGACAGTTTGCCGACGACCCGGGGGTTGCGCAAACTTTTCCGCCACCCGGCGTTTATGTGACTTGAGGACTCCCCTCTCGGCGGTCACCTCTTAAGACCCGTGAGCCTTGTCGGAGGTTTCACATTGCACGCGAACCGGGGCTGCCGACGGCTGTCAACAATTACAGTTGTGCGCGGTGAACGGCAATCAACGCGCCTCGTCTGCGATTTGCGACGTCGTACTCACGGTAGCTTGCCCTGTAGGGAATTGCTGATTGCGGCTTAACCATCGAGCGTCTTTACTTTGCGCTTGATGAATCACGCGGAGTGAAGGACGGGCACGACGCATGTGGCCCTGTCCGATTTATGAGCACGTTTGATCTGTCGGTGTTGCTGGTCGAAGATTCTAAGTTACTCGCGGATCGGTTGCGGGAAACCATCGCCCATATGCCCGGCATACAACTTGCCGGAACCGTGGACAACGAGACGGACGCCGTCGCCACCATGAAGCGCCAGCGAGTGGATGTGGCACTTCTGGATCTGCATCTGCGCGGCGGTACGGGTTTCGGTGTGCTCCGGGCGATCAACAGTGGCGAGCTGGGAAAGGTTACCGCCATCGTATTCACGAATCACGACCTGGGCGAATACCGCCGCGCGGCCGCGGCGCTCGGAGCCCGTCACTTTCTGGACAAGCTGCGGGACTTTGATCTGCTGCCAGAACTGCTGCAGCAGATCAGCGCACAGTAAGGCTCCCATCGAAGCTAATCGGAATCGGTTGCCTCGGCAGCGGGGGTCCCCCGTCGTGTGCGCACGAAACCGCGACGCCCGCTCTGGAAGAACTCAAGGAATGAGCGGGCCTCCGCGCTCGTGAACGCCCCGTTCTGCAGGGTCGCGGCCGCCAGTTCACGCAGATTGCCCACCGGAGTATCGAGTGCGCGGAAGGCGCGTTTGATCTCGTCCAGCGCCTTCCGGTCGAGTCCACGCCGCCTCAGACCCACGACATTCAGTCCGATCAGCGCATTGCGTTCGGTGGTCAGCGTGAAGGGCGCGACATCACGGGAGATCCGCGCTCCGCCGCCAATCATGGCTCCTTCGCCAATGCGACAGAACTGGTGGATGACGGCACCGCCGCCCAGGAAGGCCCGATCCGCGACTTGTACATGGCCGGCCAGCAGCACGGCATTGGCAACGACAACGCGGCTGCCGATGCGGCAGTCGTGAGCCACATGACAGCCTGCCATCAGAAAGCAGTCGGCTCCAATCTCCGTGAATGAGTCGGCCTTGGTGGCACGACTGATGGTCACGTGCTCGCGAATGACGCTCCGGGCACCGATACGTACACCCGACGAGGTGCTGGTATCAAAGCTCAAATCCTGCGGATCGCCGCCAATCACCGCAAAGGGATGAATGACGACGCCTTCGCCCAGCTCGCAGTGACGGCGGATCAGCGCATGCGCATGAATGATGCAGCCATCGGCAAGCCGTGCGCCCTCTTCAACGAGGGCAGTGGGATGAATCAACACTCAGCTCCCCAGCAGCATTCGTGCGCTGACCAGCGCGAGCATGAGCGCAATCAGCATCCGCGTAAATCTCGGCGGCAGGCGGATGGCGAGCCGCGATGCCAGCAGCACGCCCGGGATTGAACCAAGCAGAAGTGAGCCCACCAGCGGCAGATTGACATGACCGAGTGTCGCATGACCGGCGCCGGCAATGAGCGTCACGGGAAGCGCGTGAGCGATGTCGGTGGCCACCAGCCGGTCGGGGGCAAGCCTGCGTGGATAAAGGAAAAATAGCGCCACGGTTCCAAGCGCGCCGGCACCCACTGAAGTCATCGCAACACCCGCTCCCAGCATCAGTCCCGTCAGGATCGTCAGCAGCGGAACGAATCGACGCGCCCGCTCAACCCAGGATGGAGACGCATTCAAAGCCCAGCGTTGCAGGGGCTCCTGCAGCAGCAGTCCGACGGCGGTACAGCCCAGCATGATGGCCAGCAGACGCGGGATGATGTGATTTACGGCTTCCGGCGTGCGCCGTGTCAGCCAGAACCACAGGATGACCGCGGACGTGCCCGGAATGCTGCCGCAGGCCAGCCGGCCAACGATCCGCCAATCCACGCGTCGGCTGTAACCGAATGAAACGGTCGCGGCGATCTTGGTGGTCGCGGAAAATACAATATCGGTCCCGACAGCAATCGTGGGCGACTGTCCAAACACCAGCATCAGGATCGGCGTCATCAGCGAACCGCCGCCGACGCCGGTCAGGCCGACCATCGCACCGACGAGCACGCCGGCGCCAGCATATAGGAGTGAGAGCGGCATGGCCGCCAGTGTACGCGGCCGCGTCCACTCATGCGGACGCGCGCTGTCGCCCTCAGGTCGCGTTCAGGTAGGACGTGATGCCGTACGATCCGCTGGACGACTGGCCCGTGACGGCAATCACCAATTGTTGTGGCGATACGCCGGTATCGAGAACGGCAACGCCGGTCATCTCCACGTCATTGAGTACCGCGTAGTTGCCACTGCAGCTCTTATAGGTGAAGGTGATCTGGTAGATGTCGTAGGCCGCGTCACTCGTCGAGATGGTACCGTTCAAGACGCAGCCCGTGGTGGGGTCCTGGCTGTTCACATCGCCGAGACCATCTATGGACACCGCCGCACCCGTGGTGCCGTCGGTGTAGTTGGCGCTTACCGCCGCCAATGAGGAGGCGAGGGTCGATAGCGAGTTGTATGACAGCGTCCAGGTTCCCGTGATGGCCGTGTCGCCGCTGGTCGTAAAGCTTAAGGAGGCCGTCATCGTCGTCGATGTTGTTACCGTGCCGCTGATCGTGCCCACGCCCGTAGTCGTGCCATCCGAAAATGTCGTCGTGAAATTGCTGTAGCCGTCCACAGCGACCGCGAGGCTGCCGCCGCTGACCTGTGCGGTACCGGCGAATTGCGCCCCGTCGGACCGCAGGAACTCGGCTTCACCCGACGTATTGACGATGGCCGTGACGGCCAGACCCGTCACCGAATCCGTACCGCTCCAAATACCGACCGCGGATTGATTCGTCGTGGTGGACGATCCGGTGTCGCTGCCGACTCCGTTGCACCCGGTCAGAAGAATTAGCAGTGACGTACCCGGCAAAGCTGACCACAGTGACCGCATGGCATCCGATCTCCCGGCTGATTCCGGGGTTTGGCAAGCCGCCGGGCGTTCGGTTCCGCGACCATCGAGGACCTTTCAAGGCATTGCAGATCTTGACAGTTCTTGCGCTCAAGGCGGCGGCGGCAACGGGATTTCCCGGCTCTTGCTGAGAACCCCGAGGTTGAACAGTATGTAGTAGCCCACGAGGACGCCGAAACTTGCGAGCGTCAGCGGGCTGCGCTGGTATTGATCGAAGGGATTGGGGCTGGCCTGCGCCATCACCTGCGGATGGCCATAGAGAGTCAAATATCGAAACAGGATGCGCCCGATGAACAGGGCGCTGACGAACAATCCAATGTAGGTGTGAGGCGTATAGAATCGCCCCTCGGATGTCGCTTCGAAGCGGGTGTGCCGCAAACCCACCGTCGCAAGCACCGCGCCGCCGGCGATGCCGCCCAGCAGCGCCGCGAGCAGATTCAAATTTACGGCCGACGCGACCAGGATCAACGTGCCGATAACCGCCAGCACGCCGATGCGCAGTCGAAGCCTGACGACATTCACGGGTTGGCGTCCGAAACTGCGGCGTGCACGACGATAAATCGCCCAGCCGAGGATAGCGGCGATCAGCACCGAGGTCACTGCTTGATTGTCCAGATCGTTATCCTCCCTCTTTGGTCACTGAAACGATGGCGCCCTCCTGCATCAGGCGCCTCACCAGTACGATTTTCCCCGCGTCGGTCAATGATCCGGGCAGCTCCCGGATCCGGAACGACTGGCTGGTCAGCGCCAGGCGAAGCGCCGGCGCCGCGTAGCCGGGCAGCGCTATCTGCCGACTGTTGCACAATAGCGTGACTTTTCCGCGCCGCTCGGACAAACGATAGATGAGTCCGGGTCGAACACCCACCGTACTCTCGAGGGTCAGTGACACCGCCTCGCGCAGCGTAGCTGCCTGGCCCGACAACTGCGACGGATGTTCGCTGACGAAGCGATCGGCCAATTGGCCAAGCACGTGACGTGGCCTGACCTGCTGTTGCAGCCGCGCGAACAAATCCCGCAGCTTCGTATCCATCGCCTGCATCGGGATATCGCGGCTCGCGAAGTCGGGAGGCAGGCTCGCACGAAACGCCGGATCGCGCAGCGCGACATCGGCGAGGATTTCGAGCATCAGCTCGGCCCAGGTACTCACGTTCGCGCCCAGGCTGATGTGGACGGATGCCTCCTGCGCCGACTGGGCGTCATGCGGCGTACCGCGCGGACAATAGAAAAGATCCCCGGGATGCAGTGTAAATGCCGACACCGGCGGCCCGGCAGGAGGCGTCTTCCAGTAGTAGCGTTGACCGGGCAGCGGCAGGCGAAGCGCGGGTTCATAGGCTTGCCACCGCTTGGATCCTGCCAGTTGAAGAATGAAGACGTCGTGCGTGTCGTGATGGGTTTCGAACCCCTGCGCGTTGGCGGGCGTAAAGTACAGATTGGTCTGACAGGAGCAGCTCAATTGTTGTTCGACGCCGCGGCAGAGCTTCGCAAGGGCCGGCACGCGCTGCTGCAGCTGCCGGAGCGTGATCGTCGCCCCCTCATCGAACAATTGGTGTACCCGAACGGCATCGACCGATTCGTCCTCGCGCAGATAGTCCGCAGGTTGTATGTTCCGCGAATGATCCACGACGATGATCTCCTCGCTGCTCAGCGTGGTCCCACTGATGAGTTCATCGAGGGTCTGCGCAGATAGCAGCCCATCGTAGTACCCACGACGGTCACGATGAATCACGAGCGCCTCTCGCTCGTAGTAGCCGGAAAAGAAGCTATCCAGTCCCACCGGTTGCAGCAGCTGCGTCAGCGAGAACGGCGGGCTAGAGGGGTTTTGTTGCAAGCGTCGTCGTGCGCTTCCTGCGCCTGCCTTTCCATTCAAGAACGGGGATTTCATCCAAACGCTCGAAGCCGCGCAATTCGATCCCGGTCAACGCCAATAGGGATGCGGCGGGAGCCAACGGCCTGACGACGATGTCGTCGTCAGTCAGATCGTGTAACACCTGTGGGTTGGGAGCCGTCACGCGGAAATGATAGCGAACCAAACGCCGGCCGGTGTGGTTTGACACCCATCGGTGGATCACGGAGACTGAGAAGTCACGTGGAGATTCCGCCTCAGAGCGGACTTCCGGGGGAACGACATGCTGCGACGGAATCTTCTGAGTCTGACGGCATTGCTGTGCGCGGCGTCGATCGCAGGCGCCCAGAGTGAATCGAACGACGTTGACTGGCCAACCTACATGGGCAATTGGGACGGCAGCAAGTACAAGCCGCTGGACCAGATCAACGCCTCGAACTTCAATAATCTGGAAATCGTATGGCGGTTCAAGACCGACCATATCGGTAATCGGCCAGAATTCAAACTCGAGGGCACCCCGCTTGAAGTGGGCGGCGTGGTGTATGCGACCGCCGGGTCCCGGCGCGGCATCATCGCCCTGGACGCGATCACGGGAGAACTGCTCTGGGTGCACGGCGAACATGAGGGCGCGCGCGGCGCGGCAGCGCCGCGGCAGTTGTCAGGTCGAGGATTATCCTATTGGAGCGATGGTCGGGATACGCGCATTCTCTACGTGACGCCGGGATTCTTCCTGATCGCGCTCGATGCAAAGACGGGCCAGCGCATCAGCTCCTTCGGTGACAATGGCGCGGTCGATCTCAAACAGGATGACGATCAGAAAGTCGAGCCGGACCTCACCACCGGCGAGATCGGCTGGCAGTCGGCGCCCACCGTTGCCGGCGACATGATTTTGATCGGCTCCGCTTTTCGCGAAGGATTCACGCCTGCGAGTTACCGCAACAACAAGGGCTCCGCACGCGCCTACGATGTGCGTACCGGTAGAAAAATCTGGGAATTTCATACCATTCCGCAGAAAGGCGAGCCGGGGTATGAGACCTGGCTGAAAGGTTCCGCGGACTACACTGGCAACACGGGTATCTGGACCGAAATCACGGCCGACCCGGAGGCGGGCCTCGCGTACCTGCCGGTCGAGTCGCCGACTTCGGATTTTTATGGCGGAACACGGCCCGGGAACGGTCTCTATGGCAATGCTCTGGTCGCCGTCGATCTGAAGACTGGCAAGATGAAATGGTTCTTCCAGACCATTCATCATGAGGTCTGGGACTACGACCTCTCATCCGCGCCCCTGCTGATGGATATCAATGTCGGCGGCAAGCCGATCAAGGCCGTCGCGGAACCAACCAAGCAGGGATACCTGTTCGTATTCGATCGCATCACGGGCAAGCCGGTATGGCCCATCGTCGAACGCGCCGTGCCGAAGGGAAATGTGCCTGGCGAATGGTACGCACCGACACAGCCGTTTCCGACGAGGCCGGCTCCTTATGCTCGCACCGGGGTCACGCCGGACGTGCTGATCGATTTCACGCCCGGGATGCACCAGCAGGCACTCGAACTCATCAAGAATTACAAAATTGGCCCCATCTTCACCCCACCGGTGGTCAGCCAGACACCAGCGCCGCTCGGAACCTTGATGCTGGGGCCGGCCAATGGGGGCACCAATTGGCCAGGCGGTTCATTCAATCCGGAAAATCACACCGTCTATGTTTACGCCTGCAATTCCTGTATCGAGTCGATCGGCCTGGTGCCGCCGGCGCCCGAACTCTCGGACATCCCCTACGTGGTGGGCGTCGCAGGCAAGAAACCGTCGATGATCAATGCGGCCGGCACCAACCAGGGGGCCGACGCTCCTCTGTCGACGTGGAAACCGCCCGCTCCGGGTGCCGACGGCGACGAGGGATTCAAGCCGCTGACTGTCAATGGACTGTCCATCATGAAGCCGCCGTACAGCACCATCAGCGCCATCGATCTGGACACGGGTGAAATCAAGTGGCAGGTCGCGCATGGTGAAACCCCGGATTATGTCCGCAACAACCCGGCCTTGAAGGGCATGAACATCCCCAGAACCGGTCAGACCGGCTTCAATATCGGTACCCTGGTTACCAAGTCACTTGTGATCGCCGGTGACGGCATGGTCACGACGACTGCGGATCATCCGCGCGGCGCGATGCTGCGTGCGTACGATCAGAATACCGGCAAGGAGGTTGGCGCGGTGTGGATGCCCGCGCAACAAAGCGGCTCGCCGATGACCTTCATGCACCATGGCAAGCAGTACATCATCGTTGCCGTCAGCGGTGGCAACTATTCGGGTGAATACATCTGCTATTCACTGCCTTCGCATGAGTAACTCCCTATCACGCGCGGCGCTGTTTCGAGCCGCATTGGCCGTCACCTGGCTGTTCGGCGGCGCGGCCCTTGGCGGGGAGAGCCCCGAGGCTCCTGACACTGTTTCCGCGTCGCTGCCCAATCCGTATCGGCGCGTCGATAACTTCCTCAAGATGCCGGCCGGAAGACACATGGGCTCCACGAGCGCCGTGTCGGTAGATCATGACGGCAACATCTGGGTCGCGGAGCGATGCGGCGCCAATAATTGTCAAGGCAGCGACCTCGACCCCATCATGGAATTCGATGCGCGCGGCAATTTCATCAAGGCCTTCGGCCGGGGGATGCTGCTGTTCCCTCACGGATTCTTCATCGATGGCGCCAATCACATCTGGGTGACCGATGGACATGTCGCCGCCGGCAAGGGCGATGATGTGCTTGAGTTCGACCGCGATGGAAAACTGCTGCGCACGCTGGGCAAACCGGGCGTGCCCGGCAATGGTCCCGACACCTTTCACGAGCCCAACGCGGTGCTGGTCGCGCCGAACGGCAATATCTTCGTGTCAGACGGGCATGAGCCAGGCGCTGGGAATGCCCGTGTCATCAAGTTCGACCACAACGGCAAATTCATCCGGCAGTGGGGCATGCATGGCAGCGGGCCGGGCCAATTCGAGGCTCCGCACACGCTGGCGATGGATTCCAGGGGCCGGCTGTTCGTCGGCGATCGGGGCAACAATCGCATCCAGGTATTCGACCAGGACGGCAAATTGCTGGCGGTCTGGTCGCAGTTCGGCCGGCCCAGCGGCATTTTCATCGACCAGCATGACATCCTCTACAGCTCCGATTCGGAATCGCGCGCCAGGGAGGGCTACGGCCATCATCCCGGGTGGAGGCGCGGCATCCGCGTCGGCAACGCCAGCGATGGCACCGTGACGGCATTCATTCCGGATACCGAGTCGGACCAGGAAGACATGGCGACCACAGGTGGCGAGGGCATCACCGCGGATGGTCTGGGCAATATCTACAGCGCCGAGGTGGGTCACCCGGCGGTCGTAAGATATGAGCGACAGTAGTTGGACGGCGGGCGCAGTTTCAGGCGGCAAACAACATTCGGAGTGATCCCATGGAAACGACACGTAGGGATGCCATCGGTCTGATGGGTGCGGCGGCCGCAGCGGCCATGCTGGTGAAGCCTGTGTCCGCCGCGCCGGCGCGCAATCTGGGCAGCTCGAGCAAGACGTTGTTCTGGATTGCGACCGTCACGCCGTGCGACCGGAACCTCAAATTCGACCCAGGCGCGTTCAAGGACATCCTTGCCTGGTACAAGCAGAATGGTGCCGATGGCATTGTGGTACTCGGTACGACCGGGGAGTTCGCATCATTCTCAGTGGCCGAGCGCAAGCAGATCGCCGAGGTGGCTCTCAAGAACAAGCTTGGCATGAACATGATCATCGGTCCGGGCACTTCGAATTTTCCGGAGACGCTTGAACTGGCGCGGCACGCGCAAGACAACGGCGCCGATGGCCTGCTGGTGATTCCGCCTTTCTATTACAAGAAAGTGCCTACCGACGGCTTGATCCGCTACTACTCGATGCTGTTCGACCAGGTCCGTATCGCCATCAATCTCTACCATATTCCTGGAACCAGCGGCGTGCCCATCAGCCACGAACTGCTGCGTGCCCTGCAACACTATCCGAATCTTGCGGGCATCAAGGATTCCAACGGACCGGCAGACGAATACGCCGAGTTCGTGAAGGCCTTCCCCGACCTCAACATGCGCACCGGAACGGAGAACAATCTCGAGTACGCACTCGAACATGGCATGGGCGCGATCTGCATGGACGGCAACGTCTACACCCGGCCGCTGGCGGCCGTGTTCGAATCGTTCCGATCCGGCAGGGACTACCACGCGGCGTATGCGAACTACCGGGCCATGACCAAGGTCATGGAAGATCTGCAGACGGGTGTCGATGGATACGGGCCCATGAAGTACGCCCTAAGCATCCAGATGGGAGGCCCGCAAACCTATCAGCGGCCGCCGTTCGTCGATGTCACTGACGCACAGAAAGTGGCGCTCGGGAAAGGCATCGGTCAAATCAAGGCGATGATGGGTTGACGGCAATCCGTCGGCGCGCGACCGCCTCCATAGTCGCGTTCTTATGCATGGCGGCCGGGACGGCCGCGACGCAGGAGACGACCAGTTCGGTGCTGGATGGTGTCTACACCGAGGTACAGGCCGCGCGCGGTGCGGAAAGCTTTGCTCAAAACTGCGCTGTCTGCCACGGTGCCTCGCTCGGCGGCGTCGGCGAGGGGCCGGCGCTCGTAGGCGCGCAATTCGTTTCCGACTTCAACGGCCTGACGGTGGGTGATCTGTTCGAGCGCATGCGCACCACGATGCCGCTCAACAATCCTGGCGTTCTGAACCGGGATCAATACGCCGATATCCTCGCCTTCATTCTCAAAAGCAACGGCTACCCCGTGGGCGAGCGGGAGCTCTACCGCCGCAGCGAATTCCTGAATACGATTCGCTTCGAAGCGCCCCGATAGCCTCAGAACGCCGCGGGGTAGGAGCCGCCGTCCATCAGGACGTTCTGCCCGGTGATGTAGCCTGCGTGTACGCTGCAGAGAAACGCACAGGTCTGACCGAGTTCGATCGGGTTGCCGAAGCGCTTGGCCGGAATGGCGTCGCGTGAGCGCTGCTCGATGACTGATTCGGCGGCGCCTGTCCGTTTCGCCGCCATGGCGAAGCCGCCGCGCAGCCGCGCGGTATCGAAACTGCCCGGCAGCAGATTGTTGATGGTGACGTTCCTGCAGGCAACGCTGCGGGCGATGCCGGCCACGAAGGCGGTGAGGCCGGCGCGGGCGCCGCTCGACAAATCAAGCCCTGCGAGCGGCATCTTGACGCTGACCGACGTGATATTGACAATCCTGCCGAATTGCCGGGCCTTCATGGGCTCGATGACTTTCTGAATCAGTTCAATCGGCGTCACCATGTTCATCGTGACGCCGGCCAGCATCGCTTGCCGGTCGAGCTCACTAAAGTCGCGATACGGCGGCCCGCCATTGTTGTTGATCAGAATGTCGGGCTCCGGACAGGCCGCGAGCAGGGACGCCTGGCCTTCGTGCGTGGACAGATCCGCGACCACCGGGGTTACCTCGACGCCAGTCGCCTGCCGCAGCTCCACGGCGGTTGCCTCGAGCAGCGAGCGATTGCGCCCGTTGATGACCACCGCCACTCCGGCTTCCGCCAGCGCGCGCGCGCAGCTTTTGCCCAGTCCCTGGCTCGACGCGCAGACGATGGCTTTCCGGCCGCGGATACCTAAGTCCATGTGTCATTATATAGCGAGGATGAGCGATTCACTCTTTGCGCCGGACTACAAGAGCGAGCCGTATTGGTGGCTGGCTTCGCCGCGCCCGCAGCTCGCCGCAGTGCATATGCCGGCCAAGTGCGATGTCGCCATCGTCGGTAGCGGCTACACAGGTCTTGCGGCAGCACTCGAGCTGGCTCGTGGTGGGCGCCAGGTGGTCGTGCTGGACGCCGAGGACGCGGGCTGGGGCTGCTCCTCGCGCAATGGCGGACAGGTCAGCTCATCGATCAAGCCGTCGTTCGATGAACTCAAGGCCAGTCATGGTGCCGATACGGCGCTGCGCATCCGGCGCGAAGGGCTCAACGCGCTGGACTGGATCGATGAATTCATACGGCGCGAGCGCATTGACTGCGATTTCGCTCGGGTTGGCCGATATCACGCTGCCCACCATGCGGCCGCATTCGCAGCCCTGGTTCGCGAGGTGGAAACCCAGCCCAAAGGCGTCGAAGTCGATTGTCACGTGGTGCCCCCGTCGGAGCAGCGCGGTGAACTGGGCAGTGACCTGTATCATGGAGGCGTCGTCTACCCGGCGCATGCGTCCCTTCATCCCGGCAAATTTCATCAGGGTCTGCTCGATCGCACCCTGCAGGCGGGCGCGACCGTGATACCAGGATGCGCCGTCACGTCGATCGCCCGCCACGCCGATGTATTCCAGGTGCGGTGCTCTCGCGGGGAGACACAGGCGCGCGAGGTCATCATTGCGACAAATGGCTATACCACGGCTGTGTCACCGGCACTGCGACGCCGGATTATTCCGATTGGCAGTTACATCATCGCCACCGAACTACTCGATGAGACGCTTACGCGGCGACTGATACCGAATAATCGCGTCATCAGCGATTCGCGACACGTGATCTTTTACTTTCGACTCTCGGAGGACCGACGGCGTGTTCTGTTCGGCGGGCGCGTCGCAGCCGGTGAGACCGATCCAAATTTGAGCGCGCCGCCATTGCACCGCCAGATGAGCCGTGTGTTTCCCGAATTGGCCGCAACGAAAGTCAGCCGCAGCTGGGGCGGCTTCGTTGCCTATACCTTTGATGCGTTGCCCCACCTGGGCCGCTACCCGGACGGTCTGCACTACTGCATGGGCTACTGCGGCTCAGGAGTATCGCTGGCGCCGTATTTCGGCACCCGGCTCGCGCAGCAGATGATGGGCAAGCCCGAAGGGCGTACCGCACTCGATGGCCTGAACTTCGCAACGCGCCCGTTCTATACCGGCAAGCCATGGTTTCTCCCTGCCGTCATCACCGGCTACTGGCTTCGCGATCGGCTGAAACTCTAATGAATCGCACATCGTCAGTCCCGCACGCCCGACGCGCGACATGGCGATGCGCGCTGCTTTCGGTGGCGCTATCGGCATTGCCGGCCTGCTCGCTGCTCTCGATCAAGACGCCCGAGACGCCACTGACGCCGCGCGAGCAGGAAGCGCGGTTGCTCACCCGTGACTATGCCGAACACTTCAACGGCGCGATGATCCTGGCCATCGACGACGCGGCAGCCAGTCAGACGGATCCGGTTGTGCGTGCGCTGGCGCTGCAGCTCAAGCTGGGGGTCGTATCCCAGAGTACGCGCGCGGCCACCGGCCTCTCGCCAATGGGAAGCCTGATCGACACCTGGGCCTTCGCGCTGCAGCTGCGTGACTACCTGGATTCGGGCAGCGGCGCCGCGTTGCTCGGTGGGGCCCAATCGAATGTTCGCTCCCAGGCCGCTGGACTGGCCGACGAGGCCGATGCGCTGGCCAAAAAAGTCACCGGTGATGACTACCCACGGTACCAGGCCTTCGTGAAGCGCTACACGTTCCGGTATCCCCTCGAGGGTCCGGACTGCCAGCGCATTTCAGCGCTCTCGATCTGGTCGGCCGAAGAAGACGACAAGGGGCCGCTGCGGGTCACCGGCACGGTGGCACAGGCGCTGGGCGATGTTTCCGACCGCATGCGAATCTACGGGCAGGAAATCCCCGCTGTGAGCCTGTGGGAGGCGGAGCGGGCGCTGGACCGATCCGGTATTGATGCGGCCTCTTATCGGGCGACCTTTCGCAGCATCGATGCGCAGCTCGCCAAGATATCGACACTGGCCGAGACCAGCCCCGCCCTGGCGCACGAGGCAATCGCAGAATTGCGCCGCAGCCTCGGCGAATCGTCCGATAGGCTCGACAACGCCTGGACGCAAATGCTCCAGACGCTGCGGATCGAACGTGCCGCTCTGGCCGCGAACATCACTTCCGAGCGCGAAAGCCTGACGGCCGCAGCCGACGTGGAACGCGCCCGCATCTCAGCGGACGCGGCGAAAATCGCCGAACGCGCCGTGGATAAGTCCTGGAGCGAGATACGCGCACTGGTGCGCGAAGCACTGCTGCTGCTGATCGTGCTGGCTATCGTAGTGTTGGGTTTACCGTTCGCGGCCGGATATTTTCTGGGGCGCCACCGCGCTGCGAGCAGCCGCAATCGCTCCTAGAGCAGGCCAAGCACCGCGGCGCGCACTGCCGCTGCCGTCTTGTTACTGGCGTTGAGCTTTTTGACGACGTTGCCGACGTGGAACGTCACGGTGCGAACCGACAGTCCCATGATCACGGAAATCTCGGCCGTGGTCTTGCCCTCGGCGGTCCAGCGGATGACCGTGGTCTCCTGACAGGACAACTTGACGTTGGCTTCGGGAACCAGCTTCTTGATAAGCACTTGAGTCATGGCCAGGTGCGCGATCTGCGTCAACCACGCCAGCCGATAATTCTTCTCCTGCATCTCCTCATCGCTGAGCGCTTCGTTGGAGCGTGCTACGGTCAGCATGCCCAGCGTTCCGTGGATGTCGCGGCAGGGTTGAGCCCAGCCGTAGCGCAGGCCGTGTCCACGCGCTTCTTCCCAAAAGTCACGTGCGCCCGAAAATAATTCATCGCTCCATAGGACGGGCAGGGGCGAGATCATGGCATGTTGCACGGTAGGGTCGACGGCGAGGTAATTGCGCTGCGCGTACTGCGCCTGCCAGCGCGTCGGATAGTTGTTGATCATGACGACGCGGTGCCGGGAGAGCGGCAGCGGAGAGCGCATGCCGTAGGCGCAATGATCGAAGCCCAGCCGGCGCGCCAGGTCGACCAATTTGTCGAACACGCGGTGCTCGTCCTTCTCGGTCAGCAGCATCCGTAGCTGCTCGTCCTGCCAGGCTCTCACGGCCCGCTCCCTGCGCGATGGCCAGTCATATGCAGAATAGGTGGTGATCAATCACCAATCGATTACGCATTCGCTATTATTTGTCGATTTTCCTGGCTTCATCGATTGGTACGAAACATCCGCGCCAGTTCCGCGCTCCAGCCGGAACTGACTGCCGGTGCGGCAAGGCGATTCTTGAAAAGTGCCGAGCAACGCTGGTAGGCAGCCGCAGCCGCGGCGGCTTGTCCGGCGCGCTCGAGACATGAGATGAGTGCGCTGTGAAGTTCTTCCGAGCCGCATTCGACATCGAGGCCGCGGTTATACAGATCGATCGCCGACCCGAAATTGCCGCAGCGCTCATAGCCCTGACCAAGCTGCAGCAGGCCGCGCAGGTATTTGCGCTGCAGGCGACGGCGGGTCTCCGTTGCCAGCGGGTGTTCGCTGTCGCCTAAAAATGGTCCGCGGTATCGCAACAGGGCGCTCAACAGCCCATCCGGATCCATGGATCTGCCCATTTCTGCCTCGAATTCCCAGGCATCGACCCGGCAATACCGAGCCTCCAGCCTGATCTGCCCGCAGTCCACCCGGATGGCGGACTTGTCACCCAGGAGTTTTCGGAGTCGGAACACCGCGGTGTTCAGGGCCCGGCCGGCCGACCAGGAGTCAAGATCGGGCCAGAGCGCTTCACAGAGGGTATGCTGACCCACGCTGTCTCCTGCTGAGATAAGGAGACCTTTGAGCAGGTCCAGCGGCTTACGAGGAGCCTTAAATACGAACCGCAGCGGTTCATCATGCACCAGGACTTCAAATCGACCCAGAGCATGGATGGCGACCGGCGTTAATGTTTGATCCGCTCCGTCCATGGCATCCTCCCTATCTAAATGTTGTACTGCGGGTGTAAACCGTCGCGCGGCAGGGAGTACTGAAGAACATCGAAACCTTTACTGAAGG
>Ga0302320_10006048_pt1 | contig 26990 bp, 23 predicted proteins | sample Bog_T0_3_FD_202130 | JGI IMG/M metagenome (GOLD analysis project Ga0302320, IMG submission 202130) | Peat permafrost microbial communities from Stordalen Mire near Abisko, Sweden - Bog_T0_3 | ecosystem: Environmental > Terrestrial > Soil > Wetlands > Peat | place: Sweden: Abisko, Stordalen Mire...
TTCAGATGGAGCCGGTTCCGTTCGCAAAACTGGTGAAACCACAACCGGTTGGGCCTAGTGGCGTCAAGTAAATAGCTAGATTAGCCTTTACGGCCCAGGTCGTTTCGCCATGTGTGGCCGTCCCGCTCCAGCAGACGATCTGCACACTCCGGTCCCCACTTACCGGCGAAATAGTTGGGAAAGACCTCCGGCTTCTTTGCCGCCCAGGCTTCAAGGATCGGCGTGTAGAGAGCCCAGGTGGTTTCCACGCCGTCGCGATGCGCGAAGAGCGTTTGATCCCCGAGCATGGCTTCGAGCAACAGGCGCTCATAGCCGTTGGCGCTGGACTTGCCGAAGGCCGCTTCGTAGTCGAAGTCCATGTTCACCGGGCACACCGACATGTCGGAGGAGGTCGGCACCTTGGCGCCGAAACGCAGGGCAATCCCCTCGTCGGGCTGAATGCGGATGGTGAGCAGGTTGGGTTGAATCTCCTGGCAGGGGCCGCTCGATTGCAGGCGATTGAAGATGAGGAGCGGCGGTTGCTTGAACTGGATGCTGACTTCGGTGGCCTGCTGCTTGAGGCGCTTGCCGGCGCGGAGATAGATGGGCACACCGGCCCATCGCCAATTCTCGATCTCAAGGCGCAGCGCGGCGTAAGTCTCCGTGCCGGACTCGGGATTGACGCGTTCTTCGTCGCGATACCCCACAACTTTCTCGCCCTTGATCACGCCGGGACCGTACTGACCGCGCACTGCGCTGGTGATCGGGATAGGCGGAATAGCTTTCCAGACCTTCAGTTTTTCCTGCCGCACGCTCTCCGCTTCAAAGCTGGATGGCGGCTCCATGGTGACGAAGCTGAGTAACTCCATCATGTGGTTTTGCACCACATCGCGCAGGGCGCCAGCTTTCTCGTAAAACGGCCCGCGGCCTTCCACACCGAGTGTTTCCGCTGCCGTAATCTGCACGTGATCGATGTAATTGCGGTTCCAGATGGGCTCGAAGATTCCGTTGGCGAAGCGGAAAACCAAAATATTCTGCACCGTCTCCTTGCCCAGGTAGTGGTCGATGCGGAAGACCTGGCTTTCGTGGAAGACGGCGTTGACCTGACGATTGAGTTCGCGCGCCGAGTCAAGGTCGTGGCCGAAGGGCTTCTCGATGACGACGGCGGCGCGACCCTTCTCCGGCGTGGCCATGCCTTGCGCACCCAGATTCTCCACGATACCGGCAAAAAACTCCGGCGCGGTGGCGAGATAGAACAGCCGATCGCCGCCGATGTTCTTCTCTTTGTCGATGCGGTCTAACTCGGTCTTTAAATTGGCATAACTCTGGGGATCGTCGAAGTTCAGCGGAAAGTAACTGATGTGCTTCACAAACTCGTCGAGTTGGGGATCGCCGGCGTCCGCGCCGCCAAATTTAATGATGCCGTCGCGCATGTCGGCGGCAAACTCGTCGCCAAGCGGCCTGCGCGCTACGCCCACAATGGCGAAATTATCGGGCAGCAATTTGTTTTGCCGCAGGTGAAACAGGGCGGGAAGCAGTTTGCGCTTGGTGAGGTCGCCGGACGCGCCGAAGATGACCAGGATGCCGGGGTCGGGAATGTGCTCCGGTCCCTTGGATACATGCGATAGATCTTCCGGACTGACACTCATCTTCATGGTCGCCATTGCTTCCCTCCAGGTACAGATGACAGGTTACAGATTACAGATGACAGTGAGCAGATTACAGATGACAGTGAGCAGATTACAGATGACAGTGAGCAGATTGCAGATGACAGTGAATTGGCTTGCGGGCCGGGTTTGAAACTGTCAACTGCAATCTGTAACCTGTCATCTGTGCCTCAGTCTTTCTTCACTGCGTGGCCACCGAACTGGTTGCGCATGATGGCCAGCATGCGATCGGTGAAGTTGTTGTCCTCGCGAGAGCGGATGCGGCGGATGAGCGACTCGGTGATGACCGGAGCAGAGACGTTGAGATCGATCGCTTCGAAGACCGTCCAGCGGCCTTCGCCGGAGTCTTCGACAAAAGCTTCGAGGCCGTCCAGCGTGGGATTCTTGGAGAGAGCATCGGCGGTGAGGTCGAGGAGCCAACTGCGGACCACGCTGCCGTAGCGCCAGATCTCGGCAATCTGCGCCAGGTCGAGGTCCAGCTCTTCCTTCTTTTCCATGATGGTGAAGCCTTCGGCGTAGGCCTGCATCATGCCGTACTCAATGCCGTTGTGCACCATCTTGACAAAGTGGCCGGAGCCTGCGGGGCCGACGTGCCCCCAACCCTTGTCGGCAGCGGGCGCGAGGGCTTCAAAGATGGGACGGAGATACTCGACGGGATCTTTGTCGCCGCCGACCATCATGGCATAGCCCTCTTTGAGACCCCAGACTCCGCCGGAGGTTCCGACGTCGACGAACTGGAACCCTTTCGCGGTAACTTCCTTGTGGCGGCGAATGGATTCCTTGTAATTCGAGTTACCGCCGTCGATAAGGATGTCGCCAGGATTGAGCAGGGCTTCCAGCTTGGCGATGGTGTCATCCACCGGCTTGCCCTGGGGCACCATGATCCAGATCGCCTTGCGGCCTTCGAGTTTCTGCGCCAACTCTTCCAGCGACGACACGCCTACGTTGCCGGAGGCAGATAGCTTCTTCACCGCATCGGCGTTGAAGTCGAAGCCCACCACCTGGTGTCCGCCGAGGCGGATGCGCTCCGCCATAAAGCCGCCCATCTTGCCCAAACCGATCAATCCGAGTTGCATACTGCCTCCATTCCTGAACTTCAGATGACTCCCAAACTCGATAACTCGTTGCGCAGTTCGTCCGCTCCTTGAAAGCGAAGGGTGCGCATGCCGGCCACCCGCGCGGCGGCCACATTTTCTTCACGGTCGTCGATAAACAGAATCCGCTCAGCGGGTCTACCCAGAATATCCAGAGCCCGCCGATACATGGCGAGGTCCGGCTTGCGCAATCCAAGATAGCAGGAACTGAGCGCGACCTGGAAAAGCTGGTTCAATCCAAATTTCCTCAACCGGTACTCATTGGTCTCGCGGGCCTCGTTGTTCAAAGCACCGACCAGGCACTTTTGAGATGCGGCAACTTCGCTCAGGATTCCCAGAGCTCCGTTGGGCAGCGGCTGCGACTGCGTGAGCATGAAGGCGAAGAAATCATCCGGGGAGAAGCTGCGCGGTTCGTAGAAGACCGTGTTCTCGAGATACGTCTTGATGGATGTCGCGTCCCGCTCCCAGGCATCGTAGTGGATTGCATGGCGAGCCTCGAATGCGGCGAGATCGAGATGGAAATGCTCCATGGTGCGGGCGCGCTCCACATGGTCCCAACCATTGGTCAGCAGCACACCGCCAACATCGAACAGGATCACGTCGAAGGGGAACATCGGCGCCTTTCAGGTTAGCGTTGGATCATGAACCTTTGATGAAACCGTCGAGTCGCGGACCGGAGGCAATGGACCTCCCCAATGCTTCCGGTCCAGCGGACTCTGTGCACCTTATGCCGGGTTCGCGGAGCCGTCTCCGCACATGTAGCGGGCCTCAATGGCCAAGACTTTTTTGAATCGCCGTTGAAAGCGCTCTTCGTTGGCAGTGAATTGGGCTTTGATGAAAGCATCGACGCATTCAAAGGCCAACGCCGGACCGATAATGCGCGCGCCGAGGACGATGACGTTCATGTCGTCATGTTCAACGCCCTGGTGCGCGGAATAGGTATCGTGGCACATGCCGGCGCGAATGCCGGGGATTTTGTTGGCTGCTACACAGACCCCGACGCCGGAGCCGCAGATGAGAATGCCGCGCGGAGCGTCGCCGCGCTTCAAGGCCAAACCGACTCGCTCGGCGAAGTCGGGATAATCGTCCTGCGGATCGGGCGTGTAAGCGCCGAGATCGACGATTTCATGGCCGGCTTTGGTGAGATAGGCGCGGACTTCCTCTTTAAGAGGAAGTCCGGCGTGATCGGAGCTGATGACTAACTTCAAGCGTCGCGTTCCTTTCTTCTTGGCGAGCCAGCAAATCAGCCGGCCCGCGAGTCAGCGGCGATTCGCTACTTCACGAGTGCCTTGGCGCGTGCGGCAACGCTGGCAGCGCCGAATCCAAGCTTTTCAAGCACAATCGGTCCGGGCGCTGACGCGCCAAAACGGTCGAGGCCGACAACGTCCCCATCGAGTCCGACATACTTCCACCAGCCGAGCGTGGAGCCGGCTTCGACAGCGAGTTTAGGAATGCTTACGGGAAAGACGCTGGCCTTATACTCTGCGGACTGCTCCTCAAAGATCTTCCAGCTGGGGAAGCTGACCACGCGAGCCGCGATGCCGTCTGCCGCAAGCAGCTTGGCGGCGTCAACGGCAGCCCAAACTTCGGAGCCGGTTCCGATGAGGATGACCTTGGGGCTTTCCACGTCCTGCAGGATGTACGCGCCCTTGCTGACGTTGGCGTAGGCATCGTGCGCGGCGGGATCGATCACGGGCAGATCCTGACGGCTCAGAGCGAAGAAGCTGGGCAGGTGGCGCTCCAAAGCCAGACGCCAGGCCGCCGCGGTTTCATTGGCGTCGGCGGGGCGGAAGTCGGTAAGGTCAGGCACCGCGCGCAGGGCCATCAGGTGCTCGATAGGCTGGTGAGTAGGACCGTCTTCGCCGAGGCCGATGGAGTCATGGGTGAAGACAAAGAGCGAGCGGATCTTCATGAGCGCGGCAAGGCGAATGGCCGGCTTGCAGTAATCCGAGAAGGTGAAGAAGGTTGAGCCGAAGGGGATGAGTCCGCCGTGGGCCGCGATGCCGTTGACGGCCGCGCACATGCCGAACTCGCGAACGCCGAAGAAGACGTTGCGGCCGGCAGGATCGACGTGGAAGCTGGCTCCGGGCTTGAAGATGGTCTTGGTGGACGCGGTAAGATCGGCCGCACCGCCAAAGAGCTCCGGCACCTGCTCGGCGATGGCATTCATGATGGCGCCGCCGGCGTTACGGGTGGCCACTGGCTTGCCCACCGGGTAACTCGGAATGGCCTTCACCCAATCGGTTTTGCGCTCATCGTTCTGGGTGCGGGTGAACTCGGCGGCAAGTTCGGGATTAGCGGCGGCATAGGACTCGAACTTCTGCTGCCATTCCGATTCTGCTTGCGTGCCGCGGCCCACGGCTTCGCGCCAATTGGCGAGGGCCTGGTCGGGGACGTAAAAGCTCTGATCTTCCGGGAAACCGAAGAACCTCTTGGTCGCGGCGGTGTCGGCTGCGCCAAGAGCTTCGCCGTGGACCTTGTTGGTGCCGGCCTTGGGCGATCCGTAGCCGATGACGGTGCGGACGGCGATGAGGGAGGGTTTGCCGGTCTCGGCTTTGGCAGCTTCAATGGCGGCTTGAATCGCGACGAGATCGTTGCCGTCGGCCACCCGCTGGGTGTGCCAGTGGTAGGCCTGGAAGCGCTCCAGCACATCGTCGTTGTAGCTGAGCTCGGTGGGACCGTCGAGGGAGATGAGGTTGTCGTCGTAAAGCCAGATGAGCTTACCCAGGCCGAGAGTGCCGGCCAGCGCGGCCGCTTCGTGGCTGACGCCCTCCATCAAGTCGCCGTCGCCGAGCAGGGCGTAGGTGTGGTGATCGACGATCTCGAAACCGGGGCGGTTGTAGATGGCCGCCAAGTGACGTTCCGCGATCGCCATGCCGACGGTCATGGCAATCCCCTGGCCCAGCGGACCAGTGGTGACTTCGACACCGTCTGCTTCTCCGAACTCGGGATGGCCGGGAGTTTTGGATTCCCACTGACGAAAGCTCTTCAGATCGTCGAGCGTCAATTTGTAGCCGGACAGGAAAAGCGTGGAGTAAAGCAGCGCCGAGGCATGGCCGTTGGAGAGCACGAAGCGATCGCGATCCGACCACTTCCAATGGCTCGGATTGTGCTTCATGAGCTTGTGAAACAGCAGGTAGGCGATCGGCGCGCAACCCAGCGGTGCGCCGGGGTGGCCGCTATTGGCCTTCTGCACCGCGTCGACGGCGAGCAAACGCAACGTATTAATGGACAGCTGGTCGAGGGCCGATGGGTCAAGCGAAGGTGCTGCGGTGGTGGTCGTCATGCTCTGCTAATCCTCTCGTGTTGTTGCCGCATCCGTTCGATGCCTGACAGGTCGTTTGCGTCTCTTTGAGGATGGGTTTGCCTTGCGGTCAATCCCTTCACGAATCCGATTCCGGTAGTGACATTCCCTTGGGGTCAAAAGCACGGGTCGATCTCCAGCCACCGATGTACCGGCTAAAGCCTGCACACTTCATGTTGAGGCACGCACCCAACGCCGCCTGGGGACGCACCCAGCTTCCTGCGTCAAACGGGTTCTACTACTTGCACTTCCACATTGTAACCAAGCCACGCGTCGGGCTCGACCCAATGCAACGTCCACTGCAATTTGCCAGGGGCAGACCCGAGAAGATCGGCGCTGAAGCCGGCATAGCCAACCGAGTGGCTCTCGAGGGTCTGGGAGGTCTGCCAGTTGTCGGCCGTCCAAAGGAGCCGAAATCTCCGGTCGTCGAGGATGCGCAGGGTCTCCCCGGCGGAGATTTTCCGGATGGGACGGCGCAGGGAGAAAATCTCCAGGGCGGTGCGGCGCTTCTTCCGGCCCTCGGGATCGCAATAGCGATGGTACACAGCATCGACGCGGTCAAAGACTTTGCCGTCCAGAGCGGAACGGAGCAGCTTCAGATATTCGGCATGGGCCCAAACGAGGGGGACCGCGGAACCAGCCGGCTGGCCCAGGCGCAAGCTGGTGTCAGGCAGATTCACATCGTCCCAGACCTGCTCCGGAAGCAGTTGGCCGGAGGTGGCAAATCGCTCATAGGTCTTGATGAGTTCGGAGATGTCGTTTCCCGCGGCCAGTTCGTAATGGGCGCGTTCTCCTGTGAGGAGCGGCCAAACCCGGCCTTGGCCCCAGCCCTGGAACGGGCCTCCGTCGGGGCGATTGCCGTAGCCATCCCAGTTGTAACGCAGCCATCCCGGACCCTGGGGAAGGCCGCGCTTGAGCACCGCGTCGACGACCTTGAGGGAGTCGACCATGAGGGGATCGTCAGCGCGGCGCACGCCATAGCGGACGAGTTCGAGAAACCCTCCATCAATGATTTCGCGCGCTTCGAACTCGTACCGCGTTCCCGGCGGACGGTTCTGGATGCGAATGGTCTCCGTGCCGCAGTCCTCGCAGGCGTAGGACTCTCCGGTCTCCGGCGGGCGAATGCGCATGTAGTGACGCTTGACGGTGGGAAGCAGGACGCCCTCGTTGGTAACCGTCCAGTCTTCGAGATGGCGCTCGATCCAATCGGCAAAGTCCTCCAGATAGACAGCGAACTCTGTCGCGTCGTGGGTGCGGGACAGATCGGCAGCGCAGATCAGGCCGGTAATGACCGCGGCCAGCGTGGAGGGCGAGTAGCCGGGATTCTCTTCCCACCGTTCCTGGTGAGTAATGGGTGCGTGCTTGAGGAGAAAGCCGGCAGCGCGCGCCACAAAAGGAAAGATATGCAATTCGCCGAGGGCGTCGGCCTTCCACAAGCGCCAGGCGAGAATGATGGGGAAGGCGACTTCATCGAGCTGGACACCGGACCAGTAGGGGGTTCCGTCGATCCAGAAGTTCTGGGCGAAGCCGCCATCGGGTTGTTGGGTACAGGCCAGATAGACAAGGGCGCGAAGGGCGGTTTCAGCGCGGCCACAAGCTAGCAGGGCGGTCGCGGTCTGAACCATGTCGCGGGTCCACACGAGGTGGTAGCCACCCATGTCGTCGTCGCCTTTGGCCTGTCCCCAGGGGATAGAGGCCGAAGCGATGAAGGCCCCGGAGAAGGTCTTGTCCTCGTGGGCCAGGAGCACGTTGTGGCTGGTTCCCATGAGCTTGCCGCCATCGCCGGCCTTGGCTGCCAGCCAGGTGGGATTGGCGGCACGCTGCCATTGGACGATAAAGCGGGCCTTGTGATCCGCGAAGGGCGTGGCCAAGGAGCTCATGGTTTTCTGGGTAGCCGTATGATGGCCTTCCCCGATGCCGAGAGCCACGGTAAACTCAAGAGCTCCGTCGGCTCCCGCGCCGAGCAGGTCCAGCTCTCCCGTAACGGCGATATTGCCGTTGGTGGCGGAGCCGAACTCCCAGTCCATGCGGAAGTTGTCGAGCAGGTCGTGCCAGCCGTCGCTCGCGCCGACGAAGCCGCAACTCACCCGGGAGAAGCCGGAGCTTGCCAAGCCGCAGTTGGCGGCAAGGACCAGGGAGAACTGGTTTTTCCAGGCAAGCAGGACCTTACGGCCGGCAATGTCGACCGCTCGGGCCGAGTTGCCGGCGCCGCCTCCATCCAAATGCGGAGCCAACAGCGCGTACACCTTCAGCCTCGGCAGCAGGTCGGCGTCCCCCTCGATGCGAACATGGGTGAGCACCACGGAGTGGTGCGGATCGCAGACAATCTCCTTGATAAGCGCGTAGCGCCCGGCCGGATCGCGGTTGGTGTAGCGAACGCCGAGTGCTTCCTCATGCAGGTATTCGAAGGTGGAGAGCAGGTCGCGCTTTTCTTCATGGAAGAAGGTTTCACCGTCAGTGATCAGGAACTCCATATCGCGGACCTGGGCGCGATCGATGGTGGAGTGGTAGACCTCGTTGAGGATGCCGTGGGAACAGGTAAACCAGATGCGGCTGGAAGCCGCGTAGGCCGTGCCCACAGCATCTTTCACGCTGGAGGTCCACCGTGGCTCCAGCCCGGGGGCGCCGAACGCCTCGCCCTGCTGGTCAAGCCACCTGTACGCCAACTGTTGTCTCATGGGAACGGTCACTCTTTCGGTTTCGATTCGAGGGAGGATGCTCAGCAATCAGAGGGAACGCCTTCTGCGCCTGTGTACCTATCGATGTTCTCAGACCGGCGAAGGTTTCTGGGTTCGGGACATTTAGGAACCTGTTGAGAAGACAATTCCCAACGCTTTGTAACATGGCAGGGCTTCAGTCGTGCCGATAAAGCCGATAAAATCGACGGGGCTTTAGCCCCTGAAGGGTGGTCTCTCCGGCGATTGTGTTCGATCACCGGCTTTTTCAACAAGTTCTTAGAACAGCCCCATCCTGCTCATTGTTCCCCGATTCAGAGCAAAACAGGTTGAGTTAAGATGAATCCCGCCAGGGAAAGAGGGCAAGCGCGGCCGTTCGAGGTGCAGTTTGGGTTGTTTTCAGGCGCTGATGGGGAAGCTTCGAGCTCTCGCTCTAGGATATTTGTGGCTGGCCGCATCTGTCACGCTGGCGGCTCAGGCGCCGGGAGGAAACGTGCCAGAACTCGCGTCGGAATCGGGTGGGACGTTCAACCCTGTCGCGCGCGAAGAGTTGAACCAGGGCATCGCGGCCTACAAGAATGCGCATTACGACGAGGCGATCAGCAGGTTTGAAAGGGCACTGCAGATCGAGCCGGGGTCCGAGGTGGCTGCCAAGTACCTGGGAACGGCATGGGCGCAACAGGTGGTCCCTGGCCTGGATACGCCGGACAATCTCAATGGGGCCGGGCGGGCGATCACGATCTTCCGGAGAATCTTGGATAAAAGTCCGCACGACGCGGATTCGATGAAGCAGATCGCGGCAATTGATTTCAGCATCAAGAACTTCGACGAAGCCAAGGAGTGGCAAAAGAGGGTGCTGAACGAGGAGCCGGGCAGCGCCGAGGCAGCCTACATGGTGGGTGTCATTGACTGGACGCTGGCCCACCAGAACGTGCTGAACGTCCTGCAAAGCGCAGGTTTGCAGGATGATGGAGAGGGCAACAGAGCTGCATCGCCAGCGCTGCTGGGTGAAATCAAGGCGCAAAACTTTGCGTTGGTGACCGAGGGGCTGGAGTATTTGACCCGGGCGGTGGACAACCGGCCTGACTACGAAGAGGCCATGATCTACCTGAACCTCACCTACCGTCGCAAGGCAGACGTGGATTGCGCAGATGAATCGGCCCGCGAGGAGGACTTGGCCCAGGCGAAGGAATGGACCCGCAAAGCTATGGAACAGCGCGCCGCCGGCGAGCAAAAGAGGAAAGCGCAAGCCGAGCCCGCGCATCCCTAGGGATGCGAGCGGGAAATCCGGCGCACCCTCCGCGTGCTTTGCCGCATCCAAGCAAACGATAGGGCAGCCGGTTTACTTGCCAGGCGGCCAGATTTCCCCGGTCTTCGGCCCGATGGCGGGTCTTTCCCTTCACCAGACACAGGACAAACTCGACCCATTACAATTTCAGTCGAAGGAGATTACACACGATGGCGTACGAACTTCCACCTCTTCCCTACGATTACGCGGCGCTCGAGCCTTTTATCGATGCCGAGACGATGAAGTTCCACCACGACAAGCATCACCAGGCGTACATCACAAACGTGAACGCGGCGTTGGCGAACCATCCGGAGCTGGCGGCAAAGTCCGTCGACGACCTGATCCGCGGCCTGGCCGAAGTGCCTGAGGATATTCGCGGCGCGGTGCGCAACAACGGTGGCGGCCACTCCAACCACACCGCTTTCTGGACGCTGATGGGACCCGTTGGCTCCGAGGGCGTGGGCGGAGCGCCGACCGGCCCGATCGCGGCACAGATTACGGCTGACTTCGGCGACTTTGAGGCCTTCAAAAAGACGTTCAACGAGACCACGGCCAAGCAATTCGGCTCCGGCTGGGGCTGGCTGGTCTTCACCGCCGGCAAGCTCAAGGTGATCACCACGGCCAACCAGGACTCGCCGCTGACGCAGGGCCTCTATCCGATCCTGGGCAACGACGTGTGGGAGCATGCCTACTACCTGAAGTACCAAAACCTGCGCCCCAAGTACCTTGAAGCTTGGTGGAACGTGGTGAACTGGAACGAAGTCAACAAGCGGTTTGGCGTGGCCAAGGGCTGAGACATACCCTTCGGGGGTCGGCTCCTGGCATTCGGCTCAAACTCTGGCGCTCCAGGCTCTCAATTCCGAGAGAGCTTGGAGCGCTTTCTGCATTCGGGGACACGCAGAACCTCGGTCCGGTCACAACTCTTCCCTCAAAATCGTGTCTAACCAGGTGTGAAAAGGCAGATTTTCCGTCGCAGCTTCGTTCTCGCGTTCCTATTCGCTCTCGTGTTCGATCTCTCCCGACTGGCAACCGCGCAGACGGGTAACTTCACGATCGCCCAGAATGGGAAGCCGGTGGGAACGGCTACTTCGTCTGTGACCTCGACGGGCCACGGATACGACACGCGATCCGTGGTGCGTGTCGCCATGCAGGGGTTGACCTACTCCCTTTCGAAAACCGAGCAGTTGACGACGGCCAACCACCTGCGGCACGTGCAACTGAGCGCGGTGGTCAACAATTCCGCCGTCAACCTGACCGCAGCCCCTGACGCGGCGCAGTTTCTGCTCAACGTCTCGGCGAGCGGGAAGAGTTCCACCGCGCGCCTGGCCTTCCATGCTGGCGCCGTACTTCTTCCTGACTTCGACCCAGGAGCGCTGGAGACGCTGTTGGCGCTGGGCGTCATGCAGAACAACCGGGACCTTTGGGTGATTCTTCCCAAGCAGGCAGGAACACAGGCAGGCTCGATTGTGCCCGTGCAGCTGGCGACCTATGCCGATGAGGAGGGCACGCTGGATGGGAAGGCGCTCTCGGTGCATCACCTTGTGGCCACGATTGCGGGCACACGCACGGAGCTGTTTTCCGCGCCGGATAACCGCCTGATGCAGGCGGAACTGCCGCAGCAGGGGTTCGCGCTGGTGCGGAAGGGTTTTGTGTTGACACCACCGGCCAAGCCGGGAGCGCCACCGGCGGAACAGCCGGGCGCACCTCAAACCCAAGCGCCGGTTTCGCAATAAGCGGCGTGTAAAACTCCGTGCCATCGCCCAGACGAGCTAAACGGCCTTGCCTGCTGCGACGGCGGAGGACCAGGCCCACTGGAAGTTGAAACCTCCAAGCCAACCGGTCACGTCGACTACTTCGCCGATGAAGTAGAGGCCGGGAACGGCACGGGCTTCTAAAGAGCGCGCGTGCAGACCGTCGGTATCCACGCCACCGGCGGTGACTTCGGCCTTTTCGAAACCCTCGTCGCCGACGGGATGCAGGTGCCAGCTATGCAGGCGGCGTTCGTGCTCGTCGAGCGCCGCGTTGGTCCACCTCGCGGGAGGGCTGGCTTCAGCGAGAAAGGCGGCCAGCCGCTGGGGCAGAACCAAGCGCAGAGCCTGTCGCAGCGCAGCCGAATCGCGTCGGCCTTGCGGCTGCTTGAGGCTGCCGAGGATCTCCGCATCTGGCGCCAGGTCGAGGTGCAATACAGCTCCGGGTCGCCAGTAGGAGGATGACTGGAGGATAGCGGGGCCGCTGAGGCCCCGATGGGTGACGAGCATCTTCTCGCGGAAGCGGACGCTCGCAACGGACGAAGCTGGGCCGCCTTCGACTGAGGCAATCACCTCCGTGGCAACACCGGCGAGTTGCGTCCACAATGCTTCGTCGCCGCCTAGGAGCAGCGGTACGAGGGCGGGGCGGGGCGGAACGACGGCCAGACCGAACTGGCGGGCGATCTCATAACCGAGGCCGGTCGCTCCCATTTTGGGAATGGACAGGCCGCCCGTGGCCACCACCACTGCGGCGGCGCTCATTTCACCCGCAGAGGAAAGAACGCGAAAACCCATGGAGCCGTCGCGCTGAAGCTGAATGTCGCGCGCGTTGAGGATCAGGTCGACCTTGCCGAGTTCGCATTCGCCCAGCAGCATGTCGAGAATCGCGCGCGCCGAGCCGTCGCAGAAGAGCTGGCCCAATGTCTTCTCATGCCAGGGAATGCCGTAGCGATCCACGAGTTCGATGAACTGGCGGGGCGAATAGAGAGCGAGTGCGGATTTAGCGAAGTGCTTGTTCTGAGAGAGGAAGTTCTGAGCCGTGCAGTGGCGGTTGGTGAAGTTGCAACGGCCTCCGCCGGAGATGAGGATCTTGCGGCCGGGTTGTCCGCCCTGCTCGAGCAAGGCAACGCGACGTCCACGCTGGCCGGTGGTAGCGGCGCACATCAGTCCGGCTGCACCGGCTCCGAGGACAATCACGTCGAATTGGCGCGGAGCGCTCACGGGCTCGTTCAGGATAGCGCCTCAAGGACGAGGGCCATGGAGTCTGCGGGCTCTGATGCGGGGATCTCCTTGCGAACAGGCCGGTGGGGGACGTTATGATCGTCGTGGCGGCTCTCTTCCCAAGCGGCCCATTCTCACCCTCATATTCAGAACCCTCGGCATCCCATTTCACTCAGTCGGAGGATTCCTCATGGCAAGTGCTGCTCCTTCCATGCAACAGATCAAAGAGTCGATGCGCGCAACCTGGATGGCGGGTGATTTTGGCGTGGTGGCCAAAACAGTTGCCGCCGAAGCCGAAGCCTTTGTGGGGCGTTTGGGAGTTGCGCCGGGGGTCCGGGCTCTGGATGTAGCCTGTGGCACCGGCAATTCGGCGCTTCCATTGGCGCGGCTGGGTGCGGTCGTCACCGGAGTGGACATCGCCTCCAACCTGCTGGAGCAGGCCCGCGAACGTGCTGCAAAAGAGGGATTGGCGATCCAATTCGATGAGGGCGACGCCGAGCAGCTGACCTATGCCGACGCGTCGTTCGATGTGGTGGTTTCGATGTTTGGGGCCATGTTCGCGCCGCGGCCGGAGTTGGTGGCAACAGAGTTTGCGCGGGTACTGAAGCCGGGCGGGCTGCTCGCCATGGCCAACTGGAGCCCCACAAGTTTTGCGGGGCAAATGTTCAAAGTGGGCGCTCGCCATGTACCGCCACCGCCGGGTCTTGCACCTCCCGTGTTGTGGGGCGACGACGCCACGGTGCGGGCGCGGCTGGCGGGCAACTTCACGGAGATTCAAACCACTCCGGTTCCGCTGCCCTTCGATTTGCCCCTGAGCCCGGCGGGCGCAGTCACCTTCTTCCGCACATACTTTGGACCCACAAAGGTGGCCTTCAGCCGCCTGGACCCGGCAGGACAAGCAGCCTTTGCCGCGGACCTGGAAGCGTTGTGGGCCGGAGCCAATCAAGCAAGCGATCCCGCCCACCACACACTGGTGAAGAACGAATATCTGCAGGTCACAGCCGTGCGTAGATAAGGAGGGTTTGTCCGCTCCGCGGAGGTTGCCAGAACCCTCTTTGGTAGAGTGCCGGGATGAGCACAGCTCACAACACCGAAAGCCATATCTCGCGTTGGAAAACGCTGCTGGCGTTCGGGATGATTTACTTTGTCTGGGGTTCTACCTTCTTCGCCATTCGCGTGGGCGTGCATGAAGTGCCGCCCTTGATTCTTGCGGCAATCCGCTTCCTCGCGGCCGGCCTGGCGCTGACCGGGTGGATGGCGGCGCGCAGTGAGCCCTGGCCGACCCTGCGGCAATGGAAGTCGGCGGCGCTGCTCGCCTTCCTGATCTTTGTCTGCGATTACGGATTGCTGTTCTGGGCCGAGCAGCGGGTGCCTTCGGGCATTGCCGCGGTGATGATGGCCACTATCCCGGTGTTCATCGCGCTGGCGGAAATTGTTGTTCTGCGCACGCAGCGGCTCACGGTGCGCCTGGCGCTGGCCCTGCTCATCGGCATCGGCGGCGTAGCCGTGCTGATGAGCCGGTCGCTGAATTTGGGCGGAGCGCCGATCGACGGGCGCGGGGCGGCGGCATTGATTTTCGCGGCCGTCACCTGGTCGATTGCTTCGGTGATCTCGCGCAGGCTGGCGCTTCCCGCTTCAAAGGTGATGAGTTCAGGAGCGCAGATGCTGGCGGGCGGGGTGATGTTGACTGTGGCTTCGGCCGCCTTCGGCGAGTTCAGAGAGTTTCATCCCTTCGCCGTTTCGAGCGCCGCATGGTTCGCGCTGGTTTACTTGATTGTGGCGGGATCGATCGTCGGGTTTACGGCCTATGTGTGGCTGTTACATCACCAGTCGCCGACCAAGGTGGGGACGTATGCGTATGTGAATCCCGTGGTGGCGGTGGTGCTGGGATATTTCTTGGGGGGCGAGGCGCTGGGGCTGCGCACGGTGGTGGGAACGCTGTGCGTGCTGGTGAGCGTGGTTCTGATCACGGTGACGCAGGCGAAGAAGGACGCGCCCGAGGGAAAAGCCAAGCTGGCTTAGGAGCGGTTGTGGTTTCCCACTCTAGCGACAAAAACAATGGCGTGGCGAGGGTGGGGCACTGGGTGCTTGTCATCCCACGGGACCAAGTGCGGAATTAGTTGCCAGCAGCTTTCTTAGCAGGTGCCGGAGGCGCAGGAACCGGAACAGTGGATCGGCCTCTGGGAGGCGTACTGGTCAGAGCCCGCGACGGTTGATAGCCGTCCATCGCAATGCCGCGATACGTTTGAGCCCCTCGCTTTTCGACCTTGGCAATAACTTGAGATGTTTTGCTCTCAGCCATCTTGACCTCCCACGCACCATTTTCGTCGAAAAACTCCACGGCCCGAATCTCATTGTTCATGATTATGATTCCCCGCGAATCCTCAACAGGCACAACAAACCGGTCGTCGTCATCAAGAACCCAAATCTCCTCTAAGTAGATTTGCTCATCTGCTGGATTGGAAGAAGCGAAGGACCCAAGGCCGAAGCGGCCACCGATCTTTTCACCGTTCTTGAGGTGGACAAGGATCCAGAATGGCTCATGTTTCCCAAAGACGTAGTCCCAAGGCTTCTGAATGGGGTGGACAATGTGCTTTCCGATGGGCCGCCATGCTGAAACTCCAAGAAACACGAGCGGCCAGCAGGCGGGCACCACCACCATAATGGCGGCTACCGAAAGCGAATACAGAATGAAGTGCCGCTGGTAAAAATCGCCTGTCTGAATCGTCGCTATCAGCCAAAAGAGGGCAGCAAAGTTCAACGTGCTGTAGCTGACCGCCTCTAAAAGGGACTTGGTGAAGTCCCTGGTCTCTCCCGGCACCAGCAGATCGTAGACTTTTATTGAGATGAACCCGAGAACGAAGAAGATCAGGAACAGCGCGAGTTTGTCAGCGTTCCAGATGTCCAAGGTTGAATCCCGATCCTCTCCGCTTCACTGACGCACAATTCGCGCCCCGCGATTCGCCTGCAACTCTACGCCCCATCGTCGCGGAACATCGGATGCGGAATCAGCCGCCGGTAGTCTTCCTGGTGGGCGTTGTCCAGGCACGCTTCGATGATCTTCTTGCCGAGTGGGTCGAGATCGGGCACCATGAACTGCTGCAACTCCTGCGAGAAGAACTCACGCCACTGGCGGGCGCCTTCTTCGTAGACGTCCAGGCCGCCTTGGATCTGCTCTTCGACGGCGAGGAAGACACGGGGAATCATGGAGCCTTCAATGCGCAACTGGTGGGGGATGTAGCCGAGCAGCGGGCATGCGGCTTCGCCGACTTGTTCGCGCGCGAACTTGGCGCTGCCGCGGCGGGCCAGATATTCGCGGGCGATCCACTCGGCCATGAAGCCGACCTTCCACGCGCCAATGTGCTGGTTGGGCAGCAGGACGTAGCGCGTCTCCGGAGTCTCGACAATCTGGCGCAGCAGCAGGTTGGCCTGATCGACGCGGCGGCCAGTGGCGAACGCCCAGTAGGAGCCCACCCCTTCGGATTGCATCGCGGTGGTTTTCTGGGTTTGAATGCTGGGGTTGGCGTGCCCGCGTGGAGCGACGAGACGCCAGAGCCAGGCCAGCGCCGGGCTGAGCACGTGGAGCATGGCGAGAATGCCGTAGAGCTGGCTGTCGCGATGGGTGGGAGGACAGCGCACGCCGAAGCTGCGCACGTCCACACGCTGAGGCCCGTCGAGAATGTCGGTGAGCATGCGCCGAGGCAGGATCACGCGGGGATTGGGGCAGAGCTTGCCGGGCGCGTCTTCCACGTGCTCCCAGGTGAGGCAGGTGCCGCCGGGCACGATGTAGTGATTGAGAAAGATGAGCGGCTCGGGTGGATCGATGCACAGGCGCTCGAGATTCGGCGCAGTGCCGTAGGAGCGGATGTGATCGACGCGCACGAACCAGCCATTCTCAGCGTCGGCGATGGTAAGGCGGCCGTGATGCGCGGCCTGGCCGTCGCGGCCGCCCTGGTAGCTGGGATGGGCGCATGCCATGTCGTCCGCAATGGGACGCAGGTGGCAGGCTTCGGGCAGGTTGAGGGTGCGCTCTTCGTGGGTGACTACATTCTTGCCCAGCAGCAGGCGGCCGTCTTCCATGCGATGGATGTGCTCGGTCATCTCGCTCTTGCCGCCGCCGCTGGCGCCTTCGTGCATGAGGATGAGCTGGTTTTCATACGGTGTAACGACAGCAACGGCCGCGCAGTGATTCGTGGTCCAGCCCTCATGCTCGCCCTTGTCGAGCAGCATGGAGTAGACGCCCTTCTTGGCGCTCGGGCCGGGATAGAGGTTGTAGGCGAAGATCTCCTGGTAGGTGGCCTGGCGATCGTGAACCACGATTTGCTTGCCGCCGAAGTGAGTATGGCGAAAAGGCGGGGCCACGAAGAGAACGCCGCCAGTGACCTTGAAGTCTGCAGAGACTTGGCTGCGGGGAATCATGCCTTGCAGATCGGCTAATGCCGCAGCGAAGAAGGCTGCCTGGCGGGGCACGATGAGCAGGCTGCCATAGCCCAGCGCATCGGTGCCGGCGTAGAACGGCATGGCGACCAGTTCCTGGGTCTTGAGCCACGCCAGCGTCTGCTTCCGGGTCTTCTCGAAGGTCTCGCCGAATCGTTCCGCGTAGCGGGGCTTGTCGGTGGGCAGCTCATCGCCGATGACCATGGCATCCGGATCGCGGCGGCGCATGGCGGGATCGGGGAAGTTGATGGCCAGGCCGTTGCGGGCCTTGGTGATGATGGCCTCGACGATGCGGCCCGCGCGGGGAGCCTGGAAAACCGCCTCGTACTGGCCGTGGTCGTCGCGATTGCCGAGGGTCCAGTCGGTGTCTCCCGAAGACCGGCCCAACGCCCAATCCATAAGCTGGGCGCGGGTTTCGGGCGACTGCACCAGGGGCGCGGCGCTGAGGACCTCGCGCACCGACGCAGGCAGCCCAAGGTCTGCCCAGTTCGCTTGAAAATCGACAAATTCGCTAGCACGGGCAACCGTTGCCATGGGTTTGCTCACCTTCAGGGAAAAATGGCATTGCTGGAAAAAGGGCAGAGACGCAAAGGGGTTCACTCTTTTTATCGCATCTTGTGGTAGACTTGGCAGTGCGCGAGATCACAGCGCACGCTGCGATGGACGAAGATCCCATGACGAAGGGGCCCCATTGCGCGGTTCGACCAGCCCCCTGGCTATTTCCGTTGCCAGAAGCCTTCATGGACTTGGCGGGCTTCGTCTTCGAGCAACGGCCCGGCGACCACGATGCGGCGCTGGCCACGCGCAAAGACTTCGCGGCAGGGCAAGTCAAGGGTCGGGTTCTGCTCGTCGTTTCCGGTGAATTGGAGCAGACCCGCTTCGGAGAGCGCGAAGATCACTCGGCCAATGCCGGTCCAATAGATGGCGCCTGCGCACATGGCGCAGGGCTCGGTGCTGGTGTAGAGGGTGCACCGGGAGAGCTCTTCCTCGGAAAGCAGGCTGGCTGCTTCGCTGCACGCGAGGCGTTCGGCGTGCTGCGTGGGCTCGCCCTGGGGACGGACCGCGTTGTTGCGCGCGACAACGATCGCCTGGCCGTGTTCATTGACGATGACACAGCCGAAGGGATGGCGGCCCTTGCTGCGGGCGTCGCGCGCCAGTTCAATGGCCTGACGGAGAAACTGCAGGTCTTGTGGAGTGATGTCTTGAGCAGGCATTACGGTTCGAGCTCCGCGTTCGTGGAAAAGAAAAGATTGAGCAAAACCGCGCTGGCCGCGGTGAGAAAGATGCCGCTGTTGAGAAAGAGGCGAGCCGCATCCGAAGCGTGGGCGAACAAGCCAGGCGTGGCAACGGGCAACACGCCGAGGCTGATGGAGACGGCGACGATGACAGCGTTATTGGTGCCGCGGAAACGCACGCGCGTGAGCTCTTCAATACCGGCCATCGCGGTCATACCAAACATGACGATGGATGCGCCGCCCAGCACAGGACGCGGGACGGCGGCGATGATGGCCGCGAGCTTGGGAAGAAATCCGAGGACCACCAGCAGGCCGCCGCCGGCTGCGACGGCATAGCGGCTCTTCACCTTGGACAGCGAGAGCAATCCAGTATTTTGCGAGTAGACGTTATAGGGGAAGCTGTTAAAGAGGCCGCCCAGCATGGTGGAGAGCCCATCAGCGCGGAAGGCGGCGGTGAGAGTGGCCGGCTCAATGGTGCGGCCAGAGATTTCGCCGATGGCAAGGCAGTTGCCAGTGGTTTCCGTCATGACCACGAGCATGGCGACGCACATGACCAGGGCAGGCAGGACGGCGAAGTGAGGCCAGCCGAACATCATGGGCCGCGCCATGGCGAACCAGGGAGTTGCGCCCACCTGCGCAAAGTGCGCCTGACCGGAGAGGGCCGCAAGCGCGGTGCCGCCCGTCATGCCAAGAAGCACGCTGAGGTTGGCAACGATGCCGCGCCCGAAGCGCTGCACGGCGGCAATGAGGACGATGGTGGCGGCGCCAAGTCCAACATTAGCGAAGCTGCCGAACTCGGATGAGGTGGGATCGCCCCCGCCGAGCCACCCGCCGGCTACCGGCAGCAGGGAAAGACCAATCACCGTGATGACCGATCCAATGACCACGGGCGGAAAGAAGCGCAGCATGCGGCTGAAAAGCGGTCCGACGAGGATGGTGAAAAGTCCACAGACGATGATGGCGCCGTAGACGGTGGGCATGCCGTATTGGCCGCCGATGAGCAGCATGGGGGCGACGCAGATGAACGAACAGCCTTGAATCAGAGGCAGGCGCGCGCCGAACTTGCCCCAGCCCAAGGTTTGCAGCAGCGTGGCGAGGCCGCTCGTCAAGAGGTCGGCACTGATGAGAGCGATGACTTGGCCTGCCGTCAGATGCAGCGCGCTCCCCAGGATGAGCGGAACGGCGACGGTGCCCGCGTACATCACCAGGACATGCTGGAAACCGAAGCACAGGAGGCGCGGCAGTTGCTCCATGTCGTCGATGGCATCGCCACCGACAAGTTCAATCTCCGCGGTGTCGCCTTCGTGACTGTGCGGAGCCAGAAGGTGAATGGCGTGCAGTGATTCCGGGGCATGCGAGGACACGATCGCAACCGGAGCTTCGCCGGTTACGCGATGCGGGGCATCCGGGCTCTCTTCTGGATCCGCGGGGATAGTCACAGACGTTCATCATATCCGGAAACTTGCCTCGCACTCGCGAAAATGTGCTGACGAATCAGATGGACCTGGGGTGCACCTTGAAGCGGAATCCGCACGCGGCGATTTCACTCAATCCGGCTCGGCGGAAAAGCGCGCGCGCAGTTCGCGGCGCAGGAGCTTGCCCGTATGGTTCTGCGGCAGGGAGCCGGGTTCGAGGATCCAGATGCGGCGCGGAGCTTTGTAAGGAGCGAGGCGCGTGCGGCACCAGTCCACTAATTCAACTTCCGTGGCAATCGATGCGGGATGCAGTTCGACAGCGGCTGCGGGGGACTCGCCTTTCTCTTTGTGAGGCAAGCCGAAGGCTGCGGCGCGGGCTACGGCGGGATGCGCGGCAATGGCTTCTTCGAGTTCGCGCACGTAGACCGAATAGCCGCCGGATTTGATGACGTCCTTCATACGGCCGACGAGGCGGATCATGCCCAGGCGATTGCGCGTGGCCAGGTCGCCGGTGCGCAACCAGCCGTCATCGGTGAGCAGCGCCTGGTTGTCGGCGCCATCTTTGGGAGCGTCCTTCCAGTAATGAGGGGACACCCCTCGACGAAGGATCTGGCACTCGCCGGTCACGCCAGGTTTCACTGACTTTCCTTGTTCATCAGCCACGCGGATGCGAAAGGGCGGCACGGGAAAACACACATCCCCGCTGCCGGGCGCGAAGGAGAGATCGACGCCCATCATGGCCAGGCCGCCGAGTTCCACCATGCCATAGCCATTCACGAGAACAGGCGGGACGCGGCGTCCAAAAGGCAGCCGGGCCAGGCCACCGAATTGGCGGATGCTTTCGCGGACTTCGGAAGGCAAATGGTCGCTCGCGGAGAGCCAGAGGCGAACGGTTTTGAGGCGTGCTGGATCGGGGTTGCTGTTGACCAGCCGCGCGAACATCGCGGGCACGCCGACGACGGCGGTGACTTTGTATTGCTCGATCATGTCAAGAGCGCGGGCAGCATCGAAGCGATCGAGAAAACAGCCGCGAATGCCGGCCATGAGTCCATAGAGCGCAATGCTGACGGCCATGATGTGCGACCAGGGCAACGCGACAAGGGCCAGATCCCTGGGCCCGAGAACAAGACTGGCGAGCACGGTGGATGCGCGCGCGCCGAGCAATGCGCGGCTGGAAAGCGCAGCGCCTTTGGGGAAGCCGCTGGTCCCGGAGGTGTGGAAGACCGCAATGGTCGCCGAGGCATCGATGTCAGCCGGCGGGAACGGGTGCTCGACCCGTGTGGCATGATCGGGGGCGCGCAGAAACCCAGGAAGCGTGGCTGGCTCTTGATCGGCCTGGATCCACGTGTCCACAGGAAGGGCATCGCGGTCGTGAATGCTGCGCGTAAAGACAGCCGTGTCCGTGACCAGAACGCGCGCACCGCTGGTGGAGAGGATGCGGCCCACCTCCGCCGTGGTGAGCATGGGATTGAGAGGTACAGCGATGCCGCCGGCGCGCACAATGGCGAGGAACCAATGGAAGCATTCCACCGTGTTGGTGCGATAGATGGCCACCAGCTGGCTGGGCTGGAGGTTCACTTCGCGGCGCAGAAACGCGTCGAGGGAATGCACTTCGGCCAGCAGGCCAACTAACCGTCGTGGTTTGCCGTCTTCCATGGAAACTTCGCAATCGCCGGTGTGGCGGAGGATTTCATCCACCAGGTTGGCGACGGTGAGGCTGCGCGCGCGGGAGAGCTTGAAGCGGCGATAGATGTTCATTGCGCGGGAACGGGCTTGCGGCCCCACTCGCTGGCCACGCAGTAGTGGAAGAGCCGGTCGAGGTAGTCGAGCACCAGCGGAGGATAGATGCCGGCGGCGCCGAGCAGGCGATCAGCGTTGGTGGTGTCGAACTGCATGCGCATGGTGAAGTAGTCGCGATAGGCGCGGCCGTCGCGCAGCACGCGGCGCTTCTTTCCCCAGAGCGTCATGAAGAGCAGCGGGCGAACCAGCGCGAAGAAGAATTTGGGATCGACGTAGCGGGCTTCCGGCGCGTTGAAATACTCAGCGGCGCGCTGGGCGATCTGCTGGATAGTGGCGCTGCCGCGCGGTCCGGCACAAAGATGCACCACACTGCCGATGGCAGCGGGATCGAAGGCGAGGCGTGCGACGGCGGCGGCGACGTAGTCGACCGGCACAATGTCGAGCACGGCATCGGGATAGCCGGGAACGGTGCGCCACAAGCCGCGCGCGTAGATCTTGAGCGGCCAATACATCATTTTGAAGCTGGTGGTGGCGCCGGTCTGCGAGTCGCCCACGATGATGCTGGGGCGCAGAATGACGCCGGGCATGGATTCAAGGCGCGTGCGGACCAGAGCTTCGGCTTCAGCCTTGGTCTGCTCGTAAGTGTTGCGATAACCCTGGCCGATGGCCAGTTCATCTTCGCGAATGAGGTCGGAGCGCTCGCCGGCGACGTAAGCCGTGCCAACGTAGGCCATTGAGCGCAGGTTGGGCGAGGCGGCGGCAAAGTCCAGCACGCGGCGTGTGCCTTCCACGTTGATGGCGCGGGCTTCTTCGAGCGTGTGGTCGAAGCGGACGGTGGCGGCGGAGTGAATGACGCGGGTGGTTTGTGCGGTGAGGCTTTGCCAGACGGCGGGCGCGAGGCCGAGGTTGGGATGAGAGACGTCGCCGGAGAAGACCTCGACGCGGTGGCGGTCTTCAGGACCAACAAAGAGGTCGGCGCGCTGCTGGCCGGATTGGCCGGAGCGATCGCGGATGAGCAGGGCCAAGCGGGCGTCAGGCTGGCGATCAAGCAGTTCGCGCACCAGCCGCACACCGAGAAACCCGGTTGAGCCGGTGACAAGGATGAGTTCTTCGTTGGTCATGCAGCCGGCCTTTTGCGGGAGCAAATTTGATCCACGAGCAACTCGTTGGCGGCTGAACGAGCAGCTTGGCGCAGCGGAGTCTGCGAGCAGAGGTCTGGCTGATTATATCGTGGACAGCTTGCCGGAGTTGGGACTGCGATCATCCACCGACGGCCGCGGAAACCGCTCGCCCACCCAACGCAAGGCCTCTTCCGGCGTGTGCACCAGGCCTTCGAGCTGCGCGTCTTCGGCAGCGGCGAGCATGGTCTTGAAGAGCGTGCCGGGCCTGTATCCCGCTGCAATCAGTTCCCTGCCCGTCAACAAGAGCTTGGGGCGAACACTTTCTTCCGGTGCGGCTAGCCAGCGCTCGCGGACGAACTGCCAGTGGTCGAGATTGCCGCTGCCGGCGAGGCAGTCCATGCGATGCAGGGCGAGATGCTCTTCGAACTTCTCCAACCGGAAGAACCGCTTGAGCGTGGACGCCTTCATGCGCTCGGCATCGGCAAAACGCATGTGGTTGGCGACGAGTTCGAGCACCTGGCGCGTTTCGTCATTGGAGAAGCGAAAGCGGCGCAGGATGTCGGCGGCGATGGCCACTCCGACATCGACGTGCCCATCGAAGCGGATGCGATCGGGAGCCCGGCGGAAGGTGGGCGGCTTGCCCACGTCATGCAACAATGCTCCCCAGGCGAGGGTGAGCGAACAGCCTCCTTCGAGTTGGCCGAGCAGCCCGAGCGTGTGGATCCAGACATCGCCTTCAGGGTGATATTGCGGCGGCTGTTCGACGCCCTTCATCTTCGCGATTTCGGGAAGGACGTGGATGAGGAGGCCGGTTTCGTCGAGGAGTTCGAAGGCACGGCGGGCGTGGCCCTCGGTGAGCATCTTGGTGAGTTCGTCGCGCACGCGCTCGCGGCTCACGCTGCAGGTTTTTCGGGCCAGGGCACGAATCGCCGTTTGGGTGGCGGGCTCGATTGCGAAGCCGAAGCGGGCGGCGAAGCGAACCGCGCGGAGCATTCGCAGATGGTCCTCTTCGAAGCGGCGTTCGGGGAGGCCGATAGCGCGGACAATGCCCGCGTCGAGGTCGGCGAGACCGTGAACGAAGTCGAGGACGGCTGCCCGAATTGAGGGAGGCGGGGACTTTAGCCCCCGCGCAAAGCCGCTCGAATTCAGCGGGGCTTCAGCCCCGGAGGCGTCGGTCCCTTCCACTAGAGCCAATGGGTCAAGCAGCAAGCCGTTGATCGTGAAATCGCGGCGCTTGACGTCTTCTTCGGCGCTCAGGGTGTAGCGGACGGCGTCGGGATGCCGGCCGTCGGAGTACGCGCCATCGGAGCGGAACGTGGCCACCTCTGTGGTGGTAGATTCGTCTTCATCGCGCTGGCCCTCTGCGGCGAAAGCCGCGTCCGCCCCACTGCAGGTGGTGGCGACCAGGACAACTCCGAAGTGCGCGCCGACGGCAAAAGTTCGTTCAAACAGTGCGAGCACCACGTCCGGCGTGGCGCTGGTGGCTACGTCGTAGTCGGATGGCTCGCGGCCGAGGAGCAGATCGCGGACGCAGCCGCCAGCCAGGTAGGCGTCGAATCCGGCTTCGCGAAGCAGCGACACGATCGAGAGAGCCGCAGCGAGTTGGGGATTTGCGGGGAGCATCAGCCTGTCTTTGAGGGTAAAGCCTGGCCCGCACGGAGATGAATGCCCAGTAAACTAGACGGATGGGCTCCGGTCTGATTCTGGCGATTGAATCCTCGTGCGATGAGACGGCGGCGGCGGTGGTGGAGCGCGGCGCGCACACTCTTTCGTCGGTGGTGGCTTCGCAGATTGCCACCCACGCGCGCTACGGCGGCGTGGTGCCGGAGCTGGCCAGCCGCGAGCATCTGCGGGCGATTGTCCCGGTAGTGCGGGCAGCGTTGGCGCAGGCCGGGGTTGCGCTCGCGGACTTAGATGCGTTGGCGGTGACTTCCGGGCCGGGACTGGCGGGAGCGCTACTGGTGGGCATTACGTATGCCAAGGCGCTGGCATTTGCCACAGGATTGCCGTTGATTGCCGTGAATCACCTGGAAGGTCACATTCACGCCGTGCTGCTGAACGAGCGGGAAGTTGGTCGAGAGGCTGGTGAACCCCCGGTCTCGGAAGCGAGACCGGGGGCATCCGCCGCGTTGCCAATGACAGACGACGAGCCGGCGCTCGCTCTGGTGGTTTCCGGCGGCCACACGCATCTTTACCTGGCTGAACCCCGCGGCGGAACCTGGCGTTACAAGCTGGTAGGGCGCACGCTGGACGATGCGGCGGGCGAGGCTTACGACAAGGTGGCCAAGCTGCTGGGGCTGGGTTATCCCGGGGGCCCGTGGATCGATGCGCTGGCGCAGTTCGGCAATCCGCGCGCGGTGCCTTTCGCATTTGCGCAGATCAAGACCAAGCTGCACCTGGCCGGCAAGACGCCGCGCACCAAGGCGGCCAGGACTGCTCCCATCGCCGATCTCGATCCGCGGTTTCTGTTCTCGTTCTCCGGGATCAAGACGGCGGTCCTGCGCTATGTGGAGTTGCGCGGCTTAAGGCGCGAAGCGCCGATTCGGGAAGGGCAGTCCACCTTCCCGAAGACGGCGCCGGATGCTCTGAAGATCAGCCCGCAGGGCACACTTGACCTGATTGCCAGCTTTCAGCACGCAGTGGTGGGCGACTTGATGAAGAAGACCTTTGCGGCGGCGGAGTCGCTGGGAGCGCGCCGTATTCTAGTGACCGGGGGCGTGGCGGCCAATCGCGAGTTGCGGACCCGGTTTGCGGCCGAAGCGGCGCGGCGGCGGGTGCGGGTATCGTTCCCCACGTTGGCGCTCTCTACGGACAACGCGGCCATGATTGCGGCAGCGGCGTGGCCCCGCTTTGTGGCCGGAGATTTTGCCAGACCAGACCTTTCCGCAGAGCCGTCGCTGGCGCTGGGGCGCTCTTGATGCAGCTCAGCACCGCACAGAGGGTCAAGGAACCTTGAAAATCCGCCTCAAGTTGGTTAAGATAAGTTAGCAGTTTCGAGGTATTCATGATTGAGGCCAGCATCTTCGAGGCAAAGACCAAGCTTTCCCAATTAGTGAAAGAAGTGCAAAAGGGCGAGGTGGTCACCATCACCTCAGGCCGTGGGCGCACGCCTGTAGCTCGCCTCGAACCGATCGAACCAGTCGCCAAGAAGCGATTGGGCGCGCTGGAGGCTCCGGGATTCGTGCTTGCGGAAGAGTTTTTCGAACCTTTACCCGAGGAAGAGCTGCGGCTTTGGAATGGTGACGGCGCGTGAGCGGAGCGTCTCGATGAAGGCTCTGCTCGATACCTGTACCGTGATTTGGGCGACGCTTTCTCCGCAGGCATTGAGCCCGCGAGCGCAAGAGGCGATTGCCAATCCTGCCAACATCGTTTTGGTGTCCGCTGCTTCAGCGTGGGAGATCGCCACCAAGGTCCGCATCGGCAAACTGCCCGGCGCCGAACGGCTGGAGCACGAATACTTGCAGGTGATGGAAGATGCCGGCTACACGCTCTTGGATATCGACAGCCGCGTGGCGCTCCGTGCGGGCCGGCTGGTCTCGCCTCATCGAGACCCGTTTGACCGCATGCTCGCTGCGCAGGCTCTGGCTCTTGACATTCCCATTCTGAGCCCAGATCTGCTGCTTGACGCATTCGGCATCCGGCGCATCTGGTAAGTTTGGCTCTGTGGTGCCAAACTCGCTGGCAGGAAGGTCAGGAGCAATCCATGCGGATTTTCATCAACATAGTCGGGGGTGCGCTGCTCACCATGGGCGTCATCTGGATTCTCCAGGGCGTCAACGTACTTCCGGGCAGCTTCATGACGGGACAGATGATCTGGGCGTACCGTGGCGGGGCGGTGGCCGTGGCTGGGTTGCTGGTGCTGCTGCTTGGCTATCGGATGCGTCGCTAGGCGGGCTTGGGCGATGCCGGTTCGGGAGTTCCCCTTGCTACAATCGATAAGGCCGAAAGAACCCTGATTTTCACCCGATTTATGAGCAACTTGCGCGCGCCGGAACCGATGACCCTCCGCCTCTTTAATACCCTGACGGGACAACTGGACGCACTGACCGCCGCCGATGGCGAGGCG
>Ga0302320_10006050_pt1 | contig 26988 bp, 16 predicted proteins | sample Bog_T0_3_FD_202130 | JGI IMG/M metagenome (GOLD analysis project Ga0302320, IMG submission 202130) | Peat permafrost microbial communities from Stordalen Mire near Abisko, Sweden - Bog_T0_3 | ecosystem: Environmental > Terrestrial > Soil > Wetlands > Peat | place: Sweden: Abisko, Stordalen Mire...
GAATTTTTGAACCGAGCCGGGTCGGAGACCGGCGCTCCGTCCGAAATATTCTCGGTTCGAGCCGGGGCGGTGTTTGCTGCTGCGAATGCTTCCCTTTGAATTTTTGCGAGCGCAAACGCGGCGAGCAGCGGGGCGGCGAATACCACGACCATGACGAATTTCACGGGGTAAGTGATAAAACTCAATTGTGGGATGAGTTTTCGCGCCAGCGGATAAAAGGGCGTGTGCTCGCCGAGGGCGCAAAGCAGCGCGACCAGGGAAAGCAAAGCCAGCAGCCAGATCCGCTCACCGCAAAATACGCGATATAACTTGAATGCTCGTACAGAATAAACATGAATTGACTGTTTGCCCCTGATTTCCCGCCAAAGATCCGGCAAATCGAGCAGGGCCAGGAGCGCCAGCCATAGCGTGCCGATGCCGAGGTAATAGGAAGACGTCCAATGCTGTCCGTGCTGGAAGAAGATGCTCTCCGTGGCGGTCGAGCCGAAGGCCATGGGGACCAGGAAATTGGCCAGACCAGAGCCGGGCATGGACCAGCGCAAATCGGTGTAGCCGGTTTCGCGCTGGGCATGCGCCACCAAATCAAGGAAGGGAAGCAGTTGCATTGCGCTCAACGCAAACACGAGCCCGACGATCACGAGGTAACGCCAAAGCATCCTGGCCCGCGGCGTTTCTGCCTGGATGAATTGTTGCAGCCACAGCGTGGACACGATGAGCCAGGTGAGAAAGATGGTTTCCGGCCCGCCGGCGAGCATTTGCAACGCGCCGACAAAGGCGGCAACGGGAATTTTACGGCCGCCTTCGCGCCAGGCGCTTTCGACCGTCAGCACGACCCAAGGCAGCCAACTGAAGGTGGCGATATGACTGGGCCACATCAAAAGGTTGAGCGTGAAACCGTTGAATGCAAAAGCGGTTCCAGCCAAGGCGGCGGCAGTGGAGTTGCCCGTCCAGCGTCGGGCGAGAAAAAACATGCCAAATCCGGCGAACCAAAAGTGTAGCAGGCTGAAAAGACTCAACGACCATTCGAGGGGCAGGGTGAGGTAAAGCAGCGACGGAGGGTAAAGCGGCATGGTGTTCCACTGGGCCAGGAAAGGCACGCCGCAGTTGTTGTAGGGGTCCCAGAAGGGCAATTCGCCGCGCCAAAAGCATTCTTTTTGGAAATGGGCAAGCGGATAGACAAAAAAACCATAATCGCGCGCGACAAATGTTTCAAGGCCGAAAACGACCTGCGGAAACGTCGCCAGTATCAACAGCGCCAGCAGCAGGCCAAACTGCCACGGCGAAAATCCGTGACGGGCAGTTCGGGTGGCAGGGGCACTCATGAATGACGTGCGCCATCTTATTCTGGAACGGAAACTCGCGGCAAGCATTCCCGGCGCGGCAATCCGCCCCAGTAGGGGATTGAGTGTTGAAGATTGAGTAAATGTGAATGTCCGACAATCTACGTCCCAAAGAGCCTGTCACCCGCGTCCCCCAGTCCCGGCAGAATATAACCGACTCGATTTAGCTTCCGGTCAATGGCCGCCGTGAAAATCGGCAGGGCTGGGTAATTCTTGCGCACCCGCGCGATGCCCTCGGGCGCGGCCACCAAACTCACGAGTCGGATGCGTTTGGCGCCCTGTTCCCGCAGAAAATCCAGCGCGGCCACGGCGCTACCGCCCGTGGCCAGCATGGGGTCTATCAGAATGACTTCGCAGCCGCCGAGTTCCTTCGGCAGACTCTTGTGGTAAAAGTGCGCGCGCAAAGTTGTTTCCTCCCGCTTAAGACCGATGAAGCCGACGCGCGCGTGCGGAATAATTTCCAAGATCGGATTCAGCATCCCCAAGCCGGCCCGCAGCACGGGAACCAGGACAATTTCCCGCTCTAGCGTGGAGCCGGTGGCGGTTTCCAGCGGCGTGCGGACGGATACTTTTTTCACCCGCAACGAGCGGGTGGCTTCATAGATCATCAGCGACGCAATTTCACCCAGCAGCCGGCGAAACTCCTGCGGCTGGGTGCGCTGATCGCGCACGCGGGTGAGATTGTGCTGCACCAACGGGTGCTTGATGACCGTGATGTTTTTCATCCTCGTGCTTCTGCCACCGCCCGCCGGGTGAGGGCAAGTGGCGCCCAGGTAAGCATATCCCCCCATGTAGGTCGCGTGCCCTCACGCGGCGGGTGGTCGCGAATCTGATCTGAGCCTGAAATATGCAAGCTACGGCTGATAAAGAAAGTACATCAGTCCAGCGTGGAGTTTGGGCGTCTCGGTGTCTAGTTGCAGCTTGATATTATGCGCCTGGCCGCTCTGGCCAAACATGGAGAAAAAGTTCGACAGGTCATAACGTTCGCGATATTCCACCAAATTGCAGTCTTTTACGTTCGCAATTTTCTCGGCCATATCCACGGCATCATCGAAATCCCCCAATTGATCCACGAAGCCGTGTTCGAGCGCCTCCTTGCCCGAGACTACGCGGCCGTCGGCGAAATCACGCCAGTCCCCGGCCAGCTCTTTGCCGTCCTTCTTGTTCAGTTCATGCGCGGCGCCGCGGCCCTCGGCCACCACCTCCTTGAAACGGCCGTAGGTTTTGTCAATCAAGTCCTGGACCAAGGCGTGTTCCTCCGGCGGAACCTCATTGGTTTCCCGCTCGCCGCTCAACATGTCCTTGAACTTCCCGCTCTTGTAGGTCATCGGGGAAATGCCCACCTTGTCCATCAGCCCGCGGTAATTCCAGCCGTGCATGATCACGCCAATGCTGCCAGTGAGGGTCAGTTCGTTGGCCACAATCCAGCGGGAGCCCGACGAAATATAATAACCTCCCGACGCCGCGAGGCTGCCCATGGAGCAAATCACCGGCTTGCCTTTGTGGCCGGGCTTGCCATGGTGGTCATTATCCGTGGTCTGGAAATCGCGGATGGCCTTGTAAATATCATCCGACGCCAGCACTTCGCCGCCGGGCGAATCCACCTTCAAAATCACGGCCTTTACCCGGCGGTCTTCGCCGGCGCGATCCAATTCCGCCTGAATGACATCCACCATGTTGTTGCCCGCCTGGTCCCGGTCGTGGCTGGTGATGATGCCGTCCACGGTGATGACCGCGATTTTATTGACCGAGTGGTTGTTCTCCAGCAAGCACTCATCCAGTTTCGGACCCACGTCTCGGACGCTGCCAAACGCCTCGGTGCGGATGCCGTGCTTGAAGGACAGTATGATGAATTGCGTCAGATTGCCAAACAAACTGAGCGCCAGCAGCAGGATCAAGATGATGGCGGCGATCATCCAGCCGCGGCTCCGGCGGGGGCGGGGTGCCGACGGCGGGGTGATGACCGGCGGTGGCGGCATCGGCGGTGGCACAAATTCAGACGGATTAGGCGTCGTTTCCATAATTCGGGCACACTAACCCAAAGCGGGCAGGGGAGCAAGACGGTTTGCTGCTTTCTCATTTCGCTTTTTTCAGCGCGACTTTTCGAGCACACTGGGCGCGTGGAGCAGGCGATGTTGGCCATCTTGTTGTTTGCCGGCGCGAGTTTCTTCTTTGCGCTGGCGGAAACATCCTTGTTTTCGTTAAGCCAGCGGCAGGTGGCGCAGTTGGCGCAGCGGCATCCGCGCCGGGGCAAGATCGTGGCGCAATTGCTTGAGCGGCCCCAGGATTTGCTGGCCACGCTGGTCCTCGGCAATACTTTTGCCAATGCCGCCATGCTGGCCGTGGCTTTGCGCATGGTCTTTAACGCGCAGTGGGAGCTGGCGCTGACGATGATTTCACTGATGGCGCTGGTGTTGCTCGGCTGTGAAGTCTTTCCCAAAACCCTGGCCGTGCGCCGCTCCGAACGGTGGGCGGTTCGCGTGGCCTGGCTGTTGTTCTTTTTTGAAAGAATCTCCAAACCGCTGCATCGCGCGGCGCAAAGGCTGCTCTCGGCCATCGTGGGGCGCGCCGCCAGGCCCTCCGTCGTTTCAGCCAGACTCACGGACGCCGAGTATCAGGAACTGCTGGAAATGGCCTTGGAGCAGGGCACGCTCGCGGAAACGGAAAAGGAAATCATCTTGCAAATCATCAGCCTCGACCAGCGGGTGGCGCGCGAGGTGATGCGCCCGCGCGCCGGCATGGCGGCTGTGAGTGACGACGCGAGCGTGGAGGAAATGATCGCCGCCGCGAAAAAATTCCAGCATCGCCGCCTCCCGATCTATGATGAAACGCCGGACACCATTGTGGGTATTTTGAACACGCGGGCTTTGCTGCTGGATCCGAGAATTGAACTGGCGGACGCAATTGAGTTCCCGTCGTTCGTGCCGGACACCATGAACCTGCTGCTGCTCTTCCGCGCCTTGCAAAAACAGCAGCGCGGCATGGCGATAGTGCTGGATGAATTCGGCGGCACGGCGGGCATCGTGACCATGGAAGACATTCTCGCCGAACTGGTGGGCAAGCACCGTGCGCCATCACAGCCGGAAGGTTTCGTGCTGACGCGCGTTGCGCCTGGCCGCTGGCACGTGAACGGCACGATGCGGCTGGAGGATTTCCGCCGCGAATTCCCCGCTTTGCCCGAAGTCCCCCAGGTGGAAACCATGGGGGGCTTGTTGACCCACCTGCTGGGCGTGGTGCCCGATACGGCGGAATCCGCCGTCTTTTCGGGCTTGAAACTCACCGCGCAGGCCACGGATGGACGGCGCGTGAAGGAATTGATGGTGCAACGCGTCAAATGACGAATTCAGAGTGACGAATGACGAATGAATTCCAAATGACAAATGACGAATGGCGCGATTGCGTCGCCCAGGCAGACGCGCTGCCGTTAACCGATGCCTGTTGCCAAGGCGACTTTTTGCAAAAATTCGTCATTCGAGCTTCGTCATTCGTCCGGCATTCGTCATTTGTCATTCGTCATTCCCCGAAAAGCCGCGCATGAATGGCAACGTCTTGAACTATTTGCTCCTCGCACTCTGCTTCGGCGCGTCGTTCCTGCTGTCGGGCATGGAAGCGGGCGTCTTTGGGCTGAACCGGCTGCGCCTTCGCCGGCTGGCTCGGAATGGACAGTCCTCGGCCCTGATCTTGAACCGTTTTTTAGAGAAGCCGGAACGGTTTCTCTGGACGATTCTGGTCGGCAACACGCTGGCCAACTTCATCATTCTGGGATGGATATTGGCGCAGCTGCATTACTGGTTCCCCTTTCAGAGTAGCACGGTGGTGGCGCTGTTCGCGGTGATTGTCTTCCTGTTTTATGCGTTTTTTGACCTGCTGCCCAAAATGCTGTTCCGCGCGCATCCGAATTCGTTGTGCCTTTCTGCGGCCCGTGTTTTTCGCATTGTGAACTTTCTGCTGAGCCCGCTGGTGTTGCTGGTCGAGGACGTGTCCCGGGCGATCCTGCACTGGAGCGGAGGGCAGGTGTTCAAGGGCCAGTTGTTCGGCAACCGGGAGGAAATGCGCGCCGTAATGCGCGAGTCCGGCCAGACGCTGACGGACGACGAGCACGCGATGGTCAACCGCATTCTGGATCTGCAGAATTATTCCGTGGGGCAGATCGCCAAGCCACTGGCGGAAACGGTGGGCGTGGAGACCAAGACGCCGTTGCGCGAAGCCATCATTCTGGCGCGCGAAAAGAATATCTCGCGCCTGCCGGTGTGGGAAGTCCGTGACGGAAAGCGGCGCGTGGCCGGGTTGCTGGATGTCGGACCATTGCTGTACCGGGAAACGCTGGAGGTGGAGAAACCGGCGTCGGCTTACATGATTCCGGCGGTGTTTGTGAACGAAGGCATTCGCTTGGAAGTGGCGCTGCGGCTGATGCAGCGAGCCGGCCAGCGCGTGGCCGTTGTGCTTTCGCGCGAACGCGCGGAAATTGGCATTGTCGCCGTGAAGGATATTTTGAAGGTGATGTTTGGGGAGATGAAACTGTGATGGTCGTGCTGAAAATCCTCGCCGTGATCGCGCTGGTGTTGGTAAACGCTTTGTTTGTGGCGGCGGAACTTGCCATGGTCCGCATCCGCGATTCGCAACTGGCTTCGCTGGCGGCAAAGGGGAACCGCCGAGCCAGGACGGCGCGCCATATCATCGCGCATATTGATGCCTACCTCGGGGCGACCCAGTTCGGCATCACGCTCGCGAGCCTGGGTCTGGGCATGACGGTGGAGCCGGTGTTCCATGCGTTGCTGGCGCCGATCTTTAATCTGGCGGGGGTCGCTTCCGATTCACTGCGGCACGACATCGCCCTCGGCGTGGGCTTTTTCACCAACTGCTATCTGCTCATTGTCGCGGGTGAACTGGTGCCCAAAGCCGTGGCCATCCGCCGGACCCTGCCGGCGTCATTGCTGACGGCCAAACCGCTGGTCTGGTTTTATCGCGTATCGTTCCCTTTCATCTGGCTGTTGAACCGCTCGTCGCAATTGATTTTGAAATGGCTGGGCATCGGCGCTGACGGGTTGCAAGGCGCGCAGTCCGAGGAGGAGCTGCGCGTGGTACTGGGAGCGGCGCAGGGATCGCCCGACCGGCGCAATCTGATTTTAAACGCGCTGGATTTGGCCCAGCGCACCGCCCGCGAAGTGATGCGTCCGCGTACCGAGGTCATCGTGTTTGCCGCCAACGCGACGATGGCGGAATGCCTCGCCATCGCGGAGAAAACGCGCTATTCGCGCTTTCCCATCTGTGACGACAGCGACCTGGACAAGGCGCGCGGCGTGGTCCATATCAAGGATCTTTACGCCTTTCGCGAGCGGGCAAAAACGGCGGCGGATTTGCTGCCGCTGGCGCGCCCGTTGATTTGCGTGCCCGAGACGGCGCGGCTGGAAAGACTTTTGCGGCGGTTCCTGGAGAAGAAATCGCACTTTGCCTTGGTGGTGGATGAATTCGGCGGCACGCTGGGGATTGTCACCCTGGAAAATGTGATGGAAGCGCTCGTCGGACAGATCCAGGATGAATTCGACGCGGAGGCAACCCAATTTATCCGCCGCAGCGAAAATGTCTGGGAAGTGTCCGGCACGCTGCCGTTGCACGATCTGGAGAATATCATTGGCGCGGTGGCGCATGACGAGGGTGTGACCACGGCGAGTGGCTGGGTGACGCAGCGCCTGGGCGGATTCCCCAAGACCGGCGACGCTCTCGCGGCGGGCGAGTATGAACTGCATGTGGAGGAGATGGATGGACTCCGAGTGGCGCGGCTGAAAATCACTCAATTAAGATTCACTGAAGGCACCACCGCCTTTTCGCGCCGAGAACCGCCAAAACCGCCATCGTAGCTTCAGCCTACCCCTGCCAGACGTAAAGGGCGGCATCCCTGTGGCCAGGAAGAAAACGCGGGTCGGATTGAGCTGCAGGAAATTTCCATCGCGCTTCGGTTTACTCACGGTTCTTTCGGCTCGGCTTGGCCACCGTCGGCCCGCTTCGGAGCCTTGGCGCGCCGCGAAGGCGGAAAGCATGGTCCCGCGTCAGGCAGGGGTAATTGCCGCTACCATTTTGCTCCGCGGATGGCAAAACTCGCCGTAACAGCGGCGATCGCGGCATCCACTCCCGCCGGCCACCAAAGTCCCGCGCCTGCCAAACCGGTGGTGAACAAAAGCAAGGCGCCCGACCAGAGGAGGAGTGGATGAAAATCCGGCGCGCTAGGAGCGCCCGGTTGTTTGCGGATGAGCCACGGAGTGGCAAAGGCCAGGATCAATAGCGACACGGAAGCCCAGCCCAAGAAGTTTAACGGCGTGGTGCCCTGCCAGGTAAGGCTGATTTTCGTCGGCTGCCAGAGCCAGAAGTGTTTTACATGCCAGGCGAATGGTTCCAGCGCGAAGTCAAAGGCCACGGCCAGAGCCGCCGTGAGGCCGATGAGCCAGAAGCCATAGTTTTTCACCTTGCGCCAGGGCCGCAATATCAGCCGCGCCATGCCACGCGCGTTAAAAATGACAATGACCCAAAGCAGCGGAATCGTCCACGGCACGGCCTGAAAAAGCTTTCCGCCGGCGTCCGGACTGAAAACCAAAGGTCCGAAGGGAAGTGAAAGATTGGGTTGGGCGCTCAACCCGTGCGCAACGCCTCCAATACACGCCGTAATCAGCGCTGCGGGCAGGACGTTCTGCAGGGGCAACTGCCGGTTCAGCGCGGCCACGCTGGCTACAGCCGCCAGCGCGATGGTCGCCGCATCCCAATCGCTCGAAAATCGCGGGGCGCACAGTTCCACAATGAACGCCGCGCCGAGAAGTCCGTTCAGGGTCCAGAAATAATTCTGTGATATGCGCGCTGGGGGTGGCATCTTGTTTTCGGACAGTGTAAATAAACTGTGCATTGGGAAAACCGTAAAGTGGGGCGAATTTCATATTTTTCCGACGGGATGCGCCCCCCGAATTCGGAGCCACGAATGGGTTTCACCCAATGAGTGGCTGGACCGCCGCCTGTAGGGCTGAAGCCCATTGGTGACTCGGGCTTCGTCATTCGACATATTCCACTTGAGCTTGGGCATTACATTTGCTCTGCTCCACCGCATGACTCTGGAGAATATTTGCGGCCTGATCAAAACCTGCGCTGAGCAGATGAATTCCCGCTATGGTGGCGTGGTGTTTGACGAGTGGGTGGTGGTGTCACTGGAGCGCAACCGCGCCCGCATACTGCATTATCACGGGCCGCGCAATGATGACTTCTTGAAGCATTTTGTGAGCGACCTCGGCGCGTTGCGGACGGCGCTGCTCGATGCCTCCTATGGTGCGGGAGATTTCGAGTTTTCCCGGCACGGTGTCGGCACCGGCATCGAAGCCTTTCTGGTATTGGGAGAAGGGCTGTATCTTATCTGCAACAACACGCTGGATTCCATGGAGGGCATCACCAAGAACCCGCGCTGGCTGGGCGCCCAGGTGCCATTTGCGGAACTGGCCGATAAAGTCCGCGTCAGTCCCCTGGCGGTGTCCTGGGAAACCAGAATCTTTACCAAACCGTGACGGCTTAATTAAACCTGAATTCGGGCTTAACACCTCATTCCAGCAAACCTTTCCACAAAAAATACCCGTAAGCGGCCACGAGCGCCAAACCGACCAGCCGCGGCAGTCGGCCAAACGCGGCCACGAAAAAGAAGTGGACGAGCGTCGAGGCCAGCAGAATCACCATGCCCGTGTGAAAAAACGCGGGCAGGTCCATGGGGCGATATAGCGCGTAAATGCCGAGGCATAGCGGGATCGAAACGTGGGCGTCCCCGACTTGCGACGTATAGACCACCTCCGGTTGTTTGCGCCAGCCGTAGTAAAACGCCAACACCGCATTGGGCAGCACCATCAACCAGCCGCTCAGCCACCCGAGATATTTGGCGCTGATGAAGCCGGTATGGAACTGGGAAATCCAGGCGACCAGCCAGTCGGTGCTCACATAAATGCCGTATGCCCCGACGGCGAGCAGCGCGAGATCCACCGGCACCATCCACCCGAACGCGGATTTGCCGTTCCGCTCGTTCTGCTTCAGAACTTCAATGACATGCAAGCATTGCCAGAACAGGAACAAGCCCACCAGCACAAGGCCGTCGTTAAAATCGAGGCGTCCTTTGCGGCCCATGGCCCAGACCACCCCGGTGAAAAACAGCACCGCCAGCAGGGTGAGCAGCAGCGAGAGCCGGTTCAATTCGTGCGCGCTGCCGCCGGCCTTGGACTTCTTGGCGTCCGGTTTCTTCCTGGGCACCACGTTCATGCCCCAAAGGACCGCGGGCAGGCCGAGAACAAGGGTCATGTTGGTCACGTTGTTTACCAGCGAATTGGTCATCACATCCGCGCCTTTGCCGGCCGACTGCCCGAGAATGAAGGCGAAAATGAGGTTGCCCATGCCGGAGCAATACGGCATGACCAGCGTTCCCAGGACGGTGCCCTCGAACCCGCGCGCACTCATGGCCTCCAGCCGCCAGATCATCAGTAATGACGCCACCAGGAACAGCGCCAGAAACAGCCACGGCGCGAACACACCTTTGGCCTCGATCCAATGAATGAACGGATTCAACACGCCGCGCAGTTTGGCGGAAAAAATGGCGGCAGGCGACACTAACTTGTATTTCAAGCCATCGATGGCCGGTATCATCCGGCAAGGGCCATGGAAAAATGTGCATCTCTCCATGCCTTGAGCTTCGACCTTCAGGAAACCCTCGAAGCAAACGCACCCTTGCGCTGCCACTTGGCTTCCCGCCTGACTGATGAAAACTGCGGATGCTCGGCGCTCTGTGCAATACGCGGATTCAGCTTGAAGGTGGGACAGCAGGCAGGTATGAAAGGGAACATATCATGACATTTCGCCGGCACTCACATTCTTTGGAATTCGGAATTCAAGCTTTATTCCGATTTCGAGGATTCGAATTTCGGTGTTCGAACTCAACCCACCGAAGAAAGTGGTTCCTCCTTGCGCTCCCGCTCCTGTGCTTCCTGCCAAGCACGGCCTTCTCGGCCGAGCGGCCAAACATCATCTTCCTATTGACCGACGATATGGGCTACGGCGACACCGGTTGCTACGGCGGGAATTTCGTGCCCACGCCGAATATTGACGAACTCGCAAAGGAGGGTACGAAATTCACGCAATTCTACGTGGCCGCGCCGGTTTGTTCGCCGTCGCGGGTGGGATATCTGACCGGCATGTTTCCGGGGCGCTGGCGCATCACGAATTATCTGCAAACCCGCGCCGGCAATCGCGCCAGCGAGCAGGCGGATTTTTTGGATACCAATGCCCCTTCGATTGGCCGCGCGCTGAAAGCCGCGGGCTATGCCACGGGCCATTTTGGCAAGTGGCACATGGGCGGCGGCCGCGACGTGACCAATGCGCCGCCATTCAGCGCTTATGGTTTTGACGAACACGCCGGCACTTGGGAAAGTCCGGAGCCGGACCCGAACCTTACGGCGACCAACTGGATCTGGTCTGCCTTCGACAATGTGAAACGCTGGAACCGCACGGCCTATTTTGTGGACAAGACGCTCGATTTTCTCAGCCGCCACAAGGGGCAGCCGTGCTACGTGGATCTCTGGCCCGACGATGTGCATACGCCGTGGGTGCCGGAAGCCAGCACCCACGAGGCCCATCCACGGGCGCATTACGAGAACGAGAAGAATTTCAAGGCCGTGCTGGCAGAGTATGATAAACAGGTGGGCCGCCTGATTGCCGGTCTGCAGGAGCTTGGCTTGGAGAGCAACACTATCATTATTTTCGCCAGCGACAATGGTCCCCTGCCGACGCTGGGCGGCGCGCGCACGGGGGGATTGCGTGGGGCCAAGGACAGCCTCTACGAAGCCGGCACGCGGGAGCCGCTGATTGTTCGCTGGCTGGGCCAGGTTCCCGCCGGGCGCGTGGATGGCCAGACCGTGATTGGCGGCGTGGATTTTCTGCCCATGTTCTGCCGGCTGGCCGGCGCGCCGCGGCCCAAGGCTCAGACGCTGGATGGCGAAGACTTGAGTCGGGCGTTTTTCGGGCATAGCGTCAGCCGAAAAGCCCCGTTGTTTTGGGAATATGGCCGCAATGGAACCTTTGGCTATCCGATGGAAACGCCCGATGAACGAAGTCCCAACGTGGCCATCCGTGAAGGCAAATGGAAATTGTTGGTCAACGCCGACGGCTCCGATGCGCAGCTTTACGATCTGGACGCGGACCAACATGAAACCACCAATGTGGCGGTCAAGAATTCGGCGGTGGCCAAACGCCTGACGGACATGGCATTGAAATGGCGGAAATCGCTGCCGGGCGGGATTCAGGAAATGAAAGGGGCCGGCGGCGCGCAAGTGGCGCCCGATTCGTAAGCCGGAAATTTGCGGACGGAGCGCGGATTGTCCCAATCCGCAGCAAGTGAATCGGTGAAGATAGCTTGAATCCTGCGGTTTCGCCTAAATCCGAACTCCGGAATGAGGAGGGGTACATGCCAGTGGCCGTGCCACCCACCGGAATGGCCGCGGCCGCTTCGGATTCAGGCTAAAACTTCAGCTTGACCTCTCGCGTTGCCTGTCCTGCAGGCAGTCGAATCACCATTCTATTCAGGCTGGAATCCGCACACCATCCGGGCGGCATTGAAGCATACGGGGCGTTTTGCAATTGGCGGAGGACATGGCCATCCGCACTGACTGCACCGGCATGCAGGTCGTAAATCACCAAATAATCTATTTCTGGATGATCTCTTAAGGTCAAGTCGAAGCCGTCCGGTGTTGGGCGCAGAACCGCTTCCGCCTCACCGACCTGACCCGTTAGCGACGACCTTGTTTGCTTTTCTTCTGGTGGATTTTTTCTTTCTGCTTGCCTGCCTTCTGCTTTGGCAATGAACCATGACCTTGTTTGCTTTTCGCTTGGCGGAGTCATGGCCAGGGCGTTGACCCGGCCATGGGACATGCTCTCCCCAAACATAAGAGTTGGACTCAGTCGCACCGGCAACATGGTGCCCGCTTTCAAGTAAACCGGGATCAGGTTCAACGGCACATACAGGGTGATCTTGGCCGGACCGGGGACAGTCTTTCCATCCCACAAACTCGTCCAGCGGCCGGCAGGAAAATAAACGGTCCGGAAATTGTTCTCGTCCAGGACCGGGGCCACCAGCAGGTCGCCGCCGAACATGTATTCATCATGGATGGCGGCCAGCGGCAATTCCTGCGGATAGGTCACTGCCAGGGATCGCATCATGGGCACGCCGGTTTCATGGGCCTCCATTGCGGCACTGTAAATATAATCCAGCAAATTCTCCCGCACCCACGCATGGAATTTGTAGTTGGCCAGGGCGGCGTCACCATAATTCCACGGTTCCCGCGGCGTCCGGCCATGGCAGCGCATCAACGGACTGAAGCAGCCGAATTGTGTCCAGCGGATATAGACCGCCGGTTCCGGCCAGCCGAGAAATCCGCCTAGATCGCTGCCCCAGGTCGAGAAGCCGCAACTGCACAGGTTCAAGGCGCCGGTCAAAACCGATTGCAGCCCCTTGAAATTCGACGGATGATCGCCCGCGAATTGACCGACCCACTTTTGCGTGCCCGGCGCGGCCGCCCGGCCAAACAGAATGAAGTCGTCCCCGCGCCGCTCGCGGAATACTTCGCTGCAAGTCCGGTGATAATCGTAAGCATAAAAGTTGTGCAGTTCCGCGCCGCTCTGACCGTCGTAAGCCACAGCGTCTTCTTTCACGCGATCGCCGAAATCCACCATGCTGCCCGCCACGCCCGCGCTTAACCGCTGCCGCCAAACTCGCCGCATTAGTTCGAGCGCATTGGGATTGGTGAAGTCCACGTGATCCCAAAGGTCTTCCGTGCGCAATACCGGCAGATCCTCCGGCTTGAATTCGGGCATGAGCTTCATTTGGTTCGTCAGGGGAATGACCGGAAAGAACCAGGACAGCACTTTGATGCCACGGGCGGCCATGAAGGCGTTCAATTCCGGCGATTCCGCGTTGCCCCCGCCCTCTGCGTAAATGGCTGAGTGAGGAATGTCCAGCTTCTCGAATCGCCGCTCAACGCTTTCCTCCTCCGCCACCATGTTTTGTGATGGCTGGTTCCAACCCCGGCCCGTTCTTCCCATCCACGGCTCGAATGCCCACTTGGGAGGCAGGACCGGCTTCCCGGTGAGTTCCGTGTACGACTGTAGCGCTTGTTCCGGCGGCATCATCCAGAAGTAATAATCAAATACCGGTCCTTGCTGGGTCAGACGGAGTTCTTCCGGGCGGGTTTTCCCAATGTCCGCCCTGAGCCGGTACGATGAATTGTCAAAAACCATCTTGTTCTTTGAGCTGTGAAAGATGGGGATGGGCTTATAGGTTTGATTCAACAGGCCAACCGTGTTGCCCACCCAGTCATCCATGCCCCAGAGCGTGAGCACACGGCCGTTTTCATTGAAGCGGTCATAGCGTTCCCCGAACCCGAAAATCGTCTCATTCGTATCAAGCTGCATTCTACAGTCCACGGCGATGACCTTTCCCTCCAGGCTAAATCTGAAACCGAGGCCGCCTGGCCCGAGCCGCAGGGCCGGATTGCCATTGGTATCATGAAATGAAATCGCGAAAGGTCGCCTCCCAATCACGACCCGGCCATCGGCCGTCTCGATGGTGCAAGCGGCTGCTGTGTTCATCACCAGCGGAACGCCCGCGTAGCGGCGTCGCGGCAGAGCGCCGTCATCTAAACGAGAATCCTTGGAACTTATCATCTTCAAGGGCAGCAGGCCCGCAGGCTTGAAGTAACCCTCATCCTGGCCATGGATTCTGACCCCGCCCGACTGCGGCAGTGAAAGCTGCATATCAACTTGCTGTTTGTCCGCCAGGCAATGCAAGCGCAGCACATCGCCGTCCATCTGCGCGCTTTCCAGACTTGAGATCATTTTCCATTCCGCTTGCAAAATGTCGCCCGGCGAACCGTCGGCAAACCATTGTTTGGAAACGTGATCGAGTTTCTTCAAGTATGCCTCCAGCAGTTGACTGCCTGCCAATACTCCTTCACTTCGCAAGGCTGCATTGAGGTTGCGGCGCAGATTATTTGGCGCCATCTCATGCGGGACAATTCCTCCGCCGCCGGGATGAAAGTTGAAGCCTTCCAACGTCAGCAAATCAATCCATCGCTGCGTGAGATAAAGTCGCTGCCCCAGATTCCCAGGGTCCACCGGTTCGTTCAAAGTCTGCTGCATGTGCCAGATCTGCCGGATGATTTCGAGGCCGGGATACGAGAGCACCGCTGGGCGTTGCCAGCGGAGTGTGCCCGAAGGCAGTTTGATCAGACTGGATAGCGTTGTCTGAGGTGAACTCGGGGTGCGGACACCTTGTCCGCGGGCTGCCATGCTCAAGCTGGCTGGATTTGCCGGAAGCGAATTTGCGTCGGCGAAGCTGGTTTCTATGAAGAGGTCAACCGGCGGTCGCTCGTTAAAATCCATGGCGACCGGACTGCTCACTTCACCAGATCGCCAGCGGGTTCGCATGGGCAGGAGACCAAAATAATCCTTCGGCTTTCCTCCCACGGTTTTCCAGGGAATGGAAAAAAGGACGATCCATTCACTCTGCCGCCTGGCAACGGTCGCGGTAAAAGCCGTGACTTTGGTGCTGTGCGGGGAAATCTGGGCGGTGGCGTCCTCATCGGTTTGGGCAGGCTCATTGGTGGTTCGCAGCCCGTGCCGGCAGCCGAATCTCAAGCCATCCAGCGTGGCGGCAAATTGATAAAAGGAGCGGTTCTGCGGGTCGGGCTGGATGAACAGGTCCACTTTGTCTGGAAATCCGGAGTCCTGCTCCGAGGGCGAACGCAACAACGCATACCAATCCGCGGACTGCGACTTGGCGGGGAACGATGGATCGTTTTCCCCGCAGCGAAACAGGACCCAGAGATTAGCTTCGCTGTACGCCACGTGACATTCGGTGGGCGTCGCCGGGCGAGGTTCGCCGCCCGCAAGATAAAATGGCTTCAGCGAAATCGCCTTCGCGTCATCCGCCAGCAGATCGTTCAGCGCCGGCGGGGCAAGGAGGGGAGCTGGGAGGGTAATGGCCGTGGCGCCCCAAGCCAGTTCCCCGTCGGCTGCGGGAGCAGACAGAGCGGTTAACATTAAAAGCAGCACCGCAAGGAACGCCCGAAATCCGAATCCCGAATTCCCAAAATCCGATATCCGAATTGAGGTTTCCGTTGTTCTGGAACAATGAGGATGAATTCTCACAGCCGTCTCCTCACTTGGCTCTCGGATTTCGAACCCCGGGCTTCTGGCTTAAACATATTTTCCAATTCCGCGGGGTTCAATCGCTCGCGCGGCTGGAACCGGCTGCCGTTCATGTAATCGATAATGCTCCGTCGGAGTTGCCGTGCGGCAATTCGCGCCTCTAGCTGGCTGCTCAGGTCGAGGGTGCAGACCAGCAACCGGCCGGCGCCAACGCGCGCCTCGAAGAGCGCGGCGGGCAGTGCGTTGCGATCGAATCGGTCCACGAAGCGAACCGGCATCGTGATTTTCCCCCGGACGGCCTCGAGGTTGATGGCGAAGGAATCATGCAACAATTCCCACCACTGCCAGTTCGTCCACGGGTCGGTTGGAAATTCCGCAAACACCGGATGCCGCGCCCCAATCATCGCGCCCATCGAGCCGGGCTGGTTCGGAAACATCACCGGGTTCCAGAACACCGGGGTGAATTGAGCCGCCAACGGCGATGCCAGGTCTGCGCTCGCCGGCAGCAGCAGGACCCGCTTGCCGTCCCGGAGGGCCTGGTAAAATGCTTCTGTCGCCGCTTGGAAAATGGCCACGTCATTCGCCACAAGGGAGGTATTGGCCGGATACACCCAGATGGACCAACCATTCCGGATGGTGGTCCCGGGAAGCTCACAGGTTAGCTGGAGCTTCGCGGCATGGGTCACGGTGGAGAGGGGCTGCCGGACCCGGCCTAATTCGGAGCCGTGACCAAGCGGAATGAAAGGTGCCTTGACCGACCCTGTTCCAATTTCCTTTTTGCCGTCGAAAAGTTTCCAAGCGACGGTTTGATCCTTCAGGGGGGCGGGACCGAAATTGGCGACTTCCAAGCCGGCCTCAAACTTTTCATCGTTTTGATAAACCCGTTTAGCCATGAGCATCAGCGGCACCACCGGCGCGCAAAAGCGCTGAAATTCTTCCGGAGTGATCAAGTTCTTGCCATCCCAAAAAGCGTCCCACAAGCCCACGGTGGAGGTGCCTTGGCCGGGAAAGTCATTCAATTGCAGCAATTGCAAGCCGGCCTGATTCGGGGTGCGCAGAGCTCTCTCGATTTCCTCCTGATAAAGCAGGACAGCCAGCTTGCCCGAATCGCGCGTGTAAATTCCCGCTTCAGCCAGCCGCCCCTTCTGTTTCAAATCGTCGCGGATGGCCTCGAAGCCGGCGGCGCGCAAGACGCCATCATACTTGGGGATTCCCGCGAGGGCCGGATAAACACAATACTGTCCGACTTCATGGCTGACCAGCGGCACGTCCAGGCCGGAGGCCGCCGCTGCGAAATTGGTTTCCGTATTGGGCGGCGTGTTGTTCAAGATGTCCTGGCCGCGCACCCGGCCCGCGTTGGTGTCTTGCGAGATGAAATAATCGTCGCCCGGTTCCGGCACTTTGCCGCGCCGCGAGGACGGATAAGTAGTGCCGGCGTAAAGCATTTGCGGTTCGAGTTGGCGGAAGTGCGATACCAGTTCATCCAGCACCGCATAGTCGCCTTTTAACTCGTTGCCCAGCGTGAACATGACCCAGGATGGATGGTTGCCGTATTCGTGGATCATGCGTTCGCCTTCCGTCCGGAAAAATCCGGTCACGGCAGCGTCCTGCCCGAGCTTGAAACTCCAGTCGGGCAATTCCACTTCCAGATAGATGCCATAGCGGTCCGCCAGATCAAAGGCGGCTTCCGGCGGACACCACGTGTGAAACCTCACGTGGTTCAGGCCGCATGCCTTGACGGTGGAGAAAATCTTCCGCCACTGGTCGCCGGTCATGTCCGGGAAGCCGGTCGCCGGGAATTCACAGCAGTTGACCGTGCCGCGCAAAAAGACCGGCTGCCCGTTGACGGTGAACCCGCGCCCGTCCGCCTTGAATTCGCGCATCCCGAACATGCCGGACAATTCGGACCGGATACTTTTACCAGCCAACGACGGAGGGCCGGGCGCCGCCCCGACCTGGCCCAAGGACCACATTTCAGATTGGACGTTGTGAATGTGTTCATAGGCCAACGATGCCTGCAACCGGTACAACCGGGGATTGAACTCAGACCACCATTCGAAGTTTGTTCCCATCGGATAAAGCCATTTCTGTTCGCCGTCGCCCGGGGACAGTGAGATTGCCGACTTTACGACCGGCAGCGGGTTGCCGGTGAAATTCGCCGGCGCGGCTTGCAGGCACAATCCGGCGGCCACAATCCGTCCGCTCCCATTGTGAGTTTGCACGGTCACTTCGACGCCTTGTCGTTCGGGTTCGGGTCGCAATTCCAGATGATCAATGCGGATAGGGTCGCGCGCTTCCAGCGCAAGGCGGCCGATGATGCCGTTCCAGATCGTTTGGGACTCATCGGTGTAAGCGTGAGGGTTGCCGATGGCCAGTTGCCGGCGGTTGTCCACCCGGATAAGGATCTCGTTTCGTCCCGGCTTGAGGGCCAGGGTGACATCGTAGCGGTGCGGCGTGGTGAGGCTGTTTTGCGAGCCGCAGGCCCGGCCATTGACCCAGAGCCTCGATTCCCAAAGCACCCGTTCCAGCACCAACCGCACATCCCGGTTCGTCCAGCTACCCGGAATCTCAACGGTCCGGCGATACCACGCCGGGCCGACGTAGGAAAATCGTGGATACAAATGGGCGAGCGGAGAATTTGTGAGCACGGAATTATCCCGGCCGAACGTCAAACCGCGCTTGGGATTCAGGTTCTCCGGGGTCGGCTTTGGCAGCTGTGGCTGCAAGACAAGGGGGATGCCTTTTCCGGCCTGCGACGTCGTGCCCGGCAGGCGAATGGAATCAGCAAACGGCTTGGCCGCAAAATTCGAGGCCAGACCCTGGTCCAGCGGATCAAGTTGAAAATCCCACCGGCCCGCAAGATCAGTGGTTTCCCCCGCTTTCAGCGAAAGGCAGAGTGAAAAAAGCAACGCGATGGCGGTTTTCAATTTTTGCGCGTTAATTTTGGCCTTTCAATCGGTTTGCGTCGAGCCTTTAGAATGGCTTGTGTTTCACGACGATGGGAAAGCGCCATAGCTGCCGCAGTTCACGGCAGCTTTCGAGGTTCGGCGGTAAGGTATGCTCTAAAAAGATTATACAATTTGGCCGACCTTAGTGTCTATTAAGCCAGGCAACAGATCATGAAACAAAAAAATCTCCTCATTGTGCTGGGCATTGCCAGCAGTTTGATCTTGGTGGCGGGTCTATTTCTGCCGCCACCCCTCCCCAGCGGCACGCCACACGGATTCATTCCGAAAATAGCCTCTGGTCAGTGACCATGTACTCAGGAATTTTCACGATCTCAAATGCGACGCCAAGCCGGCAAAATCAGGAGCCGTGAGATTATTATGTCGAGGCTGGCACCGATCGAGACCAGTTGGAGGGTGGGGATTAGGAAGCCGTAGGGCCGTAGCGGCGCTTTGGCGCGCGCGCGAAAGCCGAAGGGCTGGAGCAGTCCGGGACGCTGCGCGATTGGCGGCGCTTCCCGGGTGCGCGCAGTGTCCCGAAAGCGGTGCTGAAGCCACCGCTCCAAATGCCGGCGCGAAAGGCGGGGCGCCCCGTGTGCGGGAACGCGGGAAGCGTCTTTGAAATATGGATTGGTGGATGAAAGCTGAGGTTCTTTCGGCCTTCGGTTTTTTCTGTTCCTCTGTGGTTGGATGAAATGGCCCCGGCTCAGGCAATCTTCCTCAGCTTCGTCACGCGGCCGACTTCGACCCATTCAACGACGAAAATGTTTCCGTCGGGATCAAAATAAGCGCTGTGCGGCGCGACGAACTGGCCGGGCGTGAAATGGTCGCGGGTCTGGTCACGCAGCCCCTGATAGCCCGGACCCTGGCCGAGGTGCGCGATGAGCTGGTTGTTTTTGTCGAGCAGCGTCACGCGGGATTCAAGGTCCGGCACGACCATGACGTCGCCGTGCGTGTGGAAATGGCACGGCGCGTGCATGGCGTCGGTTACGAAGCTGAGGTGCTGGCCGTCGAGCGTGAATGTTTGCAGCCGTCGGTTGGCACGGTCGGCCACGACGAGCACTGGAGTATCGCCGCGCAAATCCACCATCAGGCCGTGGGGACAATCGGTCTGGCCGGCCTCCTTGCCCTTGCCGCCAAAGCTGCGGAGGTAATTTGCCTCGCGGTCGTATTCGTGGATGAAACTTTTTCCGTAGCCATCGGCGACATAAAAATTGCCGTCGGGCGCAACGGCGACGTTCGTGGGGTTGAATTCATCCGGCATCGTGTAGCCATTGCAGTGCTCCGGCGCCCATTTGCGCCAAAGCTCATTGCCCGCGAGCGTGGTCTTCGCGAACAAATGGCGCTTGAAATCGCAAAGATAAAAGAACTCTTCCTTGCCCTCGCGGCTCAAATGCAGGCCGTGCGCGCCGCCCTTGTATTCCTTGCCCCAGGAACGGACAAATTTGCCGTCGGCATCAAAAACCACAACTGCGTCCTCAATCTTCGCGCCTTTGCCGACGGTGTGTTTGATGTGGACTTCGCCCTGCGCGTCAATGGCCACGCCGTGGGTATTGCCATAGACGTGACCGGCGGGCAACTCGCCCCAGTCGTGAATGACTTCGTATTGAAAATCGCCCGCGCCGATGACGGGCAGGCGATTGCCCGTTTTGTCGCTGGCCAGGAGATAAGGCGCGACTGCGCTGATCGCGGCAACGGCGCCAGTTTGTTTCAAAAACTTGCGCCGGGTCAAGGATTGGTGATTCATGGCTTTGGTGTTGGTTTCAAGCGATCAATTGGTCAATCACGTTCGCTGGCACCACGCCAGTCAGCCGCTGGTCAAGGCCTTGGAAACGGTAGGTGAACTTCAAGTGGTCGAAGCCGAGCAGCTTCAGCGCGGTCGCATGGAAATCATGCACGTGCACCGGGTCCTTCACGATATTGTAGGAAAAATCGTCCGTCTCACCATGCACCAGACCGGGCTTGGCGCCGCCGCCGGCCATCCACATGGTGTAGCAGCGCGGATGATGGTCACGGCCGTAATTATCCTTGGTCAGCTCGCCTTGGGAATAGATGGTGCGCCCAAATTCGCCGCCCCAGACCACCAGCGTGTCCTCCAACATGCCGCGCGCTTTCAAATCCTGGATCAAGCCGTGGCACGCCTGGTCCACGTCCTTGCATTGCATTGGCAGCCGGCCGCTGACGTTGGAGTGCGTATCCCAGTTATTGTGATATATCTGCACGAAGCGCACGCCGCGTTCGACGAGACGCCGGGCGAGCAGGGCGGTGTTGGCAAATGTGCCGGGCGTTTTCGCCGCGTCGCCGTAAAGCGTGTAGGTGGCCGGCGATTCCCCCGAAAGGTCGGCCAGCTCCGGAACGCTGGCTTGCATGCGAAACGCCAGTTCGTATTGCTGAATCCGCGTGTGCGTTTCCGGATCGCCGACGGTATGGAAATTGATCTCGTTCAGGGCTTTCAGGCCGTCGAGCGTCGTCCGCCGGACTTTTTCGTCCACGCCTTGGGGATTATTGATGAATAAAATCGGGTCCCCTGCCGTGCGGAACGAAACTCCCGAGTGTTCGCCCGGCAGATATCCCGCCGACCACAGCCGCGCTCCGATCGCCTGCAATTGCTCGGTGTTGCTGGACTTGGCGATGAGTACGACAAACGTGGGCAGATTTTCATTCAGCGAACCCAGGCCGTAGGAAATCCACGAGCCGAGGCACGGCTTGCCGGTGATCTGGTTGCCGGTCTGCATGAACGTGATCGCTGGCTCGTGGTTGATCGCATCCGTGTTCATCGAACGGATGAAGCACAGGTCGTCCGCCATTTTCGCTGTCCAGGGCAGCAGTTCCGAAATCCACATGCCGCTCTTGCCGTATTGCGCGAATTTGTATTTCGACGGCGCAACGGGGAACCGCTTCTGGCCGCTTGTCATCGTGGTGATGCGCTGGCCCATGCGGATGGAGTCCGGCAAATCCTTGTCGAAGAACTCGCCCATCTTCGGCTTGTGGTCGAACAAATCCATCTGCGACGGTCCGCCGACCATGTGCAGGTAAATCACGCGCTTCGCCTTCGGCGGAAACTGCGGCCCGATGGCGCGCAGCATTTTATGGGCGTCCGTCGCCGCGGTGGTTTTTTTATCCTCGGCGAACAGCAGGTTCGGCGCGAGCATCGCCAGCGCTGCCGTGCCCATCAGGCTTGCGCCGCGTTTGAAAAATTGCCGCCGGGTCTCGTAGCGGACGTAATCCTGCAATAGCGGATGCGGGCGGAAGTGGGGAATTTCGCTCATAGATTCATTTGTTAAGGACTTCGTCGAGGTTCATCAGTTCATTTGCCACCATTGTGTACGCCGCTAGCGTGGGCGGATCGAGTTTGGCGTCGGGCTTCGAGTCGCCGACGGCCAGTAATTGTTCCGCCGCTTTCGGCTCGGCTTGATACTGCGCCAATAGCTCCCCGGCGCTTGTTTCCACAATTTTCCTTTCCTTGGCCGTCAATGGCCGCGCCAGTAATCGTTCCGCCATGAAGTCGAGCGCATCGGCTTTGGATTCCTGACCTGGTTGCGTCTTGAAGCGAGCCGAGGCGCTGCTCGGCGTTCCGTTAAGCGCCTCGGCTTTGGGTTCCAGGCTTTGCTGCGCCAGGCACCGCGCGGCTTCGATAAACTGCGGATCGTTTAACGTCACCAGCGCCTGTAGCGGCGTGTCCGTGCGTTCGCGGCGTACGGTGCAGGTTTCACGCGATGGCGCATTGAAGATATCCATCGAAGCCGGCGCCGCCTGTCGCTTCCAGAAAGTATAGACGCTGCGGCGATACAAATTGTCGCCGTGATCCTGCACGTAATTGCGGGTATCGCCCCCCGGCATTCCCACAGTGTCCCAGATGCCCGAAGGCTGATACGGCCGCACGCTCGGCCCGCCAATTTTCTCCACCAGCAGTCCGCTTGCCGCCAGCGCATAGTCGCGGATCATTTCCGCGTCCATGCGGAAGCGCGGCCCGCGCGCGAGCAGGCGGTTTTCGGGATCTTTTTCCAGTTTCTCCGGGGTGTCCACCGCCGATTGCCGGTAGGTCGCCGACATGACCATCATTTTGAAAATCCGTTTCACGTCCCAGTTGTGTTCGCGGAAATCCACCGCCAGCCAGTCAAGCAGCTTGGGATTCGATGGCTCCTCGCCCGCCACCCCGAAGTCGCCGGAGGTCTTGACTAGGCCCGTGCCGAACAGTTCCTGCCAGAACCGGTTGACCGTCACGCGCGCGGGCAGGGGATTCTCCGGCCGCAGCAGCCACTGGGCAAAACCGAGCCGATTGCGTGGCGCGTCCGCGGGCATCGGCGGAAGAAACCCGGGCGTGGCCGCGGCCACCCGCTCGCGTCGCTGGTCATACTGGCCGCGGAATAACACATAGGCCTCCGGCGGGTTGGTGCGTTCCTGCATGACATACGCCACCGTGCCGCGCATCCGGATCTGGTTTTCCTCTTTGGCCAATTGTGATTTTGTCACCCCGGCTTCGCGATAAGGCGCATCCAGATGATTTAACCACAGACCGAATAATTCATCATTTTCATTGGTTTTGAGCGCTGGCTTGCTCGTGAGCCATTTCAGGCGCGGCGCCACCGCCAGTCCCAGCACTTCGCCCGCATTCAACTCCCGCGCATATATCCGCAAATCCTGCAGGCCCGCGTTCATTACCGCCGAGGTCGTGTCGCGCTGGCCGATCTTGAAGGGCACCTGGGTGCGGATGCTCTGGGTGAGCGAGTTTTTATCCACGGTCACCTCCTGCATCGCGCCGTTAAGGTAGATTTTTACGCCGTCGGCCTGTGAGGAGCCATTGTAGGTCATGCAAACATGGTTCCACTTGCCCCTGGGCAGTTCGCTCTTGCTGATGACTTTGATGGCGTTGTCCGGCCAGCTGTGTAGAATGTGGATCGCCGGCTTGCCGCCCTCCAGCCACAAATCCCAGCCGCGAAAAATGCCGTTCGTGTCCTGCATGCGCGCGAACAGGGACCCGTTCGCGACGTCATCGAGTTTCACCCAGACCGCGTAGCTGAACGCCTCATCGCGGGCAAAATCACCTGCATTCGGCAGCGCCGGCGCCGGCGCTTTTCCAGTCGTGAATGCCTGGGTTGCCACGGCGCCCTCCTGCCAGACTACATTCGTGGCGAGCGGCAGCTTCTGCTTTGCGCCGCCAATGGCGATACTCGCGCCGTTCGTGCCGCCGTCGTCGAGCGGCGCATACAATGTCGGCGTGTCCGTGGGCGCATTGGTGCTGAGGGCCGAGAAATCGGGCCGTGCGAGCCAGTTCGTGAACTCTGCCCGCGCGATTTCTTTCAGGTGTGCCAGCCGGTTCTCAGCTGACTTTTGTTCGCCGGCCAGTTCGGCCCAGCGTTTTTCGTCTTCCGGCTTGGGAACCACCATCACAGGCGGGGTGTCCTTGACGTTGCCGTCCATCGCCTTCATTGTGATATTGTTGAAAAAGGCGGAGAGCGAATAAAAATCCTTCTGCGTGAGCGGATCGTATTTGTGGTCGTGGCAGACGGCGCAGCCCGCCGTAAGCCCGAGCCATACTTGCGACGTGGTTTCGGTGCGGTCGCGGGCGTAAAGTGCGTAATACTCGTCGTCAATCGCGCCGCCCTCGTTGGAGGTGACGTTGCAGCGATTGAAGCCGCTGGCTATTTTCTGCGCGGTGGTCGCCTCCGGCAGCAGATCGCCGGCGAGATTCTCAATGGTGAATTCATCGAATGGCAGGTTTTGATTGAACGCGTTGATGACCCATTCACGATAGGTCCACATCTCACGGTAGTTATCGAAATGAATCCCGTGCGTGTCGCCGTAGCGCGCGGCGTCCAGCCAATAATGCGCGCGCTGCTCCCCCCACCGCGGCGAGGCGAGGAGCCGGTCCACGACTTTTTCATAGGCCTGCGGCGCCCGGTCGTTCACAAACGCCTCGAGTTGCTCCGGTGTCGGCGGCAACCCGGTCAGATCCAGGGTCACTCGGCGAAGCAGGGTGCGTTTGTCGGCCTCCGGGTTGGGTTTGAGTTTTTCCTGCTCCAGCCGCGCGAGAATGAAATTGTCAATCGGATCGCGGACCCACTTGGCATTCTGCACCTTCGGAGGCGGGACTTGTTGCGGCGGGATGAACGCCCAGTGCGGCTCGTATTTAGCGCCGGCGGCAATCCAATTCTTCAGCAATTCCTTCTGCTCCGGCTTCAGCACCTTGTTCACCTTGGCCGGCGGCATGTGGTCGTCATCCTCGGCAAAAATACGGCGGATCATTTCGCTCTGTTGCGGTTTGCCGGGGATGATTGCCACCGCGCCGTCCTCCAGCTTGTTCGTGGCGATCTGCGCCTGGTCCAGGCGCAATCCCGCTTTGCGCGAGGCCGAATCAGTGCCGTGGCAGGCAAAACAATTCTCGGACAAGATGGGCCGGACGTCGCGATTGTATTCAATGGCCGCAGTCTGGGGCGCGGCGGCCGCGCCCAAGGCCTGCAACAGGAGCAGGCTCCAAGCGGCCAGTCTGAAGCCGTTTAAGCACGGGCCTGGATTGCACATCAACATTATCTTAACTCACCTGCGCCACGCTTTTTAAATCTGCGGAACGGGATAAGCGCTGATAACTTGATGGATAATCTCAGATGTGTCAAATGTTGGTTTGCGTGTGGAAAGCGGCGGTGAACGCGCCGCGCACCATAGGCCTCAAGAAATACGAATGTGTCCAGTCATCGCGATAGCGTTTTGAGTGCGGTGGCTTCAGCCCCGCTTTGGCCCTCATCGCTGTTGCCAGATCCGCGGTAAGCTTTCGGATTTCGGATTTCGGATTTGAAATCACCTTCCCAAGTGCAGCACGGCGTCGCCGATGATCCGCGCGGCGAGCTCGCAGCCCACGCGGCTGGTATTGATGACGAGATGGTACAGCAGCGCGTCATTGATGTCCGCGCGGAAATAGGTCTTTACATACCGGGTCCGGGCCTGCTCCTCCTCCACGCAGAACCGGCGCGCTTCGGCCGGCGGTTTATGGTCATCGCGGCAGATGCGTTCAATTCGGTCGTCCAGTGGCGCGATCAGCCGCACATGCAGCACGTTGGGCAGGTTGGCCGTGACAATATTCCCGGCCCGGCCGATGAGGATGGCGCTGCCAAGTTCGGCCAGTTGCAGCAGGGTCTCGGCCGTTTGTTTGACCACCGTGTGCGTCGGGGGGTGCACGCCAAAAATATCCGCCAGCGTATCCTCGATTTGCGACGCCCGGTCTTCCGGCAGGAACCTAGCCAGATATTTCGGCAGATTGTGATCGGCCAGCACCTTGTCCATCAATTCGCGGTCAAACACCGTCCAGCGGGCGGACTCGGGCGGCGCGTGCTGCTGCAGGTAATGGGCGAGCTTTTCGGCGATGATCACCGCGCCGCAGCCGGCCTGGCGCGAAATTGTGACCGCCCGCCGTGTCTGCGCCGCCGCCGCCGCGCGGCCGGGCGCGACGGTATGGCTGTTGACAAAGGAGAAGCAATTCTCAAGGCTTGCGTTCATCATATGTTATCTCGTGGTTGACCACCCACCTTACGCCCCGCTGCCGCCGGTTGGCAAGGGGGGGTAAGACGATTTGATGTCCGCTAATCCAGGGCCTTAATTTTATTCATGTCCCAGCAGCTCATTGTAGGCGCTGGCAATCTGGTCCACCAGCGGCGACGGCGCCACCGGCGCGCCGTCAAAAGCCGCCACCGGCACGATGCCCAGGGCGCTCTGTGTCACGAAAATCCCGGTGGCATTGCGCAGCATTTGCGGCCTGATCACCCGTTTGTTGGTTTCCAGCCCGAGCGCCTGGCAGATTTCCAGCACCACCGCCCGGGTGATGCCCGGCAGCACGCCGCGCCCGGAGGGCGCGGTGCAAATAACGTCCTGATAGACCCAAAACAGGTTCCCGCTGGCCGTCTCCGCCACTTCGCCGTTGGCGTTCAATAGCAGGGCTTCATCCGCCCCTTTGGCCTCCGCTTCACTCCGCGCCAGGACGTTCAGAATCTTGCTCGTGGACTTGAACGCCGCCAGCGCCTCGCTCGCCGGAATGCGAAACGACGATGTGATCAGGCTCCATTGCCAGGGTTCCTCGCCGGATTGCGGCGGCAGGGGATGCAGCGTAAGGACCAGCGTTGGCTGGGTGGCTGCAGGCGGCGAAGCGGGAAGTCGGGCCCCCCCCGGCGCGGTCGGGCCGGGGGAATAGCCACGCGGGCCGGAGCCTCGGGTCAGCGTTACGCGCAGCACCGCCTCGTTCAGGCCGTTTTTCGCGATCAATTCCGCGGCGAATTTCTGGATTTCCTTCAGGGTGAACGGCAGGTGGATCTTGCAAAAAATGGCCCCGCGCGCCAGCCGGTCCAGGTGCTGCGCCAGCCGAAAAGGCTGGCCGCCGGCCCCGCGCGTGGTTTCAAACAAGCCGTCCCCCAGCAGAAAACCGCGGTCGCTCACTGGCACGACCGCGTCCGCTTCGGGCAAAAATTTTCCGTTGAGAAATACCACCATGGGTCAAGCCGTTCCTGCTG
>Ga0302320_10006051_pt1 | contig 26986 bp, 25 predicted proteins | sample Bog_T0_3_FD_202130 | JGI IMG/M metagenome (GOLD analysis project Ga0302320, IMG submission 202130) | Peat permafrost microbial communities from Stordalen Mire near Abisko, Sweden - Bog_T0_3 | ecosystem: Environmental > Terrestrial > Soil > Wetlands > Peat | place: Sweden: Abisko, Stordalen Mire...
AGCGATCCCGGAGCCAGCCGCAGCGTTCGGCCTGCCCGCCATCGGACGACAGCGCATCCCAGAGACGATCGACCTCGGCCTGGTCGGCGCAGTCGATCTTGAACGAAACCGCATGGGTGTATTCGAATCGTGTGCCACCGTTCAGAGCCATGTAGGACTGGCCGGCCAGCGTGAATTGGACCACCACCACGGTGCCGGCTTTTCCGGCGGGACCGTCAATCGGGTTCTTCTGGACCCGGTCGATCCGCGAATCCGGCAGCAGCGAAACGTAAAATTTCGCCGCCTCCTCGGCCTCGCCGTCGAACCACAGGCAGGGGGAGATTTTTGACATGGGTGGGTTCCTCTGTTGCGATCCATCACAGGACGAACGGCACGGCGCTGATCCGACATTCGATTTGGAATTGTTGTCCCACATCATTCCGGGGCGATGCAAAGCTTCGAACCGCGACGCCCCGGAATGACGGTTACGCCATTACGTCGCGATCGGCGTCGGCATGGTCAGGAACGCCCGGGTCACGTGCCAGAACAATTGCCTGTTGGTGGCCAGCGCCACCGAATGCGCGGTGCCCGGCAGGATGATGAACTGGCGGTCGCCATTGGGCAGCAAATTGAAAAACTCCTCGAGGTCGGCAACGGTGGCGATCCCGTCATATTCGCCGCGCACCAGCAGCACCGGCGAGAGCACTTTTTCCGGCTTCACCACCGGCAGGTTGGCGGTCATGTCGAGATAGGTGCCGGTCGGCACCTGGTCGCCGAATTGCATCTCCACGTCGGCCAGCACCTCGACCGCGGCGGCATCGCTGGTGCCCGGCTTGTCGCGGGTGGCGATCGAACGGATCATGTCGCGGTCGCGCTTGCGCATGTTGTGCGAGCGGTAATAATCGAGCTGCTCGGCGCGCTTGGTCAGGGTCGGCGATCCCTCGCCCTTGTAGGTGAAGGCGGCAAGCACCAGTCGGTCGGCGCGTTCGGGCGCCACCATGGCGTAGGCGCCGGCGCGCAGCGCGCCGGAGGATTCGCCGAGAAAGTGATATTTCTTTTGGCCGGTTTCTTTTGCGACGACCTCGACCGCCGCCTTGAGGTCCTCGACGCCGCTGGCGATATCGGAATTTCCCGAGGTACGCCCCGACTTGCCGTAATTTTCGTGGTCCATGGTCCAGCAGTCGAAGCCATAGCGGGCGAACTCATTCAGCAGCGAATACTCGCCATGGCCGGGCACGTTGAGGTCGAACGCGCGCGAACTGACCGACGAGCCGTGCACGAAAAACAGCACCGGGCGCGCCGGCTCGCCCGGCTTCGGTGCGCCGAGCCGCTTGCGGAACATCCACAAGGGAACATCGCCCTTCTTGGCCCAGTATTCGCTGCTCCAGATCTCGCCCGCGGCAGGCGTTTCCGCGGCAGCGGTTTGCACGGGCAGCGTGCCCGCAAGTCCGCCGGCAACGAGGCCGAGGCCGGCGCCCTTGATGACCGTGCGGCGCGGCAGCAATGGATTGCGATCGTTCATGGTTTCCCCAATCAGCTTTCTGATTTTTGTGGATTTTTCGGCGTCACCCGATGCGAGGACGGCCTCGGTTGGCAGGCTTCAGGCCGGCGGATTTATAGCAGAGGGTGGCTCGACACGGAAGTCACGGTGCAGTGCAGCGCGTGGAGGCGCTGCGCGCGGGCGGGCGAGCTGGTGGGTCGAGCCTGCCAATGACGCATCTCGCATCGCATTCCGGAGCGGCACCTGCAGGTTGACGCGCGCTGATTTCGGTACGACGCTTAGTCGTTCCACATAATTGCGCCACGGGCACCGGAGAGCGCAAAATTTCAGGGAGGTATCATGTCCAGCAAGTCATGCGTGGTTTTGGCGGCAACACTGCTCTGCTCCGGGCTTCCCGCCTTTGGCCAGCAGTTGCCGAATGGAGCGGGCAAGGAATTGGCCGAAGCGAACTGCAACATCTGCCACACCCTGTTGAGCCGCGTCGGCTCAGGCTACACGCCTCAGGGCTGGACCACCGTGCTGCGGATGATGGTCAATCAAGGCGCCCCCCTGCCGGCGGATCAAGTCGAGCCGCTCAAGGCCTATTTGATCACGAGCTTCCCGGAAAAGGGCAAGCCCGACGGCGTGGTGATCCCGGGGCCCGCCAAGATTTCCTTCAAGGAGTGGCAGGCGCCCACGCCCGGATCGCGCCCCCATGACCCGCTGGCCGCAAGCGACGGCTCGCTGTGGTATTCGGGCCAATTGGCCAATGTTCTCGGCCGGGTCGATCCGAAGACCGGCGAGATCAAGGAATTCCATCTCAAAACACCGCATTCCGGACCGCACGGCCTCAAGGAGGATCGTGACGGCAATATCTGGTACACGGGAAACACCGCATCGCTGATCGGCAAACTCGATCCGAAAACGGGCGCGGTCACGGAATACCCGACCCCGGAGTCGGGCGATCCGCATACCCTGATCTTCGACAACAGCGGCATTCTGTGGTTCACGATGCAGAACGCCAACCGGATTGGCCGTCTCGACCCCAAGACCGGCGAGATCAAGCTGCTGACGCCGCCGACGGCGAATTCGCGGCCCTACGGCATGGCGCTGAATTCGAAGGGAACGGTGTTCTTCGTCGAGTTCGGCATCAACCAGGTCGGCAGCATCGATCCGAAGACGATGGAATTTCATGAATACAAGCTTCCGGATCCGGGGGCCCGCCCACGGCGCATCGCGATCACCAGCGACGACATCATCTGGTACTCCGACTACGCTCGCGGCTATCTCGGGCGTCTCGATACCGCGACCGGCAAGGTAACGGAGTGGCCGTCGCCGAGCGGGCCGAAGTCCGAGCCCTACGGAATCTCGGCGATCGATGGCTTCATCTGGTACAGCGAGTCCGGATCGACCCCGAACACGGTGGTGCGCTTCGATCCCAAAACTGAAAAATTCCAGAGCTGGGCTATTCCGGGCGGCGGCAACATCGTGCGCAATACCTCGGTCACGCGCGACGGCAACTTCATGCTCGCCAACAGCCTCGTCAACGGCATCACGCTGGTCACCCTGGAGAAGTAGCGGAGTCCAGGTTCATCCGGAATAGCGCGAGCGAAGCGATCCAGCGTCTCCATGAGGGTTGGATTGCTTCGCCTCTCGTCACATTTTCTCCGGCGTCGCCGGATGCACGGGGTCGACCCACAGCACCGTTTCCGGCTTTTCCACCGGTTCGATGTCGAGATTGATGGCGACCGCCTGGCCGTCGCTGCGCACCAGAACGCATTCAAGCACCTCGTCGCGGCTGGCGTTGATCTCCTGATGCGGCACATAGGGCGGAATGAATATGAAGTCGCCGGGGCCGGCCTCGGCGGTGAACTGCAGATGCTCGCCCCAGCGCATCCGCGCTCTGCCCTTGACCACGTAGATGACGCTTTCGAGGTGGCCGTGATGGTGCGCGCCGGTCTTGGCGTCGGGCTTGATGGTCACGGTGCCGGCCCACAATTTCTGCGCGCCGACACGGGCGAAATTGATAGCCGCCTTGCGGTCCATGCCTGGCGTCGACGGCACGTTGGGGTCGAGCTGGTCGCCGGGAATGACGCGGACGCCATCGTGCTTCCAGCGGTCGGTCTCATCGTGAGCGTGATCGGAATCGGGCTGATCGTGGGAACCTGTCATCGTGCTGCTTTCCGCTGAATTCCAGGCCGCGAAACTACATAAAACCGTGATCGCAGACCAGCCGCGATGAGGAACATTTCGCTGATGTGGGACTTGTCTTTCCGAAGCTAACCAAAGGAGAGTTCCATGGGTGCAACGACTGACAAGGTTAAGGGCGTCACCAACGAAGCCATCGGCAAGGCCAAACAGGGCATTGGCGAGGCCGTAGGTTCCGATCGCTTGCAGGGCGAAGGGGCCGTCCAGGAAATCAAGGGCCATGGCCAGAAGGCCGTTGGCGACGCCAAGCAAGCCACCAAGGACGCCGTAAACAAGACGGCCGCCGCGGCGAACAAGAATCTCTAATCGACGTCAGGCGACGATCGACAAACGCGAGAAAAGGCCGGCCCCATGGGCCGGTCTTTTTTTGAGCTCGCCTCACACAAAGCCGTCATCGTCCGGCTTGACCGGACGACCCGGTATTCCAGAGACGCCGGTTTCAATAGAGCCGCCGCGGCATAATGGATCACCCGCTTTCGCGGGTGACGACAGAGGTGGCGGAGCCGACCTCACTGCCGCCTCCCGACAGCGTCCGGATTGACGACGTTGATCGGCGCGCCCGCGGCATAGGCCGTGATCTGGTCGAAAATATCGGTGAACTGCAGTTCGTATTCGTCGCTTGTGACGTAGCCGAGATGCGGGGTGCAGACCACGTTCTTCATGGTCAGCAGCGGGTCGCTGGGGTCGCGCAGCGGCTCCTTCTCGTAGACATCCACCGCCGCCATGCCGGGCCGCCCGGCGCGCAGCGCATTGACCAGCGCGTTCGGCGCGATCAGCGGCGCGCGGCTGGTGTTGACCAGCAGCGATGACGGCTTCATGCGCGCCAGGTCTTCGGCGGTAACGAGGCCGCGGGTCGCGTCAACCAGCCGCATATGCAGCGAGAGCACGTCGCACTGCTCGAAAAACGCGGCCTTGCTCGCGGCGGCCTCGTAACCGTCGGCGCGCGCCTGCGCCAGCGCCTTCTCGCGCGCCCACACCAGCACCTTCATGCCGAAGGCCTTGCCGTAGCCGGCGACGACGGCGCCGATCCGGCCATAGCCGTAGATGCCGAGCGTCTTGCCGCGCAGCGAATGGCCGACGCCCATTTGCCAGCGGCCCGCCTGCAGCGAGGCCATCTGCTGCGGTATCGCGCGCATCGCCGCCAGCACCAGCCCCCAGGTGAATTCGGCGGTGGCATAGGACGGCGTATCCGCGTGCTGGCTCGACGACACGATGATTCCGAGCCGGGTGCAGGCGTCGATATCGATGTGGGGATAGACGCTGCGCTGGCTGATCAATTTGAGTTTAGGCAATCGCTCCAGCAGGGGCGCACGTATCTGTGTGCGCTCGCGGATCAGCACCAGCGCCTCGGTATCGCGCAGCCGCTCCGCCAGCAGGTCCACGTCCTGAACATGGTCGTTCCAGATCGTGACGCGATGCCCGGCGAGCTTGCCGAAACATGGCAGCGTGCGCACCGTGTCGAAATAGTCGTCGAGGATGGAAATGTTCACGTTGCTTCCCTCCCCTGCGCAGCCGCGCAGTGCTATTTCACACCAAGCAGTTCGACGTCGAACATCAACGTCGCGTTCGGAGGAATCACGCCGCCGGCGCCGCGGGCGCCGTAACCCAGCGCGGGCGGAATGATCAGGGTGCGTTTGCCACCGACCTTCATGGTGGAGACGCCCTCATCCCAGCCGGCGATCACCTTGCGCTGGCCGATCGGAAACTCGAACGGCTCGTTGCGGTCGACCGAGGAGTCGAACTTTTTGCCTTTCTTGCCGTCTTCATAGAGCCAACCGGTGTAATGCATGACGCAAATCTGGCCGGGCTTTGGCGTCGCGCCAGTACCAACCGTGGAGTCGATGATCTGCAAACCTGATGCTGTGGTCATGGTTTTTCCCGCGGACTGGGCCGCTGCTATGGTCGGCACGCAGACCAATGACACCCCAGCCATCGCAATCGCTGCCGCTATCAGGATTCTTGTATGCTGGAGACGTCGCATCGATGGGCACCTTCCCGTTGAATCGGGAACGTGTCTAGCGCAACGCCACCGGTGTTGCTACCCCACCCTGGTCCATACGAAACGAGACGTCATTCCGGGGCGATGCGAACGCATCGAACCCGGAACCTCGAGATTCCGGATAGGGTCCTGCGGACCATTCTGGAATGACGGAGAGAGATCAGGCCGCCCGCGACACCCGGGCCGGCGCCGAGCTCACTTCATCGGTGATGACGGAAAATCTCACCAATTGGGTCGGGCCAAAATTGGTCGAGATCGCGACATCCGCGGCATCGCGGCCGCGCGCCATGACGATACGGCCGATCCGCGGATGATTGTGACGGGCATCGAAGGTGAACCAGCGCCCGTCCAGATAGACCTCGAACCAGGCGCTGAAATCCATCGGCGCGGGATCAATGGGAACGCCGATGTCGCCGAGATAACCGGTGCAATAGCGCGCCGGAATGTTCATGCAGCGGCACAGCGTCACCGCGAGGTGGGCGAAGTCGCGGCAGACTCCGATGCGTTCTTCGTGGCCTTCCGACGCCGTGCGGTCGCAGCGCGCATGCTCATAGCCAAAACAGATACGGTCATGGGCATAGTCGACAATCGACTGCACGCGCTGCCAGCCAGGCGTCACGCCCCCGAACAGCGACCAGGCAAGGTTGGACAGCTTTTCCGTGTCGCAATAGCGGCTGCCGAGCAGATAGATCAGAACATCATCAGGCAATTCGCCGACTTCGAGCTGCCGCGCCTCGGGCGCGACCGCATCCGGCAGGCCGCTGTCGGCAATCAGAAACTCGTTGCGCATTTCGATCAGCCCGGGCGGGGCCACGATCCGCGTGCAGGTGTTCCCGAACATGTCGACATAATTTTTCGACGGAATATCCGGCGAGAACTGGATTTTGTGTTCGCTCAACAAATCCTTTTCCCGCGCCGGCTCAACGCTGAGCATCAGGACCATCGGGGTTTCCTGGAAGCATTGAAAGGCGATGTCATAACCGGCACGAATTTCCACGTCGTTTCTCCTGGCGCTTTTTCTGAAAGGGGTTTGAAAACGAAAATTATGGCGAAATAAGCCCGAGGCGCGGCCTTCGTTCCCGTTAAAACCTTGATCCAGATGCAGAAATTTAAGGCAATTTTGAAGGCGCGGTATCCGACTCTGATCTGCGCAGAATTTAATCAGGAAGCCGCTTTGCGCACTTCTTCGTCACGATGGCGTTCGATCACTTCTGGTTCCTGCTCATCGAGCTGGGTGAGCTCGGTCCGGGCGGCGTGATCGACCCGCAAGAGCTCGTCGAGCTTGGCGTGCAGCGCCAAGTTGTCGCGCCGGTTGGCTCGCTGGATGAACAGCGTCATCACGAACACCGCCAGCGTGGCGACCGCGTTCCAGTCGAAGCTTTTGCGGTCGACCGCGAGCCACAGCAGCGCATAGACGATGACAACGAGGAAGGCGGCGGGATGTCCCGCCGCCTGCCCGACATGTGTCGTCCAGTGTCGTTTAGGTGGAGCCGGCACTTTTCTTCAGGTTCTCGGCCATTTCAAGATGATGCTTCAGGGTGGGAAGGGTTTTGCCCGCCCACGCCTTCAGATCGGCATTGTCGCCGCCCTTGGCGTAGCGCTCGAACAACGACACCGCATCCTTGTGCGCGCTGATTTGATCGGAATCGAAATCCGAACTGAAGTCCTTGCCGCTTTCCCCCTTGAGCTTGTCGAGCTTGCTCTGGTGCAAACTGTCGAGCCCGGCCGGCAGATCGGCCTTGACCTTGCCGCTTGCGACCAGGTCCTTCAGCTCGCTGGTGGTCTTGGTGTGATCGGTGACCATCATCGACGCAAAGCTCTTCTCCGGCGCATTGCCCTTGTCCTGGGCCAGCGTGTTCGACTGGATCTCGAACATGTCGGAAATCGCCACTTCCTTGACGAAATCGGCGGTGGTGGGCGCAATATCCAGCATCGAGTTGACGCCGGTTTTCTCGCCGACCGACTGGGCCAATGCGGGACCTGCGAGCAGCAGGCACCCGAATGCAATGATCGAACGTTTCATGTGTTTCTCCCTTCAGCTCGCGGCTTTGCGGTTGACGCCTTTGCGCAGCGCGACGGTGTTGAGTTTGGTGTTGGCGGCTTTTTCCTCATTGAGATTGGTGGTGAGATAGCGGACGATATCGTCATGGCCGAGTTCCTCGGCCCAGGCGATCAGCGTGCCGTAGCGGGCCATCTCGTAATGTTCCACCGCCTGCGCGTTCGCCACGATCGCGGCGTCGAGCACGGCCTTGTCGGCGATCTCGCTTGCGGTCTCGTTGGATTCCTTGATCAGGCCATCGATCGCCGGGCAATCGGTGCCGGACGCCTTCTGGCCGAGCTTCTTGAACACCTGGTCCAACCGCTCGATCTGCTTGTGGGTTTCTTCGAGATGATTGCGAAGACCCTGGGCGAGGTCGCGGTTGGTCGCCTGCTCGATCATCTTCGGCAACGCCTTGGTGATCTGGTGCTCGGCGTAATAGATGTCCTGCAGCCCATGCAGCAGCATGTCGTCCATGGTCTTGATGTCCTTGGTAAAGATACCCACGTCGCGCACTCCTCTGAAATAACCGTTCATCCAAACAGACTGCGCGACCAACATTCTAAAATCGGAGTTGTTCCTCGGGAGGCGAGCTTGATGTCCAACTGGAAAAACAACGTCGTCGACCGGACATTCACGGGGGCTGGCAGCGTCAGATTTCCAGATTCTCCAGCCGCACCGGCAATTTGCGGATGCGCTGGCCGGTAGCATGGAAGATCGCGTTACAGATCGCCGCATTGGTGCCGACGTTGGCCAGTTCACCCAGTCCCTTGACGCCGGCAGGATTGATGTGGTCGTCCTGTTCCGACAGCATGATGACCTCGACGCTCGGGACATCGGCATTCACCGGCAGCAGATAGTCGGCGAGATTGTCGTTGACGTAACGCGCATACCGCTGGTCGAGTTCGGTAGCTTCATGCAGCGCTGACGACATTCCCCAGATCAGGCCGCCCATCAGCTGGCTGCGCGCGGTGCGCGGGTTCATGATATGGCCAGCCGCAAAGGCGCCGACCATTCTGGGGACACGGATTTCATGAGTCCATCGGTTGATCCGGACTTCGACAAATTCGGCGCCGAAAGCGTAGGCGATGGTTTCCTTCATCTCGCTGCCGCCGACCATCCGCATCTGGCCCTTGTTCATGGCGCGGAATGAATCCATCGGCGCGCCATCCGGCTTCCACTCGCCATACTGCTCGACCGCGCTGACGCCGAGCGCGTCGAATGCCTTCTCCAGATCGAGCGCACGGTTGCTGCCGGCGGCCAGCGTAACCGGCGTCTGCCCGAGACCGACGGTTTCCTTGGCTTTGTCAACGATGCTTTCGTCCGGCATCAGCGCCTTGAACAGCCGCTGTCTGATCTGGTCGCAAACCGTAATGACGGCAGAACAGGTGCTGGCGGTGGAATTGGAACCGCCGGCCACCGGCGCGGGCGGCAGATCGCTGTCGCCGATGAACACCGAAACCTTTTCAAAGGGCACGCCGAGCCGGTCTGCGGCGGCCTGTCCGATCACGGTATAGGCGCCGTTGCCGATCTCGTGGCCGGCAATCTCGACCCGGGTGCGGCCGTCGCGCTGCAGCCGGATTCGCGCCGCGGCCGGCGCCATCTGCGTCGGGTAGCAGGTGGTGGCGCAGCCATATCCGATCAGCCAGTCGCCGTCCGACATCGATATCGGCGTCGGAGTGCGTTGCTGCCACCCAAAGGCCTTTCCGGCGGCGTCGTAACAGGCCATCAGCGAACGCGAAGTATAGGGCTTGCCGCCGATCGGTTCCTTCATGGTGTCGTTGACGCGGCGCAGTTCGACGGGATCCATGTTAAGCCGCACCGCCAGCTCATCCATCGCGCTCTCGAGCGCGAACATATAAGGCACTTCCGGCGGCGAGCGCATGAAGCCGGGTGTGTTGCGGTCGGCGCGCACGATCCAGACCATGCTCTCAACATTCGGACAGGCATAGAGCCGTGTCGTGGTCTTGGTGCCGCCGACGGCATAGGGGTCGGCGCGCGAGGAAATTTCCCAGCCTTCATGGCGCAGCGCCGTCAATTTGCCGTCGCGGCCGGCGCCGAGCTGGACCTGGTGCCGGGTCTCGGCGCGGTAGGTCGCAATGGTAAAGCCCTGGTCGCGGGTCGCGACCAGCTTGACGGGGCGGCCGAGCCGCCGCGCGATGGCCGCGATGATGGCGGTGCGCGGCGTCATCGAGCCCTTTGAGCCGAAGGCACCGCCGACATAGGCGTTGATCACCCGCACGTTGTCGGCGTCGATGCCGAGCTGTTCGGCAACGGCGTTTTTGAGGCCGGTCACATACTGGCTCGGCTCATAGATGGTAAGGCTGTCGCCGTTCCAGACGCAGCTGGTCGCGAACAACTCCATTGGATTATGATGCTGTGTCGGGGTCTCGTACGACGCATCGACCTTGACCTCGGCCGCATCGAACGCTTTTGCAAAGTCGCCGACCTTCGGGTCTTCCTTGAATTGCGCGAGTTGGCCCTTGGCGCGTGCGGACGTGGTGCCCGGCGAGTCGAATGTCGCGGTCGGGGCCTCTGCGGTATAGGTGACCTTGACCAGATGCGCGGCGTGCCGAGCCGCTTCGAGACTTTCCGCCAAAACGACCGCAACAATCTGGCCGGCCTGAGCGATCTCCGCCGATTTCAGCGGCTGGATCGTCGTCGCGGCGTAACCGCCGTTGCTGAACAGTTTTGCTTCCTTGAGTTGTTCGGCATTCTCATGGGTCACGATATCGATCACGCCGCGCACGGCTCTTGCGGCGTCCAGATCGTAACTGTCGATGCGGCCCTTCGCGATCGAGCTGGTGACGAGCCAGGCGTAGGCCGGATTGTTGAGCGGAACGTCGGCGGCATATTGGGCCTTGCCCGTCACCTTGGCGACGGCGTCGTAGCGCGGAACGGGCTGGCCCATATTGGCTTTCGGCTCGGGAGCGGCAATCGACATGGTCAAACCTCCATCGCTGCGGCCTGGTGCAATGCGCGAGCCACCACGCGCTTGCCGAGCGCTACCTTGAACGCGTTGTGCTTCCTGGTTTTGGCGTCGCCGAACGCCGCCTCGGCGACGCGCTGCGCCAGGCTGTCGTCGAACCTCTCGCCCTTCAGCAGCGCCTCGGGCACGCGGGCGCGCCAGGGCACGGTGGCGACGCCGCCAAGCGCAACGCGGGCGTCACGCACCACGCCGTCCTGGACGTCGAGCGCGATCGCCGCCGACGCCAGCGCGAATTCGTAGGACTGGCGGTCGCGCGCCTTCAGATAGACCGAGCGCGGCCAGCGCCCGCTGACCAGGAAGGCAGAGATCAATTCACCCGGCGCGAGTGTGGTTTCGATTTGCGGAGAATTCCCCGGCGCCTTGTGCAGATCCGAAAGCGGGATGGTCCGGGCGCCGGATTTACCGGTAATTTCGACGCTGGCGTCGAGCGCGATCAGGGCCTGGGCAAAATCACCGGGATAAGTCGCGATGCATTGTTCGGAGGTCCCGAGCACCGCATGGCTTCGGTTGAATCCCTCCAGCGCGGCGCAGCCCGATCCCGGGCTGCGCTTGTTGCAACTGGCGTAGCTGACGTCGCGGAAATAGCTGCAGCGGGTGCGCTGCAGGACATTGCCGCCGAGCGTTGCCATGTTCCGCAACTGTGGACTGGCGGCGAGCTTGAGCGCGTCTGCGATAACGGGATAACTCCGCTGGATCTCCGGATTCACCGCGACATCGGACATCCGCGCCAGCGCACCGAGCCGCAGGTTTCCGTCGTCGAGATTGATCGCCGACCACGCGCGCGCCAGCGGATTGATGTCGACCACGGTCATCGGCCGCATTACGTCGAGCTTCATCAGGTCGATCAGGGTGGTGCCGCCGGCGAGCGGCTGGACCGTGGCTTCGGTCAGCGCATTGTTGCTGGTTGCCGCGGCGGCGAGCGCCTGTATGGCGGACGGGGCGTCGGTCGCCCTCTGATATGCAAAAGGTCGCATGGCTCCTCAGCCTTTCTGTTGGTCGGACAGGATGGCGGGAGCGGCCTGCTTGACCGCCGCGACGATGTTCGGATAGGCGGCGCAGCGGCAGATGTTGCCGCTCATATATTCGCGAATGTCCTCATCACTGTTGGCGTGGCCCTCTCTCACGCAGGCCACCGCCGACATGATCTGTCCCGGCGTGCAATAGCCGCACTGGAAAGCATCCTGATCGATGAAGGCCTGCTGCATCGGATGCAGCCCGTTGCCACCGGCAAGGCCCTCGATCGTGGTGATCTGCTGCCCCTGCGCGGCGAGCGCCAGCGTCAGGCAGGATAGCACGCGTCGCCCCTCGATCAGGACGGTGCAGGCGCCGCACTGGCCGTGATCGCAGCCCTTCTTGCTGCCGGAAAGCCCGATGTGCTCGCGCAGCGCATCGAGCACGGTTGTCCGCGTATCAATGGTGAGCGGCTTGTCGGCGCCGTTGACGTGAAGGGTGACGTCGACCGGCAACGAGGCATCGGGCAAAACCCGCGGATCGCCGGCGGCGCCGGCGACTCTGGCGGCAAACGGCGCGGCAGCGGCTCCCGCCGCGCCGGTGATGAAAGTCCGCCGATTGAATCCGGATATGGTCGGGGAATTTGTATCGTTGGTCATGACGGCCTCCGCCGCTGGAACAGGAGCGGCGCACGCCTGCGCGCCTCATCGTCTTAACAATGACGATGAGGCCTGGTTCCGAACCGATCGAAGCAGCCGAGTCCGCTGCCTGTGTTGGGCGTAAAATTTTCCTGATGGAACGATGCCCGGTTCCCGGAAAAACCGCCTCAGTATCCCAGCGCGCAGCCGTCCTTGCGCGGATCGGAACCGCCGGTGAGCGTGCCCTTGTCCCAGTCGATCCAGATCGCCTGGCCGCCGCCGAGTGGCGGAATCACGCTGGTGGTTTTGTGCCCGAGCTTCTTCAGGCCTTCGACGATCGCGACAGGCACGCCATCCTCGAGCTGGTAGACGCCCTCGTAATGCAGGCCGCGCGGCATATCGATGGCCTCCTGCACGTCGCAGCCGTAGTCGAGCATGTTGGTCAGCACGTGCACCTGCCCGACCGGCTGGTACTGCCCGCCCATTACCCCGAACGGCATCACGGCGCGGCCGTTTTTGGTAACCAGACTGGGAATAATGGTGTGCAGCGGCCGCTTGCCCGGCGCGATGCAATTGGGATGGCCGGGCTGCACCCGGAAACCGCCGCCGCGATTTTGCAACAGCACGCCGGTCTTGTTGGAGACGATCGCCGAACCGAAAGAATGCGCAATCGAGTTGATGAACGAGCAGGCGTTGCGATCCTTGTCCACCACGGTGATGTAGACTGTCGAAGGATTCATCGGCGGCGCCACCACCGGCAGATCGAGCGTCCGGTCCATGGTTACCCTGCTGCCGTGTTCATCGGCAAATTGCTTCGACAGGATCCTGACCACGTCGACATCGACATGGCCGGGATCGCCGATATACTGCTCACGCATCATATAGGCGACCCGCGCGGCTTCGGCTTCGAGGTGAAACCGCTCGACGCTCATCGCCGGAAATTTCGTGAGATCGAAGCGCGACAGGATGTTCAGCATCACCAGCATGGTGATACCCGGGCCGTTCGGGGGGCACTGCCAGACGTCGTGCCCCTTGTACATAGTGCCGATCGGGATCGTGGTCTCGGTAGTGTTCGCGGCGAAGTCATCCAAAGTGTGCAGGCCGCCGATCCCGCGCAGGGTCTCGACCATGTCCTCGGCGACCGCGCCCTTGTAGAAGGCATCGCGGCCATCCTTGGCGATGGCGCGCAGCGTCTGGCCGAGCTCGGGCTGGTGGATCACGTCGCCGGCGACCGCAGGCCTGCCGTGCGGCAGCAAATAGCGCTCGGTGTTGGTGCCCTTTTTCAGCTTCTCGAACTGGTTTTTCCAGTCGAACGCGGTGCGCGGCGTGACGACATAGCCTTGTTCGGCAGCCCTGATCGCCGGTTGCAGCAAGCTGTCGAGCCCGAACTTGCCGTGATCGCGCAGAATGGTCTGCCAGGCATCGATGGCGCCGGGAATGCTGACGGCATGCGCCGACGTCAGCGGGATCGCATGCAGCTTGCGCTCGATATACCATTCCGGCTTCGCCGCCATCGGCGCGCGGCCGGAGCCGTTATAGGCTACGATCCTGCCCTCGCCTCTGGGCTGGATCAGCGCGAAGCAATCGCCGCCGATCCCGGTGGATTGCGGCTCGATCACCCCGAGCAGCGCACACGCCGCCACCGCGGCGTCCGCGGCGGTGCCGCCGGCCCGCAGCACCTCGATCGCCGTCAGCGCGGCGAGGGGATGCGACGTCGCCACCATCGCGTTCTCGGCGTGGACCGTGGATCGGCCGGCGAGATGAAAATTCCTCATATCAGATTGCTCGCTTTGTCGTTTTGTTCTTCAGGCGTGGGCCTAGATGACATATTCATGCAGGGGTCGGCAATGCCGGGGAACGGATGAGGGCAATGCGACAATCCGGCAACATGGTTCGCGGGGGGCCCCGGGCACATTATATGCGTTGATCGCCGAGCCTTTCCCCGCTGCAGCCCTGCTGATAAACCCCTGATATGCGCTACCAGGTCGCCGCTTTCTATCAATTCGCGAGCTTGCCGGATTTCCGGGAGTTGCGTCAGCCGCTGCGCGAGATCTGCGCCGGTCTCGGGCTGAAAGGCTGCGTGCTGCTGGCCCATGAAGGGATTAACGGCGGGCTTGCGGGCAGCGCGGGCGCCATCGGCGAGTTGATCGATGCGTTGCGGAATGGCCCTCTGTTCGGCGGCCGGCTCGGCAATCTCGAGCTGAAATTCTCGCAGAGTACAGCGATGCCGTTTCAGCGGCTGAAAATCCGACTGAAAAAGGAGATTGTCACCCTGGGCGATGCGCAGGCCGACCCGACGCGGCAGGTCGGCATCTATGTCGACCCCGCCGGCTGGAACGATCTGATCGCGACTCCGGACACGCTCCTGATCGATACCCGCAATGCATTCGAGGTCGCCATGGGCACATTTCCCGGTGCGCTCGACCCCGGCATCCGAAGCTTTGGACAATTCAAGGATTTTGCCGCGCGCCATCTCGATCCACTGGAGCACCGCAGGGTCGCGATGTTCTGCACCGGCGGCATCCGCTGCGAAAAGGCCAGCGCCTTGCTGCTCTCGCGCGGCTTTACCGAGGTCTATCACCTCAGGGGCGGAATTCTCAAATATCTGGAAACCGTGCCGAAAGCCGAGAGCCGCTGGCGCGGCGAGTGTTTTGTCTTCGACGAGCGCGTCGCGCTCGGCCATGGCTTGCGGGAACGCCCGAGGGGACATGATGGCGACGAGTGACGTGCAGACGCTCAGCGACCGGATCGACCTGCTGGAAACCCGGTTGACGTTTCAGGACGTGACGATCGAGACGCTGAACAAGACCATCACCGCGCAGTGGCACAAGATCGACGCGCTGACGCGCCAATTGCAAGCGTTGAACGAACGCCTGCGGGAGGCCGAGGCGCATCGGCCCGACACCCACGACGAACCGCCGCCGCATTATTAGAGATTCACCCGGCGGCCGCCACGAGCGGAAGCAGCTTCGACGCATGGTCGGCTATCACCACCCGGTCGCGGCCGCCGTCCTTTGCGGCATAGAGCGCACGGTCGGCTGCCTCGATCAGCGAGGCGTGTCCAGCCGACCTTTCAATCCCGGGCCAGCATATCGCCCCGCCGAAACTCGCGGTCACCAGCCTGGACGGAAGGTTCAGCACATGAGGGATGCCGGTATCGCGAAGCTCGCGGCGGATCCTTTCCCCGATCCGCGCACATCCCGCCGCGTCCGTATTGGGCAGCAGCATGACGAATTCCTCCCCACCATATCTCGCCGCCAGATCCGTGGTTCGCTTTGCTTCGTCCGCCAAAATCCTGGCGACGGCGCGCAGACATTTATCGCCTGCGGGGTGGCCATAATTGTCGTTGTACGCCTTGAAATGATCGAGATCGATCATCAGGAGCGCCAGGCTCGTGCGCTCGCGATAGGCTCTGCCCCATTCCTCCTGCAACCGTTCGTCGAAGCGGCGGCGATTGGCGAGCCCGGTCAGACCGTCCTCGGTGGCGAGCGTGGCAAGCTTTCCTTCCATGTCCTTCTGTTGGGTGACGTCGCGCGAGATCGCGACCACGCCATCGATCTCGCCGCTGACCTTCCGTGTGATGCGGAGCGTCGATTCGACCCATATCTCGGTTTTTTCCCGATGGCGCGTGCGGTAGGTAATGCGCGCTTCCTCCGACTTGCCTTGCTTCAGGGCGTCGACGATGTTCTGAACGCGGGGCATATCCAGCGGATTGACGCCGGCCAACGCCGGCTTCCCCACCAGCTGCTCGGGCAGCCAGCCCAGGACACGAACCGATGACGGCGAAGCGTATTGCACCAGCTCATCCAGCCCGATGCGGGTCACCATGTCGCTCGACCCTTCCGCCAGCAACCGGAAATTGGTTTCCTTGGAGGCCAGCGCAACCGTCAGCCGTTCCCCTCGCCGCAGTTGCCGAACCAGAAAGAAGCCGATCACCGCGATGATCAAGACCAGGCCGAGAACAAAGGTCAAGCGCATGCGCGCATTGTATCGCCATGGCTCCAGTACATCGCTTTGCGCCTTCGTCACCGCGACTATGAGGGGATAATGGCTGCTCTGCTGATAATATCCGATGCGCTGCGACCCATCGAGGGATGACTGAAAATAGTTCACCCCTGAAATGGCGCCGGAGCGAATACTCTTGAAGAAGGCGCCACCCGAGAGGTCCCGCCCGGCAATGTTTTCGTCGGGACTGCGCGCCAACACGATACCGCCGCCATTCATCAGCGCAATCGAACCGTTGGCACCGACGTCGAATTGCCGGTAAAACTCCGAAAAGTACTTCGCGCCGATCGTCACGAGTGCCACGCCGCCAAAGCTGCCGTCGGGATGATTGAAGCGCCGCGATACGGTTGTGATCCATTCGCCGCTGGTATTGCTCCTGACCGGCTGTCCGATGAAGACGTCTTTACTGGCCGATAGCAGATGGTGGCGAAAATATTCGCGATCGCTGAGGTTGGTTCCGATCTGACCCGACGAGGCAAGCCACTTGCCATTCTCGTCCGCAACGACGAGGCCGTGGATGCGCTCCACCGCGGCCTTGCGAGCGATCAGCACTTCCTGAATTTTCGAAAGCGTCGCCGCCCCCGTCCCGTCCATTTCGAGACGGTTGGCCACACCGAAAATGCTGGTGTCCAGCAAGTCGAAACTGTCTTCGGCGTGTTGCGTCAGCGACCGGGCCAGGTTAGTCACGTCCACTTCCGCGGCCTTCAGACTCGCTTCGCGCGCACTCCATTCCCGCCAGCCGCTCATCCCCAAAATAGAGACGCACACCAGCGCCACAAACGCGCCGGCCCAAATCGGCAAGCGCGACCGACCGATCTTGTGAGAAACAGCGTCCATCTTCAGGGATTCTCCGACCACGGAAAATCCCACGCAGGTCTTATTTATCTCTGAAGCGCAGTCGCAGTAAGTCGGATATCTCCCGCAATCCCGTAGTACTACGGAAGATCGACAACTGGTTTTCCCATACGCTGCGCCAGGTCTTGACGCTAAGTCTTGATCGCAAACCAGATCGCCACGACGATGATCGCCAAAACGAACGCGCCGCACACCGCAGGTGTCACCCGTTTCGTGCTCCCGCTTCGCGGGGAATCATTGGCGGCGTGGTTGAATGGCCGGTTCATCTGCGTTGCTTCGGCAAGGCGCCTTTGCCTTCGCCGTCATGCTTCGACGGCGAAGGCTGTGCCACGCTGACCGGATCTGACGCCGGAAAGCTGCCCACCAGACCGGCTTTCAGTTCGGTGTGGGTGTCGTGGTCGGCGGCAGTGGCCTCGCGCGGATTGGCGGCGTGCCTGTCATGCGCAGCAGGATTGAATTTTTCGGCCATCTCGAACCTCCATTGTCAGAGATAACGCCTGTGTGATTGGGACGTTCCGCAACGAATGACGTCAAGCCCGCCGGAATTGCGCCAATTATAAGCAAAACGTTCTAACCGAAATGCCCGGAAGCGTGCGCAAGTTCCAGGGGATTTTTCGCCATGTGGTCAATATCGAACAGACAGGCACGGCCAAATTCGGTTCGACTGAGCGGGCGGTGAGATTGCGCCTCACCGCCGAAGTGAATTCGCGGTGTTCCGAAAAAAAATTCCGACCCCAGCCCGTTTGGAATTTCTGATTTGGGATTGCCGCTGGACCTAGTCGCCAGGCCGGAGGACTGTGCGCTCGAGGTCTCGTTGCCAAGACGACCCGATAATTGCCGATTTTCCGCAGGCTATCGTGCCATTATTCCGGTCGCGCAGCAAAAAACCTCAAAATTGCCGGGACGGCATCGCCTCCCGGCTTTTTTGTGGGCTGAACGGGCAGCCCGGCGACCTGAATGCCACGGGTCAGACGCGATCGCAGCTTGGCCAAGCCGGTATCGGCAGTGTATCAGGAACGGCATCTTGCCTCCCGATCACCCGGCGGACCCAGCGTTTGACCCAGATTTATCCCACAAAACCCTTCCTCGAAGTGCTTTCCGGCCGCAGGCAGAAGGTGCCGCCGCTCTGGATGATGCGGCAGGCCGGCCGCTATTTGCCGGAATATCGCGAGGTGCGCGCCAAAGCGGGCGGCTTTCTCGATCTCTGCTTCACGCCGGAATTCGCCGCCGAAGTCACGCTGCAGCCGATCCGCCGCTTCAATTTCGATGCCGCCATCATCTTCTCCGATATTCTGGTCATCCCCTACGCGCTTGGCCGCTCCGTGCGCTTCGAGGTCGGCGAAGGGCCGCGGCTCGATCCGCTGGACACCCCGGAGAAAGTCGAAACGCTGGCGCCGCGGGCAGACTTCAGTAAGCTCGAACCGGTCTATGAAGCGCTGCGCCGGGTCCGCCGCGAACTCGATCCCAAAATTGCGCTGATCGGCTTCTGCGGCGCGCCATGGACGGTCGCGACCTACATGGTTGCCGGACATGGCACGCCGGATCAGGCGCCGGCGCGCATGATGGCCTATCGCCACCCGGACGCGTTCGCTGATATCATCGACGTGCTGGTGGAGAATTCGATCCACTACCTGCTCGGGCAGCTCAAGGCCGGCGCCGACGTGCTGCAGATTTTCGACACCTGGGCCGGCGTGCTGCCGCCGCGCGAATTTGCGCGCTGGTCGGTCGAACCAACCCGGCGGATCGTCGAAGGTGTGCGCAAGCAGGTAGCCGACGCGAAAATCATCGGCTTTCCCAGAGGTGCGGGCGCGTTGCTGCCCGGCTATGTCGAGGCCACCGGGGTTGACGCCGTCAGCATCGACTGGACCGCCGAGCCGTCGCTGATCCGCGAGCGGGTGCAGAACCGCGTCGCGATCCAAGGCAACCTCGATCCGCTGGCGCTGATCGCGGGAGGCACGGCGCTCGATCGCGCCATCGACGACGTGCTGGAGAATTTCGCCGAGGGACGGCTGATCTTCAACCTCGGCCACGGCATTCAGCCGGAAACCCCGATCGCACATGTCGAGCAGATGGTGAAGCGGGTGCGGGCGTTTGGCGGCTAATGCTGGCCGCCGAAAGGAGGCTGGATCATTCCGCTCAAACCGGAAAACAGATCACTCCGGCCGGCTGCGCTCGATGATTTCGGCCGCGCCCTTGCCCAGCAACTCAAGCCCGACCGCGCGGCCGAGTTCACGCGGACGGTTGGCGGGACCCGTGCGCGAGGCCTCGATGAAGAGGCCGCCTGCTTCATCGAGCACCGAGGCGGTCAGCGACATCTGTTCGCCCTGAATGGCTGAAAACCCCGCGATCGGCGAGTTGCAATGGCCGTTGAGCACCCACAGCACCTCGCGCTCGGCGTCGGCGCTGCGATGCGCGGCGGGATCGTCGATGCCGGCGAGGATGCGCCGCGTCTGCCAGTCGTCGATGGCACATTCCACTGCGACGATCCCCTGCCCGACCGCCGGCAGCATTTCCTGAATGGAAAACTCGTAGGCAATACGGCTTGCCAAGCCGACGCGCTCGAGGCCGGCACGCGCCATGATCAGCGCATCCGCCGGTCCGACTTCGCCTCCGTCCGGAAGCCGCTGCAATTCCAGACGATCGAGCTTGCGCACGCGGGTGTCGGCGGCGCCGCGATAATGGATCACCTCGATTTCCGGAAACAGCCGGCGCGCATAGGCCGCGCGCCGTACCGCGTTGGTACCGATCTTGTATCCCCTGCCGGCCGATCGCCTGAAGTCGTCGATTGAAACGCCCGGCCGCAGCACCAGCACATCGCCGGGAGGATCGCGCGCGAGCGTGGCACCGATCACCAGCCCCGGGGTATCTTCGTTGCCCGGCATGTCCTTGAGCGAATGCATCGCGGCGTGCAATTTGCCCGATCGAACGGCGTTGCGGATTTCGGCCACGAATGCGCCGCCCTTGCCGCCATGTTTCAGGAGCTTGCTGGTCTGATCGGAATCGCCTGTCGTTTCGAACTTGACGATCTCGACATCGAGATCGGGCACGGCCGCGATCAGGCGGCTGGCAATTTCCTCGGTCTGGGCCAGCGCCATGACGCTCTTGCGCGTGCCGATCCGCAATTGAGTTGCCACCACTTACGCTCCATTCGAGGCCGCAGAGGAATCCGCGGCAAGCTGTCCGCGGGAACTTAAAGCCAGCCCGCGCCGGAATGCAAACCATGCGAGGGCCGGCTGCGCTAGCGCGCATCCTGCAATATCATGTCGGAGGCCTTCTCCGCGATCATGATGACAGGCGCGTTGGTATTGCCCGACACCAGATCCGGCATGATCGAGGCGTCGACCACCCGCAGGCCCTCGATGCCGCGAACACGAAGCCGCGCATCGACCACGGCCAGCGGATCGCTTCCCATCCGGCAGGTCGAGGTCGGGTGATAGACGGTGCTGCCGCGCTGCCGGCAGAAGTCCAGCAGCGCCTCGTCGGTCGTCACCTTGGCACCGGGATCGACCTCTTCGACCACGTACGGGCGCAGCGCGGGGGCCCGCAGGATGTTCCGCAATTTCTTCAAACCTTCGACATTGGCGCTGCGATCGACCTCGGTTGCGAGGTAGTTGATCCGGATCTCCGGCGGCGCGGAAGGGTCGGCGCTGCGGATGCGAAGCGAGCCCCGGCTTTCGGGGCGCAATTGACAGACCGAAGCCGAAAATCCCGAAAACGAATGCAGCTTTTCGCCCATCTTGTCGGTCGAGAAGGGCAGAAAGTGAATCTGGATGTCCGGCGTGGCAAGCCTTGGATTGGTCTTGAAGAAGGCCCCAGAAGTGCCGGCGGCGATAGTCAGCGGTCCCTTGCGAAACGCCGCGTATTGCACGCCGGCCATGATGCGGCGGACCGGATGGTTGACGATGTCGTTGAGCGTGATCTTTTTCGTGCAACGCATCACCACCCTGACCTGCATGTGATCCTGCAGATCGCTGCCGACCCCCGGCGAATCCAGTACGACATCGATACCGTGCTTTCGCAGCAATTCCGCGGGACCGATGCCCGAGAGCTGCAGCAATTGCGGGGAATTATAGGCCCCGCTCGAAACCAGTATTTCCTTGCGCGCCCGCGCTGTTCTCAGTGTGCCTGCCCGGCGATATTCGACGGCCACCGCGCGCCGCCCGGCGAATACGACGCGCTGCGCCAGCGCGGAAGTCTCCACATGCAGGTTGATGTGGCCACTCGCAGGGCGAAGATAGGCGACCGCCGTGCTCGCGCGCCGGCCGCCCCGCGTCGTGGTCTGGAAAAACCCCGCGCCTTCCTGGGTGGCGCCATTGAAGTCGGGATTCCGGGGTATGCCGGCCTCGGCCGCAGCCTCGATAAACGCCGCCGAGAGCGGATCGGCGTAGATCAGATCGGAAACCGGCAGCGGGCCGCCGACGCCGTGAAAATCGTCGGCGCCGCGTTGCTGGTCCTCGGCTTTCCTGAAATACGGCAACACGTCGTCAAATCCCCAGCCGCTGTTGCCGTGCTGGCGCCAGCGATCGTAATCCTCGTGCTGGCCGCGAACGTAAAGCAAGCCGTTGATCGAACTCGATCCGCCCAAAACCTTGCCGCGCGGCTGAAACACCGTCCGCCCGCCCAATCCCGGTTCGGGCTCGGTCTGGTACATCCAGTTGACGGTCTTTTCCTTGAACAGCCGGCCATATCCAAGCGGCACATGGATCCAGAGGTTTCGATCTTTCGGACCGGCTTCGAGCAGCAGCACGGAATTTTTCCCGTCTGCGCTCAGGCGATTGGCCAGCACGCATCCGGCCGATCCCGCACCGACGATGACATAGTCGAATTCGAGCGTTTCCTCGGTCATGTCCTGCGGTTCACTTTTCTTCTGGGTCCGCCGCTTGGCGCGCGTCATACCCCATCGCGCCACGGTTTCATACAGTGGTTTGCCGCAAACCGACCGCATATGCGGCATGCAGGTGACAGCCTGCTGGCCGGCTTCTATCCGTACTACACGGCAGACATCTGGAGCATTTTTCGAATGTTGAAGGAGATAATTTTGCCGGGCGGGCCGGCCGCGACCGACGGTCTGCCGGCGGAACGCCGGCGCTGGGCGGCCGCTGCGATTTTCACCGCGATCGCGATGGCCTCGCTCGACACCGCGATCGCCAACATCGCGCTGCCGGCGATCGCGGTCGATCTTCATGTCAGCCCGGCCGACGTCATCTGGGTGGTGAATGTCTACCAGATCGCCCTGGTGGCAACGTTGCTGCCGCTCGCCGCGCTTGGCGAAATCCTCGGTCACCGCCGGGTTTATCTCGCCGGCCTGCTGCTGTTCACGCTGGCGTCGCTGGCCTGTGCGTGCGCCTGGTCATTGCCCAGCCTACTGGTGGCGCGCGTGCTGCAGGGTCTGGGTGCCAGCGGCATCATGAGTGTGAATGCGGCACTGGTTCGTTTCGTCTATCCGGCGCGGCTGCTGGGCCGCGGTGTCGGACACAATGCGCTGGTGGTGGCGACGGCCTTCACGCTCGGCCCGACGGTTGCCTCCGGCATTCTGGCGATCGGGCCGTGGCCGTGGCTGTTTGCCGTCAACATTCCATTCGGCCTGACCGCGATGCTGATCGGTCTGAAGACAATACCGCGCACCCCGCGGGCGACGCATGCGTTCGATTTTCCAGGCGCGCTGCTGGCCGTGAGCGCGCTCGGCCTTTTCATTGTCGGAATTGGAAGCGCGACCCATCACGCCCAGCTCTGGCTGGTATCGATCGAGCTTGCCGTCGCCGTGCTGCTGGGCTGGATTCTGATCCGGCGGCAGGCGGATCACCCGGCGCCAATGCTGCCGATCGACCTGTTTCGCCGGCCGCTGTTTGCGCTGTCCGCCGCCACCTCGATCTGCTCGTTTTCGGTGCAGGGCCTGGCCTTCGTCTCGCTGCCCTTCTACTTCGAGGATATTCTCGGCCGCTCGCAGGTCGAGACCGGCTTTTTCATGACACCCTGGCCGCTGGTAGTGGCCATCATGGCGCCGATTGCCGGACGGCTGTCCGACCGCTATGCGGTCGGAATCCTTGGCGGCATCGGCCTCGCTCTGCTCGGTGTGGGAATGGCGCTGCTGGCGTCGCTTCCGGCGAGCCCCGGCGTCACCAACATCGTCTGGCGCATGGCGATCTGCGGATGCGGATTTGGCTTTTTCCAGGCGCCGAACATCAAGGCCCTGATGTCCAGCGCACCGGCCGGTCGCAGCGGCAGCGCGAGCGGCATCGTGGCTACGGCCCGCCTGACCGGCCAGACGGTCGGCGCGGCGCTCGCGGCGCTCTGCTTCGGCCTCGCCGGCCGCGAAGGCGCCACGCTCGCTTTGGTGCTCGGCGCCGGTTTCGCCGCATTGGGATGCGTGATGAGTTTTCTGCGCCTTGTCGTCACGCCGCAGCGCAGTGGATAGGGTTGCGAAATTTTGTGCAAAATCCGGCCCGTTGGCGACTGGATAAATTTGCTTCGAAAGTTATAACTTCAACACAATGGTACGTTGGCAGGACCGGGGCGGTTATCATGGCGGCGGATATTCGAGCGCTGACCGGGGTGCGCGGCGTCGCCGCGGTGGTCATCGTGGTCTATCATTTTGGCAAGTTTCATCTGGATCGCGCCACCGGCGTCGAGGTTTGGAAGGTCCCCCACGGCTATCTGCCGGTCGACATGTTTTTCATGTTGAGCGGATTTGTGATCGGTTATGTCTACCGGGACGCATTCCTTTCCGAGCCCTGGACAAATTACAGGACGTTTCTCATCAAACGCTTTGCGCGGCTGTACCCGGCCTACATCGTGATAGCCGCCTTCTACGCTCTGAAAATCGCGCTCGGCCTGACCGGCGAGGAGACGTTTGCCCGCTTCAACGGCTTTGACATCATCGGCAATCTGCTGATGCTGGTCGGCTGGGGACTGCATATCTATCCGCTAATCGGCGTGTCGTGGGCATCGAGCGCGGAGCTCGGCTCTTACTTCGTCGCGCCGGTCCTGATGAAATACACGCTGCACAAGGGCGTCGCCTGGTGGGCCGCCTGCATCGTCCTTTCCTTGGCTGGCATCTATTTGATCAGCATCAGCGGTCTGGGCTCGAGCGGCCCGCTCGACGTGGTCTCGGACAGCTCGTTGCTGCCGCTGCTGCGGGCCATTGTGGGCTTTACCCTCGGGCTCGCGACATTTCGCGTCGCATTGTATCTGGACCGCCTCTCCGCACTGATCCAGGACATTCTCGTCGTCGCCGTCCTGGCCGCGATCGTCGCCTCTGCCGTCTTTATTACGGACGATCTGGTCGTCTATCTCCTGTTCATTCCATTCATTGCGATCCTGTCGCGTGACGGGCGAGCGGCGCAATTTCTGTTCGGCAACCGGCTCGTCTATCATCTCGGCGTGATTTCCTATTCGATCTATCTTATCCACCCGCTCTTTATAACTTTCGCCGAGCGTTCCTCGCGTCATTACGGAAGCACGGTGACGGCCTATGTGGTTTGCATGCTTGTCAGCTTCGCGGCGATCTGGCTGTTGTCCTGGTTGAGTTATCGATTTGTGGAAATGCCCGGACGGCAATTCGTGACCGGACTGTTCAACCCGAGGGTCAAGCCCGCATCGGCGGGCATCTGATTCGCGATCGCGTCGCCGCTCGATAATGAGGCTGTGTGCCCGGCGATTGAGCATAACAACTTGACGTGAGGGTCTTTTCCTCCGGTCGACGCCGGCGCTATCGTTGCCGGAATGTATCTTCCTTCAACAAAGCCTGTTGCACCAAGCTCTGATGCGCTTTCGGCCTGGGCGCGGCGCCTGGCGCTGATCGCCGTTTTTCTCGGTGCCGCGCCGGCAACGACGCTTGGTGGCGAGCCCTCCGGCGTGGCTATTCCCCATCGGGGCCTGTGGCCTGACCCTGTCGATTCCCCCGCGGAGTTCGATCGCGCGTCGCGCGCCGAGATCCTGGTATTTGCCCATGCGCTTGCCGATAGCGAGACGCTGAGCGATGGCGCATTGAAGGGCAGGCTTGGGATAGATGCCATCGATGCCGCATCGGTGCAGCGGTTGCGGCATGAACTCTGGAAACGTCTCGCCGCAAACTATGTCACCGCCACAGCCGGCTGCGCCGTCCATGAAGCATTTTGTCCGATCGAATCCGGGTCAGGCGATCTGCGCCACGACGCCGAAGCGTTCTCTGCCGCCGACGTTCAGCCGCGCTATAAATCGTGGTTCGAGGATGCGGCGCGATTTCAGCTGACATATCTCGACGAGCTGCTTCGGCTGGCCGCGCTGTTCCCCCGCGCCAATAGCGAGGTCGAGACCCTCAACGACAATGAATCGCCGGGCTGGGGATTACCCGATCGCCACTTTCTGCTTTCGTTTGACGATGGTCCCACCCGCGATACGGAGCGGCTGGGACCGAACGCCGAGGACACCGACCTCACGCTCGACATGCTCCGGCGCAATCACGTCAATGGCGTTTTCTTTGCCGTCGGCGCGTCGTTTCAGGCCCGCATGCAGGACTCATCTGTCGACGCCATGAGGAGCCTCTACTCCGGCATGTGTGTCGGATCGCATGGCTGGCTGCACAAATCCCACGAGACATGGTCGCAGTGGCAGGATTCGGTCGCTTCCAGCTCGAAGCTGGTTCACGATACACTGCCGGATTCGTATGTTCCGGCATTTCGTCCACCTTACGGCCAGCGTCAGCCCGACAGCGGGCCATATTTTAGGGATCGCGGATTGAAGGTCATGCTCTGGAACATCGATTCCCATGATTGGGACGATGGCTTGAGGGCGGACCAGGTCGAACAGCGCGTGATGTCACTGATGCTGCTTTGGCGCCGCGGTTTTATTCTCTTTCACGACTTTTTCCCGAGAGCCCGAATGGTGGTGCCCCGGCTGATCTCATGGCTGGCGCACGACGACGTTGCCTGGGTCGACTGTCACAGGATCAATTGGTCGGGCCGGGCCGCTGACGGATTGCTTTCGAACGCCGATAAATCGGCGTTCGCCCGCAGATAGTCGCCCTCATTGCGCCGCCGTCACCACCGGCCGGGACGACGGCCAAGTCGCCTCACGCGGCAACAAACCGATGACCGGACTCGGCGAGATGCTGATGCGCCTTCAGAACATCAACCAGGTGATCGACGTCCTCGCGCCGATGTCCGGCGTTCAACTGGATCCGCAGCCGTGCGGAGTTGAGCGAAACCGCCGGGAAGCGGATGGCATCGACGTGAATGCCTTCCTTGCGAATGGCAAGCGCGAGTTCTTCGTTCCTGGCTTCGTCGCCGAGCCAGATCGGGACGATCGGGGTCTCGGTCGATAACAGTCTGTAGTTCAGGCTGGCCATGCGCTTGACGAAATATCTTTGATTGTCCCATAGCCGCTGCCGGCGCTCCGGCTCGTCGGTGACGACGTCAAAGGCTGTCGATATCACCATCGCCTGATCCGGTGGCAGCGTGGCGGTGAAGCCGTAGGCAGCGGATGTCATTCGCAGGATTTCGGTGATCAAGCCATTGGCCGCGATGTAGCCGCCGATCGTGCCGAAGGCCTTGCTCAGTGTGGCCATGTAGATCAGCCGTTCGCTCGAAACCTTGAAATGCTCGAGCACGCCGCCGCCGGAGGCGCCGAGCACGCCGGTGCCATGGGCATCGTCGACATAGACCATCGCGTTGAAGCGCTCGGCGAGAGTCAGAATATCGGGAAGCGGCGTGATATCGCCGTCCTGGCTGAATACGCCATCGGTCACGATGATCTTCGAGGTGGCCGTCGAGCGACGCAGCAGCGTTTCAAGATGATTGAGGTCGCGGTGACGATAGCTGTATCGCCTGACGCCGGACAACCGCATGCCTTCGCGAATGCTGACGTG
>Ga0302320_10006054_pt1 | contig 26969 bp, 27 predicted proteins | sample Bog_T0_3_FD_202130 | JGI IMG/M metagenome (GOLD analysis project Ga0302320, IMG submission 202130) | Peat permafrost microbial communities from Stordalen Mire near Abisko, Sweden - Bog_T0_3 | ecosystem: Environmental > Terrestrial > Soil > Wetlands > Peat | place: Sweden: Abisko, Stordalen Mire...
TGTCCTGCCATGACTTTGTGGACAATCAGGTGCGGCTGCAACTGTTCGTGCTGGCCTACAATTTGGGCAACTTTCTGCGGCAGGCGGTGCTGCCGCAATCGGTGCGACACTGGACATTGACGACGTTGCGGGAGAAACTGATCAAGATCGGGGCGAAGGTGGCGCGCCATTCCGGGAAGATCGTCTTCCAGATGGCGGAGGTGGCGGTGCCGCGAGAGTTGTTCCGGACCATTCTGGAAAGGATTAGCCGGCTGAGATTGGCAACCGCACCGTCAGGATGAAGAAAAAGACTCAACAATCGCATGAAAACAACGACAAGCACGGAAGAGGTGTCTTCGCATCCAGTAGAAAAGGGGCGTTGCGAGCCAAAAAAGCATCGAAACAGCCCTGTGCCAGAGAACAACCGGAACGGACTGGATAAAAAGTTCTTGCAAATCTATGGAGCAGGACGAAAATCACGAAAAAGGCCCACGCTGGTCGTGGGCAAGAAACCATATGGGAAATGTCAGATGGAAATCGCAATAACCTTGAAAACAACTTGCCAAACTGTGCGAAGGAAAGATAATGCCGAAAAACAGCCCACCCCTGTCGTGGGCTGGAAACCATATGGGAAATCTCACCTAAGAATCGGAGGAAAATATGTCGAATGCTCGCAAAGATGAAGCCAAGGCAGTGCGGACCACCATCGTGGGTGGCCGGCCGCCGGGCAGTGGCCGGAACAACGTCCCGGTGCCACGAGGCATTGAAGTGCTGGTCAAGAAAGCGTCGGTGGATGCGGAGTTTCGCGAGTTGCTCCTGAAGCAGCGGGGCAAGGCTGCGGCAACTATTCAACTCGAACTCGATCCGGCGGAAAACACCATGTTAAGCGCCATCCCACGAGAGCAATTGGCCCAGATTGTGGATCATACCACCGTCCCGATGGAACTGCGGACAGCGTTCATGGGCCGGGTGGCCCCAGTGATGCTGGCCGCGCTTGGTGTAAGCTTGGCGGCGTCCAGCCTCGACGCCCAACTCCTTATTCGTGCCAACCCCACGTCGAACCCTCTAGACGGAACGACCACGAGCGTGCCGCTTCCCAATGACGAGATCACCAACCCACCTCCGCCGCAGACACCCTTCATCGTGGCGGGCTTGATGATGCCCGTGCCGCCGCCAATATCGCCCACCAACCCGCCATCCACCAACGCGCCTTCGCCGACGACCAATGCCGTCCAACCAGACCTCCCCGTTATCATCGCCGGTTTGATGCGGACGCCGCCCGCCAATCCGCCTCCCACCAACGCGCCATCCACCAACGTAATTTCGCCTCCGATCCGCGGCATCCAGCCCAACGTCCCGGTCTTCGGTGCGATGATTAGGACACCCGAGCCGCCACCCACCAATGCGACACCAGCCGAGCCGACGCCCACCAATCCGCCGTCTGCCGACCAACCACCCGTCAATTAGCATTTCCCATATTCGGCGTTCCATGAAACGAGAAGACCCAAGCCACCAGTCCGTTGCCCTGGGCCAGTTGCGCTCTGCCAACAGCTATCATTTCCGGATGTCGGGCTTCGGATTTTGCACCCTCCGCAGAACTGCCACGGAGGACGGATGGATTTCGGATTTCGGATTTTCACCACGTTCATGCCCTCTGACCTGACCCTTATCAACCTCAATCTGCTCTTCATTCGCTACGGAGGGCAAATCGAGCGCGAACGCCACGTCCCTCTCGGCTGCCTCTATCTGACTCGGGCGCTGGAGGCGGCCGGCTTCACCGTTGATTTTCGGGATTACCAATTATGCGAATCGGAGGACCCGTTTGATCTCGACGCGTTTCTCGACTTTGTGGCCGAACCCGCGCCAGTCATTGGTTTATCCTGCATGGCGAACTTGCTGCCGTTCACACTCCTGGCGGCCGAGGCCCTCAAAGCCCGCTATCCGGATCGCAAGGTCGTCCTCGGCGGGGTCGGCACCAAGGCCGTGGAAGACAAAATCTTGCGCCGCTTTCCTGGGATCGACGTCATCGCGCGCGGCGAAGGCGAAGAAACCGGGCCGGAGCTGATGCGCGCCTTGGGCACCGCGAGCACCGATGCTCTGGCCTCGGTTCGAGGCATCTCCTACCGCCGCAACGGCTCGATAGCGCACAATCCCGACCGGCCCCGCCTGCGCAATCTCGATGCGCTCCCCTTTCCCGCCTTCGAGAAGATCGCCCTCGGTCGTTATCAGGGCTACGGCATGATGACCAGCCGCGGCTGCCCGTATCCCTGCACCTTTTGCTCGGTGGCGCCGGTTTGGAATTATCAGAGCTTCTCGCGCAGCCCGCAGAACATCGTCGAGGAAATGGCCCTGCTCCATCGCCAGGTCGGCGTGGACTTGTTCCTGTTTCAGGATGAGTTCTTTGTCTCGGGCAAAAAGCACGTGATGGCCTTTTGTGAGGCTCTGGCGCGCGCCGGGCTGGCCGTCAAATGGAAAGCCTTTGGCCGCATCAACCTGATTGACGAAGAAATGATGCGCGCGATGGCGCAATCCGGCTGTGTCGAAATGCGCTTCGGCATCGAATCCGGCTCCGACCGCGTGCTCAAACTCATCAAGAAAGGCTTCACCGCGGCCGAATCGCTCGAGCTGATTCCCAAGGCGGTCCAAATCTTTCCGAGCGTGGATGTGTTCTACGTCTGGGGATTTCCGTTCGAGACCATGGAGGACTTCAACCAAACGCTTTTCCAGATGGTCTCGTTTCGCACGATGGGCGCGCGGATCCTGCCCAGCCTGCTTTGCCTGCTGCCGCAAACGCCCATTTACGAGGATCTCGCCCCGGACTCCCGCCTCGAATTCTGTCCCTGGCTCCTGCCGGAGTTTGTGCTCACCGGTCACGAGGTGTTGCGCGGCAACAACGTCGAGGTGCCGGCACGGCACCGCCGTTACTTCGATCTCATCACCGCCAATCCGGACATCTTCCCGGGCTTTTTTCACTTTGACCTTGAAGGAAACGTAATGCCCAAGCTCGAACTGCTCCGCCGCTTCGGCTTTTACCTCAAGCCCGAACTCGTGGCCGAATCGAACCGCGACAGTTGCGGTGCGCCGCGGCTGGAACAAGTGACGGGCAAAGCCGGAACTGATGATGAAATGATTACCATGCTCTACCGCAAAGCAGGAAAGACCGGGAAACGGGTTTCGATATTGGGTTTCGGCTGCATGCGCCTGCCGATTAGGGAGGGGAAACTTCATCTCATCGATGAAGAGCAGGCCCTGGCCATGGTGGACAGCGCCATTCGTCAGGGAGTGAACTATTTCGACACCGCCTACGTGTATCACTCGGCTGCGCCCTTTGAGGCGGGCATGAGCGAGGTGTTCCTGGGCCAAGCGCTGAAAGGCCGGCGGCACAAGGTCAATGTGGCAACCAAGCTGCCCAGTTGGCTGATTGGCAGCCGGGCCGATATGGACCGGTATCTGGACCAGCAGCTCGAACGGCTGCAAACCGACCATATCGACTTCTACCTCCTGCACAGCCTTACGGGACCGTTGTGGAGCAAACTCAACCAGCTTGGCGCTGCCCAATTCCTCGACGCGGCCATCGCCGATGGCAGAATCCAGCACGCCGGTTTCTCTTTCCACGACGAGGCCCCGCAGTTCAAACCGATCGTGGACGCCTACGGCTGGTCGTTTTGCCAGATTCAATACAACTTCATGGACGAAGACTTTCAGGCAGGGCGGGCGGGCCTGGAATACGCGGCCAGCAAGGGGCTGGGGGTCGTCATCATGGAACCACTCCGCGGCGGCGGCCTGACCGCGAGAATTCCGGCTGAAGTGCAAACCGTGTGGGACAAAGCCCAGATCAAACGGACCCCTGCGGAATGGGCGCTGCGGTTTGTCTGGAACCGGGCCGAGGCCAGTGTGGCGTTGAGCGGCATGAGCGAGATGTGGCAACTTGAGGAAAATATCAAATACGCCGGCGGAGGACTGGCCAACTCGCTAACGGCCACCGAACTGAAACTGGTCCAGGAAGCCAAGGCCATTTACCAGTCTCGCATCCGTGTCCATTGCACCAATTGCGGCTACTGCCTGCCCTGTCCCGCTTCAGTTCAAATCCCCGCCAATTTCCAGCAACTGAACAGCCTGGCGGTTTACCAGGACCGCAAATTTGCCGAGTTCTTCTATCGTCATGTCCTCACCACCGAGCAGCGGGCCTCTCACTGCGAGGAATGCGGCCGATGCGAAGACGCCTGTCCGCAGCACATCCCGATTCGGGCGATCTTGAAGGAAGTGGTGCGGGAATTCGAGCATGGGTGAAGTGGATTAATCCTGAAAAGCTGAGTTCAAGAGCTTTGATCAAGGGCTTAAGAACCCCAAATGGAAACCAAACCGCGCCACCAAAAAACGGCCTTGTGAGAAAACCGCCAAGGCTTAAGCGACCAACGCCCGGCGCGGCTCCAAGGCGGCTTCCGGCGGAAACCGACTGAAAACGGGACACCGCACCCGTCTTCACTTTGTCCCGGAAACACATCTTCAGTCGAGTGACTGTAACGCCAGCAAGAGGCGCAACGTGCGCCCACGCGAAACAATATGCTGGCAACAACACTCGAAATTATTCGGAGCGGTTTGAGAGCCGACCCGTCACTGACATCAAGCGACCGCGCTCGCCTCTTGGCGGTTCTTCGCAAAGGTGTAGCCAAGTCCGAAGATGAAACAAGCGCCGAGCGCGTGGCGCGAATCATTTTAAGGATGTGGCTTATCCATTCAACTACGGGCTTTACGACAAGATTGTTGAACTAGGCGGATTATAAAAATGAAAACACGATTAATATTTGCATTTTGGTTGGCATCTTTGACCGTCAGTTGGGCTCAAGTCGGTGACGTGCAAATCACGTTCAAGGTCATGGATGATTCGGGCAAACCCGTGCCAGGGTCAGCAGTCAGTGTGTTTGCCGTCCGGCAGAAGTCACTTCTTATCCCTTTGACTATTAGCAATGCTGAACAAAAAGAAACTGATGCCGTTACGGGCAAGGAAGGCTTGGCGGTGATCAAAGCGTCATCGGTTTTAGACGGTCGGGTATACGCAGCAGTCTTCGCCATTCGCATCAGGAGGTTCAGACTTGGACGGAACGGCTCGCCAATTTGCGCGAGGATTTGACGCTCCGGCAGGACACGGGCGGCGACAAATTCCGTATCGAACTGGACAAACAGGTTTTGGACAATCGCGGCGTCGCCGGGGAGTTGCTGTTGCGGCGGGCCGAGAAAATCAAAATGCGATTCGGCGAAGACATCCGCATCGGGCGCTTTGCCGGTTTTGATTTGTTCATCCGTTCCGGTTTCAACAACACCGCCGAACTCGTGCTGCGCGGCAAAAACAATTACAGCACCCGCGTCACGGACATGGCGCTGGGCACCATCCGTTCGCTCGAATCCATGGGGCAGGCATTTGAGGAACGCGCCGCGCGACTGGAATCCGACATCAAGGATTCGCAAAAGCGCGCGACCGAACTGGAGGCCAAGGTGGGTTCACCCTTCGAGAAGGAGGAACGGTATCATCATCTGGCCAGACGCCAGTCGGAAATCGAAGAGCAGCTTGACCTCACCAAAAATCAGGCTCCCAACCAGCTCGACACTGGTGCTGCCGACGAAGTTGAAGAAAAGAATTCAGAGGTTCAGACCACGGCCAAGACGATTCGTTCCCAAACCAAGCCATCCATAAAAATATGATTCCCCATCCTGAAAACCCCGGCCTTCGGCTTCGCATGCTCCGCTCCCGGACATCCAAAACGCAAAAGGCATTTTCCGATCATTGCCAGAAACTCGGCCTGTCCATCACGCGGAACATGATTGCCAATTGGGAAACCTCGCGCAGCGATATTCCGGCGCAGATGATTCCGTTGCTGACTTATGCCCTTGAGGTCGAAGTCACCGACTTGCTGCCGGATTTAAGGAAGCCGGCGGCGCCTTTATCTGCAACGAACAAACAGGCGGATTCAAATAACAAACCTGCAAATAAGAAGGGGAGTGTTGCCGGCTGGTTTTCGCTGAATAATTTGTTCTTCAAAAAAGTTCTCGCGCCAGCTTTTGCATGGTTTCATGTGTTCCGTCTGCCACCAAGAAAGAATCCAACGACAAAAAAACCAATTGTCGCGCCGGCCCGGCATTACCGGCGCCGGATAACCGTTTTGTGCATGTGATCCACGCGCAAGATTTTTCCAACCGGTAAAATATTCCCATGAATATTCAAGAAAGACAAATTGAATTCTTGAGCCATCAGGTTCTCCCCGCACGCCTGGACGTGTTTCAAACCGCGTGGTTTCTTGGCTTCAAACCTCATGACATTCCGGTTCTGGCCGGGGCGGGAATTGCAGCAACGGACTCAAGTAATACGTTCCGGCGGGATCAATGATGACGACGCGTTCGCGCTGCTTGAATTGGGATACGATGTGGTAACGGTCCATCGCCGAGAGCAGCAGGACGGCGACGGTGAACGCAAACCAGAACCACGGCAGGCGGTCGCGCTGCACCAGCAGTCGCGCGAAGTCAAAGCCCTTGCGGGCGGCCACCACGCGCACGGGCACGGTTCCCGATGAGTTTGTGGGGGTATTTTTTATTTCCATAAGTCAGTAATAATTGGGTTTGGATTTGGCGATGAGGTCGCGGACGGATTTGTCGCCGGTGATGTCGTCACCGGGCCGACCGCGCGCGGAACGCGGCGGCAGGCCGGAACCGGCGATGATAATGGCTCCGGCACTGCCCATGTTGGCGGCGGACGACATGGTGCTTAACAATCCCGCCATGCCCGCCGCGCCGGCGGTGACGGCGGGGATGCCAATCGGTGCGGCACTGGCGGCTGCGCCCGCAGTCGTGGCGGCGGTCTGGAGAAAACTGCTGACACCGCCGGCGAGCAACGCGCCGCCGGCCTGGATGCCGTGGGCAATGACGTTCTGGATAATGACCGGCGCGGCGATGGTGCTGAAGATGATCCAGAATGCGACGACGGCGACGCCGATGGTCTTTTGCAAATCCGGCAGCGTGGAAGTGGGGTCAATATATTCAAAGCTGGGATCGGTCATGAAATCGAGAATGCCTTGGGTGACGAGTGCAGCGAGCGCCCAACCCAGCGGCCAGAGGAGCACGCCGACGAGATTCAAGAGATAACGGTTGCCGGTATGTTTCAACGCGGGGATGGCCATGAAGCCAATCAAGAGCGGCGAAAGCGCGTAGCCGAGATTCAGGATGATCGTCTGAAAGATGTAGGCCCAGAACATCATCAACGACGCAAACTGGCCGACGAGCCAGAGGACGGCGGAGATGATCAAATCAGTCGTAAAATTGTGGAGCTGCGACATGACGTTCCACCATGACGAGGTCGTGGTTGGATCGCGCTTGATGATGAGCAATTGGTTGAACTGCTGATAGACGTTGGCCGGGTCAACGCCCAAGCCGGAGAGGATGGAAGTTTGCAGCAAATTTTGGAGGGTGTTGCCCCAGGCGGGCAGGAACACGAGCAGCGACGTGAGAATCAAGAGGCGCAGCAAAAGGTTCAGGATGGATTTGTGCGACGATCGGTGCATCACGGTGGCGATGACGCCGACGATGAAAAGGGCGAAGGCCACGCTCAACAGCAGGGTGTGGAGTTCACCACATTTGGCGAGGAACGTGGGGAAGATGCTGTCGAACGTGGCCATAATGTTTGAAGGGATTGAAGGTTATGGGGTGGGAAATACCGTCGGTGCGTTCAGCAACTGGAACTTCGCCGTGTAGTTGCTGACGGATTCCGCGAACTCGGCGTTCTGCTGTTCGGTCAACGCCACAATTTGTTTCTGCTGGTCGTTGCGGTTTTGGATGTCCTGCACCATCGCGGCAGACGCGGCCTGATTCACCTCGTCATCGGTGCTGGCAAGGTCGGCGTTGAGGCCGGTGAGCACCCCGTGCAACTTTTGAACTTCGGCATCGGTGGTCGCGTTCTGAAGCTGCTGTGTCGTCTGCACTATCTGGTCCTTGATGGCCGCGCGCCGTTGCGCCGCGTTGTCGGCGACCGCGACGTAGTTGCTGGCGGTGTTGATGATGGCCGAGAACGGCTCGTATTGATTGGCGGGCCGCTGGACGGTCTGGCCATCGGGCGTCTGGAAGCTGGTGCCCACGGTGGCGTAGATGCCCGCATCATTAAAGTTCAGCGCGATGTTGCCGTTGGCATTGGCGACGAGAGTTTCGAGTTTCAAATTCGGCTCAAGGCTCTGCAAGTCGGCGTTCAAGGGAGCGACCATGGACAGCAGCACCTTGCCCGGATTGCCGAACACGGCCTCGTAATTCTTGAACTCGGTCAACTGGCTGGTGAGCGTGTTGATCTGCTGCACCTGGTTGTCAATCATGGTGACGTATTTGGCAATGCTCTCGGCTTCGTCAACGATCTGCTGGACGTTCATGGTGGGGTCATAAACGATCCACTGCGCGCGGGCGGAGAACGCCAGCGGCAGGGCGATGAGGGCGGCTACGATTAGTTTTTTCATGTGCATTTTTCCTTTCGTGTTTGGTTGTGGTTTCAGTTTTCGATGCGGAGAAATTGGGTGGTGGGTTTGAAGATCACGCCGTCAATGGTCTGCTCCGGCAGATGCACTTCATACAGCCGGACCCGGCCTTCGTCGCCGGCCTTGGCCTGCTGCATAGCGACGAAAAGCCAGTATTGTTGTTTGACGGCGTCGCTGCGGCCCTTGTCGTAGCCGGTCTGGTAGGACTGGGAGTCCAGCTTGCTGTTGGCGAGGTGAAGCCCTTCACCGAGCAGCGCGCCACCCGCCGCGCCGCCGACAATGGCGTAGGGATTGTTGTGGGACAGTTCAGCGCCGAGGGCCGCGCCGCCCGCGCCCAACCCCACATCCGTGGTAGTCCGGGTCACGGCGGCGCAGCCCGTGAACAGACACATGACGCAGGCAAGCGGAATGAATTGAATCAGAATTTTTTTCATAATTTTTTTGGTTTTTTGGTTTTGGTTTATGCGGATGAATTGGCGTGGGCGATGATGCCCTCGACGATGTTTGCGCTTTGGCGCAGTTCGCGGGCGCGTTTGTCGAAATGCTCGCCACTGGACGAACTGCAATAGAGCATCTCGCGCGACGAGATGTTGTGGACCGTGCCGCAGAGATTCCGGCCGGAGTCGGTGTGAAAATAAGTGAACGGCGAATACTTCTGGCCGGATTGATGGTCGGGCAGCGGATAATTCATGATGGCGTGCTGCGTCACTTCGGGCAGTGCGATGTCCTTGCCCATGTCATCGAGGTCGGCGCGGTCGTTCTGGCGCATGATGAAAAACTGGCGCGAATTGCCGAACACGGCAGAGCGGATGCGCGACTGCTTGAACCGGGCGTATTGCTGGACGATGGAAATGTTCCAGCAATTGAACTTGCGAAGCTGGGCGTAGGATTCCTGGACGATTTCCTGACCACCGGGGATGTCGAGGAACCGGGCGACTTCCTCATACACGTTGCGTTTCCGCAAGGCACGCGGCAGCGTGATGATGTGTTTGCGGGCGTGATTGGTGATGAGGAAACCGGCGGCTGCTTTAAGTTCCTTCGCTGATTCCGGGATGTAACCCAATTCAAAGTGGGCAATTTTTCCCGTCAGTGACAAGTTGCTCGTGCCGTCGAACAAACAGCCGTAGTTGCCGTCGCGACACCATGGCAGGATGAGCGTGGCGATTTCGATGATCTGGTCGCGCTCGGAACCGACCGGGTCGAGCATCATCAATTCCTGCAACATCCGGTGCGTCGGAAACTCCTCCGGCGTGAAGTAGGCGAAGGCGAGGTTGCGGACTTCGCGCGAAGTTCTGGGTTCTTTCAGGAATTTCAGAACGGCGGCTTCATCGAATTGAGCCAGGTAATTGCGGCCCCATTCATTGAAGTCCATCGCTGTATGGGACGATGTCTGTCCTGGGTTTCCCCCATGGGTTCCAAGCGTCGCACTGGTGAGTCCAGGCTGCGCCTGATCGCGGAAGTCCGCAAAAGTTTCAAGTCCCGTCGCGCCCGGCGGCATCCGTTCGGCGCGAAATTTCTGCAACGCCAGCGCATGCCGGGCGATGTCGAGCAACTGGTCATGGCGTTTTTTCTGCCAGTCCTGAAAGGAATCTTCATAAATCAGGTTCAGGTATTTGGCGATTTGCGCCTGCCGGAGCATCTGCTTGTCCTCCTGCGCCGAGGTGCCGATCATCCGCGCCACGAGCGCGGTCGCTGCGGACAAGTGGTCGGGCGTCAACGGCAGACCTTTGGTGTCGAGATAATTGATGGTAAGGTCGCCGTCCGGGTGAATGATGATGGGCCGAGCGCCCTCCTCGACGGTTTGAGTGTATATGCCATAAGACAGACCCTCCTCGATGATGACGGTGTAAGCGAAGTAGCCTTCCGTCTGCGACAGCAGGTCGCAAACGGTGACGGATTTGCCCGCACCCGACATGCCCAACAACACGGCGTGCTGCGGGGATTGGTTGTCCGTCGAGCCGGAGAAAGTTTCGATGCCGATCAAATTGTTATTGGGACCGTCGTAGATGGCTTCGGCGGCTTTAAGATGGCCGGTGAACGTGCTGGTGACCGGCAGCATGTCGGCCAGATAACAATGTTCGGAATACAGTTTGCGATGTTCGTAGCGTCCCCACGTCCAGCCCGGCCAGGTCTGGAAAAATAAATTCTTCGAGGTGCTGGGCAGGTTGCTCTCAAAATACTGCGCGGAGTTCATCGAGTTGATGGCGTTCTTGATGGCCCCGGTTTTGGCGTTGAGCCCGTCTTTGGATTTATCCCAGGCGCGAATGACAAACAGGGCCATGAAGGGGATCGTCTGTCCCTGCATGAGGGCATGGATTTTTCTCTGCTTCTTTTCCATGACGGTGAGCAGCGAGATTTTCTTTTCGCTGGCATAATCGCCGGCCACGCGGTCGTGTTCCTTTTCCTCCTTGTTGATTTCCTGGGTGATGGGCAGCGGATCAACATTGACGGTGATGGAGTAGTCCAGCAGCCGCAGATTGGTGAGGCGCTGGATGATGCCGGGATAGGTGGTGCGCGGCCAGCGGGTGAGGGCGATGACGGAATGATAATGGCCGTCGAGATAAAACCCGAAGTCACTCTGGCCGTTGCCTTCGCTGTGCCAGCAATTTTCCTGAATGGAAAGTTCGGGTTGAAAATCAGCGGACGGATCAAAATCGAAGCGTTCGGCCAGGGACGGATTGAGAAACGTTTTGTAGTGCTTGAAATGGTCGAGGTCGGTCATGGGCAGCACGCGCGTTCCGGCGCTGGCGAATATGCCGACGAGCAATTGATGAACGTGGGCGAACTCCATTTCCAACTGATCCAGCAGCGCCAGATAATACTCGCGCAGGGCGGCGTTGGAGGTGAGGGTTCGGGGAACATTGTCCAGCGAGCGCGACACATAAAAAACCACGCGTTGCCGCCGGAGTTTGCGTTCGACCATCGCCTGCCAGTAACGCGCGAACCGTTCGTTGCGTGACCGTTTGGTCCAGACATTTTCAAACCTTTCGGTCTCCGCCTGAAAGCGGAGCAACTCGGTCTTGTAATCGGAATCGGAAAAGTATTGGACTTGGAGCCGCTGGTTTTCGTGCAGCGATGCCAGGAGCCGGCTGAGTTGTTCCTGAAAGTCATTCAAGTCGGCGATGGGGCTGTTGGTCAGGTCGGGCGCTTCAAAGACGAAGCCCTTGGCGACATAACCGCCGCGCCGCAGATGATTGAACAGGATCAAATCGCGGACAAAGAAACCGTTGGGTGGACGTTCAAACATAAATCAGATGCGTTGGGATTTTTGCCGCCGTGCGTCTTCAATCACCTGCTCAACCCGGATGAGGTCGTCCACGAGTTGCTGGACAGAGCGAACGGCTTTTCCCTCATTGATGGCGAGGTAGGCTTCGCCGATGTGCGCCATCGCCCGTTCCATGTGCGCGCGGGCGGTGCCGCCGAAGCCGTGCTGGTGGAGGCCGCTCCGCAGATCGGCCTCGGCAGCCTTGAGCTGGCCGAGCAATGCCTGCCGCCGGCTTTCAACCGCCTTGATCTCGATGGGATTCATGATTTTTCGGTGGTCCCCGGTTGGTTTTTGAACAGGCTGATCTGGATGAACGGCAGGACGCAGATTTCGGAGACCCACGCCTCGTCAATTATCAAGGTGCCGAGATGTTTTTCGGCGTGAACGCGGGCGACCCGTCCGCTGACCAGCGGCCCCACCAGCAGTTCCAGCCGCCAGCCCTTGAGAATCACGACCGCATCGGGATAAAGGAGAACCAATTGATGCGGTGGCAGCGTCCGGGTGCCGTGATGTTCAGGATTGTCCTCCAAAACGAAGTGGCTCAACTCGTGGCTGGAGAATCCCCAGATCCGGTGCGCGTCAATGAACTCCGTGAACTTCGGCGTCAGCGGAATCAATTCCACCGAACCGGCAAAGGGTGGGTGGGACAAGGGGTGCAATTTCTTTTTATGGCTCATAAAAGTGGATGTTGGCAGTTGTGGCCGGCCCGCGGGCTGAAGCCGCGTCCGGTCGTCAGGTATTCAAAAATGTCGCGGTCGTATCCGGGTGGTTTGCCCTGTCGCAACCCGAAGATGTAGGCCAGGCAGAGCGACACCGGCACGAGCGCCGCGAGAAAGGACAGGGTGAGGGACTCGTGCAGGACGACCAGCAGGACGAAGAACACGATGATACCCGCGCCGATGCCGCCGATGAGCCACCAAAAGAGACCCCCTTCCAAACCCCAGGTGCGGCCTTTGGAATCGGACGCGGCGTTGGTGTCGGTCAGGCGCAGTTCGCTTTTGGTGCTCATGGTGGTTTTGGCCGTAGGCAATTGGGTGCAGGCACCGCCTGCTTAGAAAGTGCCGACACCGACGGCGCTGTTGGTGTTGAGGCCGAAGATGGTGTAGAAGGCATAGACCACCGCCGGGGCCGCCGCGATGATCGCGCCGCCGATGATGGACATCTTGCCCTGGTCAACATCCCCGCGCCGGATGGCGAAGCCGCCGTAGATGACGGCGGCGATGCCGAGGACGAAGCCGAACATCATGATCACGGCGAGACTGTTGCTGATGCCGGTCTTGAGGTCGGTGGAACTGAACGTCGTGCTTTGGGCAAAAGCGGGGACGGTGTTGAGGGCGAACAGGGCGGCGACGGCGAGGAGCGGGCGCAGCCGCGAGCGGGTTTTCGGAGCGAGTATTTTTTTCATGGCGTTGTTTATTTTTTGTTTTGTTTTCGGATCCGGAGGTTCATCCCCCGAATCATGCGAATACAATTACCAGCAACGCCGCTGACGAACGTGTATGTGATACACAAAATGCTGACGGAGTTTTGTTAAATAAAACGCCCATGAATACAGCATCAAATCACGACAAACTCACCAAACTCCACGAACTGGACGCGCTGTTGCGGCGCGAAATTCGCGGACAGGCCCAGGTTCTGCCCCGCATCATCTCCACGGTGAAACGTGGCGAACTCAACCTCACCAAGCCGGGCCGGCCGCGCGGAAGTTTTCTGCTGCTCGGACCAACGGGTGTGGGAAAAACGGAAACCGTGGTCGTGCTGACGAACCAGGTTTTCGGCGCGGGACAATTGTTCCGCTTCGACATGTCGGAATTTCAAACGCAGGAATCGCTCGGCCTGCTGCTGGGCGCGAAGCTGGGCGAGAGCGGTTATCTGGGCGCGATGCGTGAACGCGCGGCGGAAGGATCATTGTTATTTGACGAAGCCGAGAAAGCGCATCCCCGGGTGCTGGATATTATGTTGCAACTGCTGGATGCGGCGCGCATCACGGTGGCCACGGGCCAGACCTTGGACTTCAGCGGCTTCTATGTCTGGCTCACATCCAACATCGGCTCGGCGGAATTGATGAGCCTGCAACATTCCAACGATGCGACCTTGGAACGGCACGTTCTTGCCCGCGCCCAGCAGGCGCTGCGCCCGGAAATTTTCGCGCGCATCAACGAGAAACTCGTGTTCAACCGGTTGAGCTACGAACATCAGTTGGAGATTGCGGGAAAGTTTTTAACCCGTGAAATTGAATTCCTCGCCACGCGCGGCCACAAGCTTGAACTGGAAAAAGCCGTGCTGCCCTTTCTCGTGCGCAAGGGTTTTCATCCGAAGCTTGGCGCGCGTCCGATGCGCGATGCCGTGGAAAAACTGGTGGGTGATGCCATTGCGGAATGTCTGCTGGCGGGACGACCGGCCTGCGGCGCACTCAACGTGGACGAGCCGCACGATTGCCTGGTGGTCTGTTAGGCCATCGAAAGCAGCAAATACGCTTCACCCAGGTCTTCGTCCGGCGCCACCGCGCCCAGCTTCCGTTTCCGCAATAATTGACATACTAGAGCGTTTCCACCAATCATGTATCGTAGCCGGCGTGTAAAAAGAAACCGTGGCAGTCTTCCGTGGTAACCGTGTCAAAGGCCGCGCCAGCGGCCTTGAACAGTTGGCGGGCAGTGCGGGGATCACAACTTTTCAACGCCTGTTTGACCTTGCTCCACAGGTTTTCAATCGGGTTGAAGTCCGGCGAATACGGCGGCAGATATTCCAGCCGTGCTCCGGCGGCATCAATGGCCTCCAGGACGCCCGCCACCTTGTGCGTGGACAGATTGTCCAAGATGACCACATCGTCGCGTCGCAGCACCGGCACCAGCCCCTGTTTTACCCAGGCCAGAAACAGTTCGCCATCCATCGGCCCCTCAAACAACCAGGGGGCCTGCGGCCCCTGGAGCCGCACGGCGGCAATCATGGTGGTCGTCTGATAGTGTCCCTGCGGCACGCGACAGACCAGCCGCTGGCCCACTGGGCTGCGACCATAACACCGGGTCATTTGCGTGCTGGCTCCGCTTTCATCCAAGAACACGAGTCGCTCCGCCGACACGCCCGCCAGCCGTTGGGGCCACTGCCTTCTTTGCTCCGCCACGTCGGGCCGCGACTGCTCGGCGGCGTGCAGCGTTTTTTTTACAGCTCAAGCCCAGCCGGGCCAGCCACAGATCCATGGTGGAGGTGGGCCGCTTGAAATGTGCGCCCAGTTCGGCCAGCGTCGCGTCGGGCTGCCGGGCGACCAGCGTTTGCAAGCGCTCCCGTCGGCGTGCCGTCAGCAGCGTCTTGCGGCCACACCGGTGAGTTTGTGGTTCCAACGTTCCGCGGGCTTTGAAGTGCTGACGCACCCGCCGCACCGCCGCATCACAATAGCCGAGGCTATCGGCAATGTCGCAGGTGCTTTTACCCTGGCCGTAAAGATGAAGTATCCGCTCACGCAGTGGAACAGGTATGTGCAGTTCGCCGGTGAGCGAAGCCGCATGATGACTGCCGTCATGGCGCGAATCGCCCTGGCCATTGTATGGCTCGTCTGCGCCTGTCAAGGTTGTCCGCAAAAGAACAAGGCGCTGCGCGCGGGTCTTTTTGTTTGCGGCTCCACCGTTGACAGTGCTCGCCGAGCCGGGGAGTTTGCCTCTAGGATTTCGCGCCGGGACTTGTGGCCAGATCAGGACACATCAGGAGAACTTGACATAATTACAGGTTCTCAAGAAAGCGGAGCAGTGCTTCATCGGGCTGGAATGAACTTGTTTTGCCCTTCGGCGGAGATATCTTCTCCAAAGCCCGTTTCTTCATCGTCAAACTCGCTTCCATGTAAAGGTGGGTAGTTTTGGGCGTTTCGTGACCGAGAAACAGGGCGATGACTTCTGTGGCGATCCCGGCTTCCAATAGCCCCATGGCCATCGAGTGGCGAAAAGTGTGCGGGGAGATCTCGCGGTGCTTGAGCGCAGCCATTTTGACGGATGCCCGTTGAACGAGTTGCTGGAGTTGGTAGGCGGCACCAGCGCGAGTCAGGCGTTGTCCAAAGCGGTTGGGCAGCAGTGGAGATTCCGGGCCAAAGTGATTCTCTCGAATCCACTGACGCAATCGCCTTTGCGTCTGAGGCCAGAGCGGAAGCGAACGCTGCTTGCGTCCCTTGCCCAGCACCTGAACTTGCTTGCCGCCGGCCCTGATGTCCATCACGCGCAAGGCCAAAATTTCGGAGATGCGTGCGCCGGTATTATAGAGGAGCAAAAACAGGAGGTAATCCCGGCGGCCAGTCCAGGTGTCGGTGGTCGCACTTAAGATGGCTTCAACTTCCTGTCGGCTGAGAAAACCACTGATCACCTGCACATATCGCTTGAACGGAATGGCCAGGATTCGCGCCACGCAAACCGGCAGTTCCGGCCCCAGCCAGTCGCTCAGGTAATGCACGAAGGAACGAATGGCCGCCAGCCGTGCATTTCGGGTTCGGATCGAGTTGCCACGTTGCTGTTCCAAGTCGTCCAAAAAACGAAGGATCGTGTCAGACGTAAGGACCTCCAAGGGGAGAGTAACTTCCACCTTTGCATAACGTTCCTCCTTGAGCCTCCCGCCGCCGCAACCGGCTTTGCGTCTATGGTTTTATCGCCAACACCTGTCGCTGCGCTGGGGGCAAGCGGTCGGGTAAATGCCGGATTCACCCCAAAACTGATTATGATTATCAATCGCTTGAAAACGCGCTCCGGCACCTCGCCGCCGGCGGCGCAAGGCATTTTCATGCGCTGGTTTTCGTTCAATCTGATTATGAGACAATTCTTGCTCCCCGTGTTATGCTTGGTTCACACTTCAAATTCATCATGAACGCCACACTAAAAATAAGTGTGCGACGGCAGCTTCACCGCAATGGCGTAAGCGCGGTGGAGGAACATTTTTGCGGGCGGAAACTGCATGGGCGCCGACGCACCTGGCATCACAACGCACAACTGGCGACGGAGGAATTTTATCGCGACGGGCGGCTGCACGGGCTTTGCCGCCAGTGGAATGAGCACGGCAAACTGCTTGGCAAATATCGGATGGAACACGGCACCGGCACGCAAATAAGCTGGCATGAAAACGGGCAGCGGAATCTGGAATTCACCACCATCGGCGGTCAGTTTTGCGGGCGCAGCCGCCTCTGGCTGCGGGACGGCACGTTGATTTCAGATCAGGTTTTACTTTTCGGGTGTCCGGCCACCCGTGACGAATACCGCCGCGCGATGCGCCAGGAACCGCGTTTGCCAAAACTCCGGGGCTGGCCGGCAAAACTCCCGCCCCGAAATCGCGCATGGCAAAAACACCTCCAGCACGTTTTCGTTCAGGGATTGTTATCGAAGCCGAACCGCAGCGAAGCCCGGGCCTGGCTGCAAGCGGGCGGGAAAACCAGGCGGTTGCCCGGTCATTTCAAACGCGGCAGTGATGCGTTGAAATTTGTGGAGCAACTCTATCAGGCCGGGGCGGTCAAAGTGATCGTGCCGGACATTTATCAAAGCAGGAAGGGCGATCAGTTTGCCGACAACTTGCTGGTGCAACTGCCAAAGGCGGTGGCACCGCGAAAGTCCGTTCGCCTAGAGCGTTTTCATAAATAATGTAGCTTGCAAGCTGGCTGCTGACAGGGCAGGGTTTTGGTGTGAGAGCCATAACTTCCACCTTTGCATAACGCTCTTTATGAAAAGCTTTTCATAAGGAACGGAAGACGCGAGCCGTTCTGATTGAGCGGACCCGTAGTATGCTTGAACCTCCCGCCGCCGCCGGATCATTCGGGTTGGTCTCATCGCCACGATTTACATTCCCGCCTCAAGACGGATCGCCAACATTTCGTGTTTTCCCGAACCGGCTGCCAAGGCCGGCTCCTCCGCTGTTACGCTGGCATAACAAATAAAACGGGCATTGCCGTTAGGGTCAAGTTCGATTTCTGCATGCCTCGAAAGAAATATCCAGCAAACGTTGTCGGCCCCCAGATTCGCAAGGCGCGAGGGCGATTGGGATTGACACAGGAACAACTGGCCGCGCATTGCCAACTGGCCGGGCTGGACATCAGCCGCTCGTCGCTGGGGCAGATTGAAGCCCGGCTGCGATATGTGACGGATGAAGAATTGATTGTATTGGCGTCCTTGCTGGGAGTGACCACCGAGCAGCTTTATCCCGAAGAACTTCTCAAGCGGTATCGCGGCAAAAAGATCAGTCCAAAAACACCGGTTTGAAGACCGTTTGTTAGGAATAAGAACGCCCATCTCGCGCAGCAAAGTGTGATTGCCGTTTCCAATTTATGTGGAGCTCCACATAAATCGGGTTGAACGCGGCAGAAATCAACGCCGCATTAAAGAACTTTGGCCGGTCCCAAATGACTTAATTCCTTTTTATTTTTGAAAAGGTTTCGGTCTGCGGTCGGCGAGCGGGAACAGTGGAGCGCAGACGGAGAGACGGCGGGAACGAAGGCGGAGCGCAACGCCGCCGCCGAGCCGCAGACGGAAACCCGCCGCTGCTGCGGCTAAAACGAACGCCGCTCGGGACGCGCGCGCGGTTTGCATGGAAGCGAAGCGATGCAAACCGGGCGTTGGTCACGGCGTCAAAGCGTGTCCGGTATTTTTCAAGCACTTGAATCGAATGTGGATTTCCAACTGAATACGCTTTAACCCCTGCGGCATTTATGGGAAAAATAAAACATGGCCGCGAGCAAAACCGAATGGGCAAACTGGCTTGACCGCCTATATAATCTGCGGCGGGATAAGCGAGGTGCGCATGAGCGCCGCACAAGCCGGCCTGGCTGCTCAGTCTGATTGATCTGCTGGACCGCAACATCATCACCCAAAATCTGTTTCCCCTTTCAAACGATTTAGTCGCCACTTTTAAGCGGGTTTTTGCGGCAGTAAAAAGCATGATGATCAGCCAACGATTCAGAATCCATTTTTCGTCTATGCGGCGACAAGTTCTGGGAATTGGTTTCAGCGCCGGGCGAATCTGCAATTTATCGAGAAGGCGCAACTGCGGGAGCATCCCGCCAATAATCAATGCCGAAAAATCGATTTTGCCTTTTCAAAACCATGTCCCAAATACGAATATGGCTGTCCCAAAACGCGATAGATACCTTCCATGACTTCTGCAAAATTAAGATCGTTAAAAGCAGTTGTGCGGGGACGCGGAGTCCTTGTGTGCAGGCGGCTGTCGTGGCATGGATGCCGGATCAAACGCCCTTCCAGGCAATTCACGCATGACTCCCACCGACGGTAGTTGCGGTGCGGCTGATATTTGTAGCATATGGCCTGCGGAATTTTCATGGGCGGTAAACATCGGAATCGTCGGGCATGTTTGACATTAAAAAAGAGCCAATTTGGGGCAGGGATGACGGCTTTCAAGTCCGGCATAATGTATTGCAAAAGCGTTACGAATATCGCCCCACGCGAATCAGAATATGAACGGGGAAACTTTATGCTGCGCCGAACCCGACCGAAGCGATTGCAAAGGCGAGCAAGCGGCATGGTTGGCCCCGTGCAAAATTTATCGAATTCGCGGTAAGGGATATTTATGAGTCCATCAGCCAAACCTAAATATCACTTTTTGGTGGTGGACGATGACATTCATCTGAACACGACCTTTGCGCTGATGCTCGAGTTTCACGGGCACGAAGTCAGGACGGCTCATACCGGCGAAACGGCGCTGGCCATGCTTGAGAAGGACAGGTTCGATTTGATCATCACGGAATACTGGTTGCCCCGAATGTATGGAGATGAACTGGCCGCGGTCATCAAACAACATTGGCCCGATCAACCCATCCTCATGGCGACCGCCAACACCGAAGAGCTCATGTATGTGCCTCCGATTGACGGGGTGGATTGCGTCCTCAACAAGCCCTTTTCAATGTCCCAACTGCGAGAGGCGATCCTGTGGGTGCTGGATCGTTACTCCGGAATCCGGCCGGTCAGTCCGGAAGCCCGCAGGGCGCATGGCGACCGCCCCGCGCCATCGGACAAACAGCGAAGCTCGCCAAGAGCAGGCGGCACCCACCATCTCTGACCTCTGGTTCAAGGGCCGATCCAAACGCGATGTGTCCCTCAAAATCGTCGGTTTGACCGTTCACTGGCAATTCAAAATGGTGGAAGTTCCCACCCTGCTCACCGTTCCGGATTCTTGACTTTGCGTTGTGTGACCCTAAAATTCCCTTAATCTTTTGGGCGGGAAACCGAATAAATAAAGGTGCATTATGCGCGAATGGCGGGCCTTTGTCAGATTTGGCAATGCGAATAAACCGGGGCGTGCGTCATCCAAAACGGCAAGATTTCTGTGCGGCTGACGAGCAGAAAAATCAAACACACAAATTTTAAGCATCATGGCAGTAAAACCCGCGCCCCGCATTGCCAAATCCAAGCGACGGATATTTGTCGTGGAGGATCACCCGACCGTTTTTGAAGGTCTGGGCCGGCTCATCAATGCTCAACGTGATTTGATGGTCTGCGGGAAAGCTGATGGCGGCGCGAAGGCATGCAAGGACATCCGCCGGCTCCGGCCTGATCTTGCGGTGATTGATTTGGGACTGTCCGAAAAGAGCGGACCGAATTTGATCAAGCAGGTGCGGTCCCTGAAGATTCCCGTCAAACTGCTGGTCGTGTCCCGGCATGTCCAGGCGATCCACGCTCAACGGGCGCTGCGGGCCGGCGGTGACGGTTACATCCTGAAACAGGAGGACCCGGCGGAAATCATCAATGCCATGCGGGACGTGTTGAACGGCCGCCTTTATGTCAGCGAGGCAGTCCTGGCCAGCGGCCGCTCGCCGTCTTTGTCCGCAGGCAGGGACCGTTCACTCAAGCATCTGACGGATTTCGAACTGGAGATTCTGGAATCGCTTGGCGAGGGCAAAAGCAACGAAGAGATGGCCCGACAATTTCGGATGACGTCCGGTGAGGTCAATGACCGGTGCCTCCAAATCCAACACACGCTGAAATTGAGATCCATCAACGCCTTGATCCGTTACGCCGTTTGCCGGTTGGAAAAAATAGAGAATTAAAAAGTCTGGCAAGTCTGCCCCGCCACTTTGGGCTTATATCTGGTTGTGGTTGCTCAATGGCCCACACATGGGGCACCACGAGGTGCCATGGAAAATCCCCAACGACGCCCTGGTCATTCGACCCAGGAATAATCCTGAATGGCGTGCCACGGAAGGTAGGTGACGCCATTGCGCTCCTGCTTCTCCGCCCCGCCATAGACCACCACGGAAGACACCGCCTGCTTCGTCCTGCCAAACAGTTCGGTGATTTTTTGCGAGCTGGCAGCCCAATCCGAGGAAATGGTCTGCCCGGCCTTGACCTCGACAATATTCAACGTCCTGCGCCCCTGGACCAGCGCATCACTTTCCAGGCCGGACTTGTCGCGGAAGAAAAATACCCCGTTGGCTTCACCCCGATTGAACCGTTGCTTGATGATTTCAGAAACCACCCAGCATTCAAAAATCGCTCCCCGCAGCGGATGCACGTCCAGTTGCGCCGTATCGCGGATGCCCAGAAGCCAGCAGGCCAGCCCGGCATCGTAGAAATGCAGCTTGGGCATTTTGATCAGCCGCTTGGAAATGTTGCCATGGTAGCTGGGCAGCCGAAAAGCAATGAAGCTCGCCTCCAATACCGACGACCAGGCTTTGGCGGTCGGTTGCGACACTCCGCAATCGGCCGCCAGGGAAGAAAAGTTGAGCAGTTGCGCCAGCCGGCCCGCGCTCAATTGCACGAATCGTTGGAAGGCCGTCAAATCCCCGACGCTTGAGATGGAACGAACATCCCGCTCCAAATACGTCGCCACATACGCCGCCAGCCAGTCCGCCGGCCTCAACTTGCGGTCCAAAATGCGGGGATAGCCCCCGGTCAAAAGCGTTTCATTCAGGGTCTTTGGATGCTGCGCAAACCCGGTCACTTCATCCCGTGACAACGGCAGCAGATGCACCACCGCCGAGCGTCCCGCCAGCGATTGACTGGTGGATTCCATCACCGAAAGATTGTGCGAACCGGTCAAAACCCACCGGCCCGGTTTCGGCTCCCGGTCAATGATTTCCTGCAAGTAGGAGGTGATCTGCGGGGAATTTTGAATTTCATCCAGAACCGCCCCCTTCGGAAACTGCTTCAGGAAGCCGCGCGGGTCTTCCGATGCAAACGCCCGCACGTCCGGGGATTCCAGCGTGACGTAAGGCAAATGGGCAAACACCTTTTGACAAACGGTGGATTTGCCGCTTTGGCGTGGACCCGTCAAAACAATGGCCGGGAATTGCTTCGCCAGCGATTTCAGCCGGGGTTCGATGTCGCGTGCTATCATAACGCCCGCCAATATAAAGGTTGGGCTACTTCAAAGTCAAACTTTGAATTGGACAAGCCGTCGGGGCTGAATTCAGTGGCTGCTTGATTTGCAACAAGCGTCAGTCAACCGCTTTTTTAGCAAATTATTGTTGCTGTCCGTCCCGGTCTGCTATGTTCAAGCCCGGCCACTTGGTGAAGCCTTCAGTAATCCATGGTTATGGCGAACACGAAGAACACACTAGCGGCTGACGAACTGCGCCGGAGCGAGGAGCGCTACCGGCTGCTGTTCAACAGTTCGCGCGACGCCATCATGACGCTGGAACCGCCCGCGTGGAACTTCACCTCCGGCAATCCAGCCTGCGTGGAAATGTTCCGCACCGGAGACGAACAACGGTTCGTCTCGGCCGCGCCCTGGGAACTATCGCCCGAGTTTCAGCCGGATGGCCAGCCTTCCAGCGAGGCCGCGCTGGCCATGATAGAAACGGCCATGCGGCGGGGCAGCCATTTTTTCGAATGGCGGCACCGGCGGCTCGATGGCGAGGAGTTTCCCGCGACAGTGCTGCTGACGCGCGTTCAACTGGAGGGGCGCACCTTTCTTCAGGCGACCGTGCGCGACATCACCGATCAAAAGCGGGCGGAGGCGCGAATCACGCAGCTCGACCGCGTGAAGACAATTTTAGGCGGGGTTGATCACGCGATTGTTCATATCCATGACCAGCAGAAACTTCTGGACGAGATTTGCCGGGTCGCCGTGGAAAGGGCCGGTTTCAAATTAGCATGGATTGGCATGGTCGGACCGGATGGAACGGTTCAACCGGTGGCCCAAGCTGGCGCGACGGGATACCTGGAAAGCGCCCGGGCGGTGGTCACCGGCGACAAGCCTGAAGGTCGCGGGCCGGTTGGCACCGCCATCCGCGAAAACCGGATCACCATGGTCAGTGATATCTGGCGAGACCCAAACACCGTGCTGTGGCGGGACCACGCGCTGAAGTTCGGGTTGCGTTATAATGCCGTGTTTCCCATTCGGGTCAGGCAGCAAGTGAAAGGCTCATTTCAAGTTTATGCCGCGAGCGCCAGTTATTTCAATGAAGACGAGTTCGCCCTTCTGACTCAATTGAGTGACGACATTTCCTTTGCGCTCACGGCGATGGCCGACGCCGACGCCCGCTACCAGGCGGAAGAACAACTGCGCAAACATTCGCAGGCGGTGGAGCAAAGCCCCGCTGCCATCGTCATCACCGACGTCACGGGTGCCATCGAATACGTCAATCCCAAATTCACCGAATTGACGGGCTACACGGCGGACGAGGCAATCGGCCAAAATCCCCGTTTGCTTAAATCAGGTGAAATGCCGGCCGAGGTGTATCAACAACTATGGCAAACCATCCTGCAGGGACGCGTGTGGCACGGCGAGTTTCACAACCGGAAAAAAAACGGCGAGCTGTTTTGGGAATCCGCCTCGATTTCGCCAATCAAGACCGCCGACGGGAAAATCACGCATTTCGTCGCGATCAAGGAGGATATTACCGAGCGCAAGCAGGTGAAGAAAGATTTGCAGGATGCGGTCGAGCGATTTCAACTGGTCACCCGCGTTACCAAGGACGCCATCTGGGATTGGAACCTGACCCGCCCGGCTTGGTGGAACGACACGTTTTACGAAGTCTATGGCTTCGACCGGAACATTCCCCCCAGCGTCGAAGCCTGGGCCAGCCATACCCGCCTTGCCGGTTCAAGACGGTCGCCAAGCCGAACCGCACCACCGGATGATCCTCAACTATCAAAATCCGTTTGGCGTTTTCTGGCTTATTAAGAGATGAATTTTTGTTCATGTTTGGATTCCGACCCGTTTCCAAACTTGCGCCATTTATTTACCAGACAGAACCGCAATCCGTCCATAGTGGAAATTGCTATTTAAGCAACGGCGAAATGCTACAGGAATCCTGATTTCGACTAGAAATAATTAGCGACTTTGAGCGACAGACACGCGCCGGGGCGTGCGCTACTGTCTCCTGGTTAAACGGCAATAATGGCGAATCACCCGGCTTAAATGGATATGTAACATGCTGGCTCAAGACCCTCTCAATTTGCAGTGCGTTCAGCTTAAAGCGGCTCAAGAATGGGCGCATAAAGGCGAGCAGCTTTCATTCATCTTCCCGAAAGTTGGCGCCGGAAAATGGGTCGCGGGGGCGGTTGTCCAGAAACTGGGGCCGGGAGATGTTCTCGTTCTGAACGCCACTTTGGGAGGAAAACTTTGTGCCGCCGGCCCGGGCGAGCTGGTCTTCTGGTGCATTTCCCTCCAGTTGGAACACCTGTTTCCCCTTTTTGGAAGCAGTGAGATTTGCCTGCTGCAAAATATCTCGGATGGGTTTAAAACCGCAAGACTGTATCCGGCCACCATTCCGGTGGCGCAGGAATGTCACCGGCGGCTGGCAAAGATGCCAGCCCAGGTCAATCTCGATCACCGCTGTCACCTGTTGCAGGTGGTTGCCGGCATCCTGACCGTCGAATTCAACCGGGCAAAATCTCAACGGACCGGGTTTGTCCGGCCCGAGGAGCACATGGCCCAGGTGTTTGACCAACTCACGGCCGGCGAACTGTTGGGTTTATCCGTTGGCGAACTGGCGGACAAGTTCGGTTGCAGCCGGCGCCATCTCAACCGCCTGTTTCATCATTACTTTGGAATATCGGTTGCCGCCCTGAGAATGGAGATGCGCCTGCTAAAATCGGTCACCTTGTTGAGGGATCCTGACGCCAAAGTCATCCGGGTGGCGGAAGACTGCGGATTCAACCAGTTGGGGCTTTTCAATACCTGCTTCAAGCGGCGATTCGGCGCCAGTCCGGGTCAATGGCGGAAGCTGAACCTGAAGTCCGGCAGCCGGCCAGCCCATCTGGAACCGGATGCGGCTGCGTGTCCCCTGCGGGTCGGCGGCTTGTGCCCGCTCTGTGGCAACACCCATCACGAACGCGGATCGGCACCATTGGAAGCCCCTCTGACGAAAAAGCCAGAACCGGCAAGGCTTCTCGTCAGCGCGAAACTTCCGAATAGGAGTGGGAAAGTGGACCGGCCAGCGGCTGCCGGCCAGCAAAGAAATCGTGAAAACACGCAAAGACGGGTTGTAGTCCGAATCAACGCTTAAATGATCATGCCAGTATCCTTCCAACCTGGGCGACCAGGCGCGAATGCGGAATTATTCTCGTGCTTTCCGCGAGGCCCGCTGGGCTTGCGGCACGGCGTGGCGTGGCGCTGGTGGTTGATCCCGGCGATGGGGTTGGCCACCGTAAATTTGGCGCTAGCGCAGGAAGCCTTGCAATCCTCATTGGCCGGCGATGCGGCGGCAGAGGCCCGGAACCTCCAGTTGCAATCAATGGCCTACACCGTCAAGTATGGTGACTTCAAACTGCTGGTCACGCCCTCGCTGGCCCTCAACTGGAACGATAATATAAACCTGACCAAGACCAGCCCCGAGGCTGATTTCATTCTGAGTCCCTTGGTGGCTCTGGACGCGAGTTATCCCATCGGGACGCGCAACCTGTTGGACCTCTCGGTTGATTTTGGCTATAACAAATATGTCACTTATGATCAGTATAGCCAGTGGTATTTGGGCTCAGGGTCGGGGTTGTCATTCGACGTTTATGTAAAGGATTTCTGGTTCAATGTTCACGACCGGTTCCAATATACTCAAGACTCCGCCCAGGAATCGGCAGTGGCGGGGACAGGAAGCTACGGAACTTTTCAGAACACGGCGGGGCTTTCCGGCACGTGGGATCTGAAGAAAATCACGTTGACCCTCGGCTACGACCACCAAAACGTCCAATCGCTGTCGAGCCAGTATGACCAGATTAACAGTGCGTCGGAATTGCTGGTGGCGCAGGCCGGCCTGCAGGTGCATCCCAAGGTTACCATCGGCGTGGAGGGATCGGCTTCGTTCATGACCTACGAGGAGACGGTCCTGAACAACAATCAGGTGTATAGCGCGGGAATTTATGGAGACTTGCGGCCGGGGCATTATTTCAGCGTTCAACCGCGTTTTGGCTATACGATCTTCGATTGCAGCCAGACCAGCTCTTCTGTTCAAGGCGGGAACCTGAACTCATGGTATGCCGAATTGACACTGAAGCATCAGGCAACCGAATTTTTGAATTATACGTTGAGCGCCGGCCACGAAATCCTCCCCGGCGTTCAATCCGATGCGATTCAAGACACCTACGTTCGCCCGGCCGTCAACTGGAACTTGACCAGGAAGGTGACCCTGCAAACCTCGGGCTTTTTCGAACATGGAGACGAAAGCGCCGGACAGCAGGCAAGCTGGCTGGAAGATAATTACAACTGGTATGGGGGCGCGCTGAGTTTGTCCTATTCCCCCGCGAAAAAAGTCAGGGTAAGCCTGAATTACCGGTTAACCATGCGTTCTTCCAACGAGTCGTCAAATGAATACACGCAGAACCAGATTGGGCTGCAGATTACCTATACCCCCCAATGAATATTGCCCATACTAACAACTTTGTCCCGGCATCCAATCCCCGGAATTGCGGACGGCGCCTGGCGCTGTCGGGCGCGTTCGTTTTATTCCTCGGCTTGAATGCATTCAGTTTGCGGGCCGGCGATTTGTTCTTCCCCGCACCACAACCGGCAAAGAACGCACCACCCGGCGGCCCGGCCTTCGTGTCGCCGTCCGCTGCGAATAACGTTCAAGCGACGAATGTCACCCAGGCGGCCGTTACCAACAGCATGGATGCCCTTGACGACAAACACACATTGGCCATCGGGGACATCCTGAGTTTCCGGATCGTGGAGGACGAGGAGGATTCCAAAACATTGATCGTCACCGATTCGGGGGACTTGGAAGTTCCCTACCTTGGGCGTTTTCCCGCGGAGAACAAGACCTGCCGACAATTGGCCCGGGAACTCAAAACCGCCTTGGAAAAGGAGTATTA